>Ga0070753_1001677_pt1 | contig 12287 bp, 21 predicted proteins | sample VirMetDEL_Aug_31_FD_77441 | JGI IMG/M metagenome (GOLD analysis project Ga0070753, IMG submission 77441) | Aqueous microbial communities from the Delaware River and Bay under freshwater to marine salinity gradient to study organic matter... | ecosystem: Environmental > Aquatic > Marine > Coastal... | reverse complement strand
CAAAGGGATATTCAACAAATAGAATATATAATTGAGGATTCAAAAAGAGATCAAGAAAAGGCAAATGTAAAGATAGTTGAACTCGAAAATTATAGAAAAGAATTGATAGTCAAGTATGACTCAATGAAGGCGACTAAGTTCGACGAAAACAAGACTTTTTGTCCAACTTGTTTTCAGAAGTTGCAAGCAGACAAGATTAAAATAGTTCAAGAAGAATTTACAGAAAATATTAAGAGTGAATTAGCAAAAATTCAGACTATAGGAAAGAAAAACAATGAAAATATTAAAGAATGTTCTCTAATTATTCAAAATAGAAGTAAAACAATATTGGAGAATAAAACAAGATTAAATGAACTTTGCAGTAAATTTGAAAATGAAACTAAAGAACTGCAGCTTTTAAAATCTAAAAAGTTAGAGTTAGAAACAGAAGAAATTGGAAAGATTAGAGAGCAGATAAGCGAACTTGAGGCTAATTTAGAAAGTCCAGACAAACTTCAAGAAGCTAGAAAAAACGAAATCTTGGACAAGAAGAAAAAGAACATTGAAAGAACAAAAGATGCTATGCAGATATTAACTAATAATTCCGATGCAGTTAAAAGCAAAAAGAGAATTGAAGAATTAAACATCGAGGCAGGGATATTATCACAAAGGCTTGCAGGAGTCGAGCAGGAGGTTATAGCTTGTGAGGAATTTATAAAGACTAAAGTTAATTTAATCGAAGATAAAGTTGCTGAAAAGTTCCAAGGACTAAGATTCAAATTATTTAATACTCTTATCAATAATGGAATTGAGGAGTGTTGCGAAGTCCTCAAGGATGGAGTTCCTTTTGGAGCCTTGAGCAATGGAGCAAAGATCAAATGCGGACTTAAAATCATAGATGTATTGCAAAAGCACTATAATTTATTTGTACCAGTGTTTATAGATAATGCTGAAGGTGTAACAGGGCTTGAGGACATTGACACACAAACAATATCAATGTTTGTAAAAGAAAATGTTAAAAAACTAGAAATTAAGTAGGGGGCTTTAAGCCCCAAAAGGAGATATGAAAATGATAAAATATTGTAAAACTTGTAAAAGAAATGTAAACGCATCAAGGAAAATTGGAGTCGGTACACTGATATTATGTTGTGTAACGGGTGGTTTTTGGCTTTTGTGCATACTATTTTATAAAAAAAGGTGTGCTATATGTGGATCAACAAATTTGTCAAAAAAGATTCAAGAATAAATAGTTGACTTATGCGCCTATTTCAACTTGATTTGGGTGTATAAGTGTTAACTTTAGCTTGCAAAAGTGAAACAAAAAGTATAAAATAGGAGTAAATACACAACAAAAGGAGATATGAAAAATGGGAAATTTAGTAAAGCAAGTCAAGGAAGAAACAGTTGATAAGGTTGAAGAAAGAATTAAAGAGTTTGTAAAACATGGAGGCTTAGAAGTTCCAGAAAATTATCATGTAGGAAATGCTCTTAAGAGTGCTTGGCTTAATCTTCAAACTGTAGAAATATCAAAAAAGCAAGGTGGAGGCTTAGCAATAGAAAAATGTACTCAAGAAAGTGTTATAAATTCTCTTTTGGATATGGTTGTACAAGGGTTAAGCGTAGCAAAAAAACAAGGTTACTTTATCGCCTACAATGATCAATTAAGTTTTCAGCGTAGTTATTTTGGTACACTTGCAGTAACAAAAAGGCTAAGTGAGGTTAAAGATGTAAGATATCAAGTTATTTATGATGATGATATCTTTGAAATAGCTATAAAAGACGGTGAAAAGATAATTTCTAGGCATGAAACAAATTTAGATAATATTGATAACAATAAAATTATTGGTGCTTATGTAATAATCGTGAAATATGATGGTACTTTTTATACTGAAATCATGAAAATGCAGGATATAAAACAATCTTGGAAACAGTCAAGGACAGCATGGGCGATTTTCGAACAGGAAAAAGATAGAACTTTGACAGATAATTTAAAAGCTGATTCAGTACATGGAAAATTCACAGATCAAATGGTACTAAAAACAGTAATTAACAGGGCTTGCAAGAACTTTGCAAACACTAATACAAGCGATAACGATATATTTATCGATGCAGTTAACAGGACAACGGATAATGAGTTTTTGAGGGATGGTGAAACACTTCCAGAGCCAAAGAAGGACATTAAGCAATTAATTGAGGAAGAGGCAGGAAAGCAGACATTAGACTTTCCAACGACGATATCGAGCGAGCCAGATTTCCAAGGCTATGAGAAAACAGAAGCAACCATTGTTGACGGTCAAATAATCGAAACTGAAAGCGGTGTATCTGTTGACGAGGACGGAGTTATCCAAGACGAAGAAACAGATAGGGGGTTTTAATATGATTTTAAGATGCCTTGGAAGTAGTAGCAAAGGTAATTGTTATATCTTAGAGGGTAAAACCTCTAAGCTTATCCTTGAGGCTGGAGTAAAATTTGAGGATATCAGAAGTACATTAGATTATAAGTTAGAAAATATTGCAGGTTGTTTAATTACTCATGAACACAAAGACCATATCAAATACATTAATCAAATGATGCTAAATGGAATTGGTTGTTATGGTAGTCAAGGAACTTTTGAAGGGTTGGAAGGGCAAAATATACATTGCATTAACAGACTTGAACCGTTTATATTAGGAGAGTTTGACATTATCCCATTTGACTCGGTACACGACACAAGAGAGCCTTTTAATTTTCTCATTAGAAACAATGTCACAAAAAAGCGACTTTTATTTCTAACCGACACCGCATATTGTCGTTATAACTTCGACAACATTAATTACTTGCTAATTGAGGCTAACCACAAAGCCGACATTATGCAAAAAAACGTTGAAGAAGGTATTTACCCTCATTTTGTTGCGGAGAGGGTTAAATACAATCATATGGAACTTGACACGACGATTGATTTTATTAGGCAACAAAAAGATGTTGAAAGCATTGTACTTTTGCATCTTAGCGAAAAAAACAGCGATCCAATGCTGTTTAGAAGTGAAGTAATGAAAGCAACGCCTTGTAAAAAGGTTTGTATTGCTGATAAGGGGGTTTTTGCTAAACTATGAAATACAACTACACCGAGGGCGAATTAAAAGCCCTCTTAAAATCTATGAAGGTTGTTATAGACACGAGAGAACAGCAAAACAAACATATATTAGAATACCTAGAGAAAAAGAAAGTTGAAGTTATAAATAAAAAGATGGATTTTGGGGATTATAGTTTTATGATTCCTCAAAATACAGATTTAGCAATTGAAAGAGATTTATATTTTTTTAATGATATTGTAATTGAAAGAAAATTTTCACTAGGCGAATTGTCAAATAATCTAACCAAAGATAGGACCAGATTTGAAAGCGAGTTGTTAAGAAAAAAAGATGCTAAATTTATTCTAATGGTCGAAAATGGTTCCTGGGAAAAAATCAAGGCTAAAATGTACACATCGGAATATAAACCACAAAGCTATTTAGCTACTTTATATTCATACATGGCAAGGTATAACATTCAGATTAACTTTGTAACAAAGGATTTTGCACCAGAATTTATTCTAAATACTTTTTTCTATCATGCAAGGGAAATTTTGAAAAATGGAGGCTTGAAAAATGGACTTTAAAAAGGATTATCAAAAAACAGCAGTTATTATAACTGATTGTAACAAGGACAGTTTTGAGTTTAAAATCAATGATGCTATTCGAGAAAAGAAAGAGGATAAAAAAGACTTGAGGGGCATTGAGTTTGACACTTGTTTTGTTGCCCCAAATCTTTTGTATTACAATGCTTTATTGATTTTCGAATAGTGAGAGGATGATTTGATTACTCAAGGAGGTTATAGTGGAAGAATATAAAAGCAGATATTGTAAATATGTTGGTTGTCGTGTGCTTAGAGATTTAGAATCAACGAAGTGTGAAACTACAAGAAAAGTTATAAAAGAGGCTTGTAAAAGATGTGAGGCTTACAAATTTCATCAGTATTTAAAGGAACGTGGATATAAAATAATTAAACAAAATTAAGGTTTTGTATAATCGGAGGAGGATATAACTATGAGAGTATTAAGTCTTTACAATGGAATATCATGTGGTAGAGTTGCTTTTGAAAGAATTGAAAGCAAAGTTGACAAGTATATAGCATACGAAACTGATGAAGATGTTAACAAGGTTGCAAAGTTTCATTTTCCAGAAGATCATTACTATGGGGATGTATTTCAAGGTGACTTCTCAAAACATCAAAACATTGATATTGTTATAGGTGGTAGTCCTTGCACCTATTGGAGTATAGCAAAGGCAGGAGGTCAAAGAGAAACAACATCTAGTGGTTTTGGTTTTGAATTGTTTTTACAATATGTAAGAGCGATAAAAGAAACAAATCCGAAGTATTTTTTATATGAAAATAATGCTTCCATGTCTAGCGAAATTAAAAACGAAATAACAAAATATTTAGGTGTAGAACCAATTTTGATAGATAGTGCTGATTTTGGAGCACAAGAAAGAAAAAGGTTATACTGGACAAACATCAAAGTAAGCAAAGAATGGGAGAAAAGCACAAAAGTATTTAAAGATATAGAATTAAACGCAGAACACAAAATATATAACTATGAAAAATATAAACACACTGAAAAAAACAATGGTAAGTGTTACAAATGGGATACAAGTGGAAAAGGTTATTATAGTCAACAGAGCAGGGCTAGAATAAAAAGTGTAAAAATGAACACTTTGCCAGCTAGTGGAACGGACAAAAATAACATATATTTGGGGAATTACACGTATAGAAAAATACATCCTATTGAAGCCGAGAGGTTGCAAGGGTTGCCAGACAATTATACGAAGATACTAAAGTCAAAAACGAAAAGACTAAAAGGTATAGGGAATGGATGGACAATTGATGTAATAGCCTATATATTATCATTTATGGAAGAATAAGTTTGGGCAAAATAAACATTTTGTATTATGAAGGGGGAAATTATGAGTAAAAAAGAATACACATTAGAAGAATGGAAGGCAGAAGGCAAAAGGCTTTTTGGCGATAATATTGAAAATTGGAAATTCAAATGCCCTGCTTGTGGTAGGATTACAAAAGTAATTGAATATAAAGAGTTTGGAGGACAGCCAGATGATGCTTATGTAAATTGTATCGGTCGCTGGAATAAAAAAGGTGTTAGTGGGCTATCAAATGTAAAAGATAATTCAAATGGGTGTGATTGGGCAGCATATGGGTTATTTCAAACACTTAATGGTGGAGTCGTAGTTGATGGATGCCATATTTTCGATTTTGGAGTTGAGGTGAAAAATGGCAAAGGAGATTAAGACAAAACAAGGCTATACAGTTTTAAAGGTCAGCATCGATGATATTGTATCTTGGGGCGGCATAGGGATTTGTGACAGTTGCAACACTACAATGATGCAAGGCTATTTAATATACGTTTTAAATGCTTGCTATTGTGGAGAGTGTTTTTCTAGGTGGGATAGCGAAGCGAAGTTTTATAAAGAGGATTTAGCAGTTGAGCAAAGGATTAAGAGTTTCTATTCAAAATATGTGAAATTGGAGAGTGAAGAAAATGAGCAATGAAATAGGGAAAGAGTCAATCAGAATTGAGTTATTTAGTGTTTTTGTGGAGATTAAAGATATAGATTTGATGGATACAAAATTTAAGTTCAACGGTGAAGTGTATCAAAAGGAAGAAAGCATTGAGATCCAAGAACTTCTTCAAAGCAGTGTATCTGAAAAAATAGAACAAGTAAGAAAAGACATAATAAAATATAATATAAAAATCTATAGAAAACAGCTAGACAATGCCTTACAAAAGAATGAGAACAACTTGCAAGCAGAGGAAGTTCAACAGCTATCAAAAGTTATTGACTCTTTGACTTGTAAGCTAGATGCAAAAGTCGCAAGTGAAGAAATCAAAACATATATAGTTAACAATTAACATAAAGAGGTGATAATTTTGTACGATGTAAATAAAAGGCAAGAAGAGGTTACAAATAGCACCATGAAAGCCTTGTATGACTTTAACAAATTTATTGTGGGAAGTAAGATTGAAATAAGAAAAGACTCCAAACAGTATAAAAAAACTCTAAAAGCTATTGTAATTCAAAAGACTTCTAAATTAATTGTTACAAGACACCTAGAAAGCAGACTAATAGAGAGTTTTAACTTGTCGGACGTTATAAACAATCAAATCCGACTAGCCAAGAAGAAAGATTCAATTAAATTTAACTTATATAATGTTTAGGCAAACAAAAAAAGGCGTATATATCATTTCAACGCCTTTTCTTGTGTCAAGTCCTTCTTGCATAATAGTAGTAGTGTAAAATTATACTTTAACATTGTATCAGAAAAGCCCCCGAAAGGTAAGGGGCTTTTCTTTTTGCTACCGTCAACTGTTGAATTATAAGGAGCGAGGTCCTCAAGTCGATTATATAAAAATAAGCAGAATTTAACAAGCTAATATCTTTTTGAGAATTTGTGCAAATCCTTATTGACTTGTTTACTATGGTGTAATACAATACACGTTGGAGGTGATAAATATGTCAGGAACAATAACAATTAAAATTCCAGTTAAAGTTTACAAAGAACTAAAGGCAACAAAAGATAAAACTGGTATTAACATGACAAAACTTGTTGAGTTTTCATGGGAAGAATACAAAAAGAAACAAAAAAAAGCTAAGAAGGGGGCTTAATATCTATCTGATACAAATTAAAACAGGAGGATCTCAAATGTCTGATAATAAAAGGTACTACTACATGAGGTTGAAAGAAGATTATTTTGATAGTGAAGAAATGATAATTTTGGAGAGCATGCAAGACGGATATCTTTATAGCAATATTTTATTGAAGTTATATTTGAGAAGTTTAAAATCACAGGGAAGGCTTATGTATAAAGGATTTATCCCTTATAGTCCAGAAGTTTTAGCGCAAATAACACGACATAGCGTTGGCACGATTGAGAAGGCGTTGCGAACGTTTGCGACATTAGGACTCGTTGAGATATTAGACAGTGGTGTTATATACATGCTAGATATTCAGAACTTTATCGGAGAATCAAGCACCGAGGCGGATAGAAAGAGATTGTATAGGGCAAAAATAGATGATGAAAAAAGAAAAAGTATTTCAAGCGCAATGGACAAATGTCCAGACAAAAGTGAAAAATGCGACACAAAAACGGACAAATGTCCAGACAAATCTCCACCAGAGATAGATCTAGAGATAGATCTAGATATAGATCATATATGCGCAAAAACACCTGCTTTATTAGCTAATTGCGACATAAATTGCGACACAAAATGCGACATTGATGATTTTTTTGAAAAATTGTGGAAACTTTATCCAAGAAAAAAAGACAAGTCAAAAGTATCTAAGAGCCAACGACTAAAGCTTTTTAAGATAGGCGAGGAACACATGAAAAGAGCGATAGCGCGTTATGTTAAAGAGAATGTTGATATAAACTTTATGGAGTATGGAAATCGTTTTTTTAATAGTGCTTATTTAGATTATCTTGATGAAAATTACGAACCATTACCAGACAAAAAAACTATTGATGTACCACAACATATTAATTTTGAGCAAAGAGAAGTTGACTCAAGTTATTATAAGAATTTAGAAAATAAACTAGCTAGTCAGCTAGTCGAGGAGGAATAAACGTTGAGAGAAGAAAAATTTATTAATGCAGTAACAAAAGGGTGCAATACAATACGTCAATTAACTCACAGTAATAAGATGACAATAGCAGAGTTATATGCAATGAAAGCCACACTTGATATACTAATCGAAAATTCAACACAAAAAGACAAAGAGGATGAGCGTAAACAAATGCAAGAACAGGTAAAAGAGTTGCTTAAGCCAGTCATGGACTTTACATATTTTGAATGGAAATAAGAGGGTTAGCGAGAATGAAAGAAAGATTGAAACTTATTTTATTAATTTTAATTGCAATATTTTTAACGTATATAAAAATACAGATAGAACAATAGATCTTACATATCAGTTTTAGACATCTCAGAGGGCGTTATTTTAATTTATCTATTAGGGGTAAGGTAGTTAATCATTTAAACTCAAAAAATACAAATGAGAGCAAATTAGAGGCTCAAAAAAAGGGGGCTATTGGTTTGATCATTCCAATCATTAAAACCGAAAACACCGTAAAAGAGCAGTGGGAAAAGGTTTGCGGTGAAGTTATAGAGGTACAATTCGAACTTAATGGAGGCACAAAAGAAAAGCAATTACAAGAGTGTTGGGATGTTGCATTTGCTAATTTTAAGCTTATGAAAAAGCTAGGCAGTGAGGACGATATTATTAAAGCATATAAGCAAGTTATACAAAAGCTAGAGTCACGAAAAAGGCTTGGCACAATCGAGATTGAGGAGTATTTAGAACTATGAAAGGGGTTAAATATGAATAATTTAATAAAGGATGAACAATTACTTAAAACATGCAAATTGGGGCAAGGTGTAGAATGTTGCAAGTATATTTGTTGTAGTGGCATGGGGTTTACTTGTGAAAAACATACATTATTTGGAAGGTTAATCGATAAGAAAACAGATATGATAGCAAAAGGAGATAATTGTGGAGGGCTAAAAGATGAGTAAACAGGACAGAGCAGAAAAGCGAAGGGCTGAAAGAATCGAAAATAAAAATCCTGCCCTTGCTAAAATCAAAAATGAGATAGCAGAGCAGGCAAAAGGCGATTTAATAGCTGACTTTGAGGCTACAGCTTTACGATCTAGAAATGCAGCTTTTTTTGATGTTATAAATGCAACAGCACACACTTTACATGAAGATTGTAAATTTGGCAAGGTTCGAGTCGAACGGATTGTTGACTCAATCAAAAAAAACTATCTTAAAATCATGGATGGTTCTTTAACAGCAGACGACACAGCAAAATTATACGACAAACTAGGTATTGAGTATACTAAAAAATAAATTAAATTAAATTTAACTTGGAGGTTCTCATGAGCGATATAAAAAGCAAGGCTAAATTTGTGCAAGTTTGTAATTTTCAATTAACAAAAAAGTTAAAAAATGACAGCTTGAAGGACTATGAGTTTAAGCGTTTTTTAGTTTACGTAATGGAACACGAAAAAGACCTAAAAATTACCATGTGGTTTAGTGCTGAAAGAAATCGCACAAGGTACATTGTTACAGCGTTTAAAGGCAATCAAGATTATTTAGAGTATTTAAAAACAATGTACTGGTTTATCGAGGGCATAAAGAAATTTGATTACAAGGAAAAAGAATTTAATTTAATAAACTATTTTCAGGAGCAAATAAAAGCGAGGATACGCTTTACTAAGCAACATTTATAAGGGGGAAAATATGACTATAGAAGAAAAGGCGCAACTAACAATATTGTTGTTATCAATTGCATTTCAGATAGGGTTATTGTATTATGTTATCGAATAATTTTTTATCAATAAACAAAATTTTCATTATCTCTACAAATCAGGACTTTCTTTGAAGGTCCTTTTTTGTTATAATTATTTTGCTATTCAATAATTTATAATAAGTCATCACATGCAGATTAAGCCCTTCCTTTCGGGGCTTTTTTTGTTAGGGTACAAAAGTCATTACCTTATGATATAATACAAATGTAATATATATTAATGACAGGAGGTGAGAGCTTTGCTGATAATGTTGTTATTTATAATCTCTTTTATTTATTGCCTTTCATTAGCTTATATGTTTAAATTAGACAATTTAGTCGCATTTAAACTAGAATTTCTTTTCTCGCTTATTAGTTCTAAATTCGCTTATGACAATTATATGAAAGTGATTCCTTGTTGCAGAAGTCCAGACGGTAATATATAATGTATTTGCCCATAGTGAGATTATGGGGAAAGCTATTTTGAAAGTTATGGTGTAATGTTAACATACTATCCTATAGATAGAGTCCGAGGTTAGATTCCTTAAAACGTAGTAGAAATAGCTTAAAGGCAATCCTAAAGTGGATTGTCTTTTTTAATGCAAAAATATATTTGTATAATTATATGTATATACGTATAATATATTTTGTGAGGTGGTAGTTTTGGGGAAAAAAGTTAAGTATGACGAAGTGATTTTAATTAGGGTTTCAAGTAAGGAGAAAAGGAAATTCAAGGAATTATGTGATCTAATTAATGAAGATATGTCCGATGTTTTAAGAGATTTCATTCAAGGATTTAATGAAGAATATAAAAAGATAGATGCAGACTAGCCCCTTTTAATATATAATGATATTGTTATTGCTATAAACTTTTCTAGGACACAGGGGCGAGCCATGGGGCTTGCCTTTTGTGTTATCATAAAACAAAGGTATTTAAAGGCATTATGTAGAATATATTAATAATAAGGGGGTGTGGTATGGCTAAAAAAAAGGTTGAAGAACTAACAAAAAAAGAGTTAATTTTTATTGATGAATTAATAAAAGATAAGACACAAAGACAAGCTTATTTAATCGCATATCCGCACACCATAAAATGGAAGAAAGAAACGATTGATAATAAAGCCTCAAAGCTATTTAACAGGGATGAAATAAAGGCTAGGTATTTGGCTATTAGAGAGCGTTTGAAGCAAGAAGCAGAGGAAGAAAGTATAATAGATGCTAAGGAAATTTTGAGGGAATATAAGAAGATCGCCTTTGCAGATATTAAGGATTTTTTGGAGTTCGGAACTGAAACAAATATGGTAGAAATTAGTAAAGATGTTAAAGTTCCAGAGTATACTCAAGTAATAAAAATGAAGGACTCAAAAGAGGTTGACGGAACATTAATTAATGAAATTAGCATTGGACGAACAGGAACATTCAAATTCAAGTTACATGATAAATTAAGGGCATTAAATAAGCTTGCACAGTATGTTAGATTGATTAGACCTGAAGACGAGGACGAAGAAGAAATTGACGATGGATTAATGGAGCAAATTGAGAAGGCAGCAACTAAGGACATTTGGGAAGGTGTAGAAGATGCTTTTGACGAGGAAGAAGAAGAAAACTAAATCACATTTTCAATGGGCACCTTTAAGCACAAAGCAATTACAAGTATTATCTTGGTGGCATAAAGCAAGCCCTTACTCAAAAATGGATGGAATAATCGCTGATGGTTCGGTAAGAGCAGGAAAGACCGTCGTTATGTCATTGTCTTTTGTTATATGGGCTATGGAATCATTTAACCACAAGTTATTTGGATTCTGTGGACAAACTATCCAAGCTTTTGAAAGAAATGTACTGGATACCTTGTGGGAACTCATGAAGTGTAGAGGTTATCGACTTAAGAGAGTTAAAAATATTATCTATGTCAAAAAAGGCAAAGTGGTAAATAAGTTTGAAATATTCGGCGGTAAAGATGAAGGTTCACAAAGGCTTATCCAAGGGCGTACTTTAGCAGGTGTTTTCTTCGATGAAGTAACTTTAATGCCTCAAAGTTTTGTAAACCAAGCAATGGCACGATGTAGCGTAACAGGGGCTAAATTTTGGCTTAATTGTAACCCTTCCAGTCCTAAGAACTTTATAAACACAGATTACATTCAAAAGCTTAAGGAAAAGCGATTTATTAGGATTCACTTTACAATGCACGATAACTTAAGTTTAGACCAGTCAACAAGGGAACGATACGAACGTATGTTCACAGGAGTATTTTATAAGCGATTCATATTAGGTTTATGGGTCAATGCAGAAGGAATAATTTATCTTAACTTTGCGAATGATTCGGAACGATATATAATTGAGACAGATAGTATTGAGGCTTCCAGTTATCAATTTTGCAACATTGGAGTCGATTTTGGGGGCAATAAGTCAGGAACTACTTTTAATTTAACAGGCTTTACAAGAGGTTTAAAACAGGTCCACACGCTCGAAGAATTTAGGATCGTTGGAAGGCAAACACCTAAAAAGTTAGCAGATGAATTTATAAAATTTGTTAAAATGTGCAAAATGAAGGGGTATAAAATCAATGCTTGCTATATGGATTCAGCGGAACAAACACTAATGGCAGGCTTTGAGCAGGCATTAAATAAAAATAGAATTGGAATTGCGGTTCATAATGCAATCAAAGGGGCTATAATTAATAGGATTAATTTCTTCGACATGCTTTTTGCAACGGATAATTATAAAGTTGCTAGACATTGCAAAGTTACAATTGATGCGCTAGAGAACTCAATGTGGAATAGCAAAGAAGGACACGAGGACGAGCGGTTGGATGATGGATCAACAAATATTGACACTTTAGATGCTTTGGAGTATTCAGCCGAGCCTTACATGGAAAATATTATTGCAAATATGGAGCAAGCAGCTTAAAAAAATAGAGAGAAGGTATT
>Ga0070753_1001668_pt1 | contig 12327 bp, 19 predicted proteins | sample VirMetDEL_Aug_31_FD_77441 | JGI IMG/M metagenome (GOLD analysis project Ga0070753, IMG submission 77441) | Aqueous microbial communities from the Delaware River and Bay under freshwater to marine salinity gradient to study organic matter... | ecosystem: Environmental > Aquatic > Marine > Coastal... | reverse complement strand
AGATCCCACGCATGGGTCTGTGTGAACACCTCCTTGGGTTTGTAGGTACGCCAGTGAGTCAGTGGTGCCTGTGCTCCTGACTTGGTATGGAGTAAGACAAAGCGACCATCACTGACATGGTCAGAGGGAGGTGCATACCACCAGGCCACACACTTATCTGGTACGCCACTAGGGCTGGCATTACGAACTTCAGTGCGCTTGCAAAGAAGTTCCCTGTACTTATTGAACCAAGTCAGGTGGATGCACCATGGTCTAAATCCTTGGATCTCTTCTTGGAAAGCAGATAGGTTACCGAGCTGACGTTGAAAGGACCCACATGAGCAGCTAGGTTCGCCAAACAACGACTCTTGGTCCTGTTCGTCGTCCAGCTCAGAGTCCAAATTAATCGCCCGATCCGGAAGCCGCATCCCGTCCGGTGCAACCAGATAGCCCAGGTCCGTTTGGTCAGACTGAAGGATGGTGGTGAGCTTTGCGGAATCTGATAGGTGTATAAATTTGTCTGCCCAGTGAGCTTGTAGTTTTGCATTGGAGCTGAGGTGTCCGAGTGCATGGGTGTAGGTCCATCCTTTGAAGATGACATAAGCGTTGTTGTGCCAGACACTGGGACCTCTATAGTTTGGACCCAGGTAAGAAAAGAAATCTTTAAGGCGATGGGTGTAGGAGGTAAAGGCTTGCTTGATTAGCTGCCTTTCGTAAGTCTGCTCACTACCATCGCGACGCACCACAAGACAATCGTCGCCTCGCAGATAAATGCCGGCGATATCAGAGTCGTCAAAATCCTGGAACGCACGACGGATATTCGTCCGCGTGTAGATGCACGCCTGCGCTGGGTTGAGGTCCTGGACCTGGATGAGATCTTGCATGGTTGGAGTTGAGTTGAGTTAGTTCTGATCAAGCTGTTCTGCATTGCGATATGCAGTCTTGGCAATTCGATAGGTGCTGTAGGCAAGGACTGCCCACCCCGCTGGGGTACCAGCAAGAGCGACAATAGCAGATCCAACGGCAGCAAAGCTACCAGCTGTGATGATTGCAACTTTTTCTTTACGTTTCATTTGTTTAAATGGAATTAAAATTGAATGGTTCAGTGGAGTACAAATGGAAATTAAGTACGTCCCACTCAGTGAATTCCAAATCGAACCATCATTAGATGATAAGTTTTGGGAAGAAAAGATCAAGCGCCTCATCAAAGAAAGTGATTCAGTACGTGATCTAAAAGAAATAGCGACCCTCTTGGTGAGGATCGCTACTATGCGGCAAGGTGTGATTCGTGGGTTAGTTCAAGATCTCTTTATCTTCCAGAGCAAGTCTGTAGATCAAGAGGACCTAGCCAACCCAGAAGTCAAACCGTCAGAGGGATGAATCCTCTCCAGTAGCCAGGGCTTCGGCAGGAAGAGCAGGAGCTTCAACAAGACCAGCAGGCTTGAGAGAGATACCATCCACCAGGCCATACGCACCGTTGAGCTTGGCACCATCTTGCTTGCTGTGGATGTTGATGTAATCCGCAAAGTACGGATCCTCCATGATCTCCCATGCCTTCTCACGATCCTCATCGGGAATCGTCAGGGCTGACAGGGAAGTGAAGGCCTCCTCCTTGGTGGCATAGCTGGGACCAACAAACTCTTCAACGCAAACCACGGGAACATTCTGTTCACCACGGTTGTCAACGATGAGAGTCGGGCAGAAAGCACAGGTGACGTGGAACTTCTTATCGAAAGTCATCGCCATCATGTCGAGGTAGGTGCTCAGGCACTTCTCCATTTCCTTACGGAACTCGGTGACGTGCTTGTTCATCTCCACACTGACCAGACCTTTGGTGGTCAGGACGATAGGAGCCTCGTGTGCAGGACGGTTCTCCTTGGTGAGGAGACGTACCAGATACTTGGTCCGAGTGTTGAAGCGACGGGACTTACGACGGCCCTCGATTACCTCTTGCTTATCCAGTTCAAACTCACGAACCAGATCGGGATAGCGGTAATTGCCATTGCCATCCTTGCTGAAATCGCCCAGGATGCGCTGCTTGCTGTCCTGGCCCTCCTCAACGATGAGGATATCTGAGATGTGGAAGACCTGAAGACGAGGCTTGGTGAAGAAGTGACCAAGGTCACGAGCACCATTGTTGAAGCGGTGGTTGTGATTCCAGATCACGTCCTCTTCATTGAAGTCTTCCTTCTGTGCCAGCCAACGGCAAGCATTGACGGTCTCCATCTTGATGAAGAAGCCGCCATCGCCACCGTTAACCAGGGGCTGAAGGGTACCCAGAGGTTGGACACCAGTCACCAGCTCAGGTGCTTTGAACATGAGAAACGAGTTCTCAGTGCGAGCGGTGATGGTTCCAGAGGGTGCAGCTTTGGTAATTGCTTTGGAAGCAGGCATGGTTTGATGCGTAGTTGAGACGTGGCTTTGTGCATGGTGCTTTTAACGTCATCCCAGGACGTGCCAAGGCTAGCCGTGGAAGCCGTCCTTGACCTCTTTAATTAAGGACTGCTGATAGTCGAACCATTCATCGGAGACTTCCCTCATGGCTGCAGCAATAGCACCTTCGCCATGACCACAGCCCTGGAGGAACTGAGCAAACTGGCGTACCACCTTGTCAGTTTCATCCGCTTGGAATCCCATGGTGTAATCAACAGCGTCATCTTTCAGATTGAAAGTGAACTTGTTGTATACCACTGACTTGTCGATTTCAAACATCAGAAGGGTGCCTCTTCGAGTTCAGGAGCAGCGCCATACTGACCAGGAAGATCAGGCAGACCAGACGTTACATTCCACGGATCATTCTCCTCTGCCGTCTTGCCGCCCCATAGGGGAGCAACCTTGTCTGAGGAAAGAGTGGTGGATGTTTGTACCGCAGGCTGAGCGTTGTTGCTTTTAGGGGCAAGCGTCATTGCTGACATCTTGATCCTTGTGTTGGTACGACGCTCACCAGATTGCTTGTCAGTCCAAGCATCGGTGATCAATGAACCTTCAATGGTCAGGCCAACACCCTTGCGTGTGAAGTTAACCAACAACTCAGCATTGTTCAGCTTGTCAGCAGAAGAATTCATCGCAAAGAAGTTGAAGAGATCAGCTTGATTGCGACCGGTATTAACCGAGAGTGTTTGGTTACAGATCATCAGCCCATCGGGCGTTGTTCTGAATGCGCGGGTATCGTCTCGATCAATGTCTTTAACGCATCGACCGCATAGCGTGATCTCATTAATGATGGGGAACTGATCATCGACCGCAGTAACAAGGCCCCCGTGGAGCGAATACGTTCTGGATTCGAGATCAAACCGGAGCTTTGAGCGGTGGATGAAGACTCGGTCGTCTTTTTTGAAACGCGAGAACCTTTCACCTTGCTTGCCATAGATGTTGAGTTCGATTTGGGTTGGAGCTTTGTTGCCTACTGGAGGCAGGGCAACCATACACCGCATGGCAGTAGCGGTCTGGCTGATGAAAACTTCCCGAGGATCTTCGAGAAGTTGGGCGCAAACATTGGCCTTGTTCATTAGATGAGAAGCAGTGTGTTGGGCAGTTTAGTGTCATGCCTGGGACAAGATGTCAGTGCGTTTCCGCCCAGGTGAAACCGACCCGAGAGTCGCCCTCAAGATAGCATGCAACAGCAGCCTCCGCTTCTTCTTTCGTTTTAAAACAACCTATTGTTTTGGCATGAGAACTTCCTGTTCGAGGCGCGTACGCTTCCCACCATTTCCATTTACCTTTTGTTTTAAGTCTTACAAATTTACCTCCGTTATTTTGTCTGTTCTTTTTTGCAGTGACTTGTCTTAAGTTTTCAATTTTATTGTTACTTGGATTTCTGTCTATATGATCTATTTGCATACCATCTTCTAAATTATTCTCATGCCATAGCCAAATGATTCTATGCACGTACCATTGTTTACCGTTTACCTTGCATTGATAATAACCAAGTTTGTTTTTACATCCAACTTGATTTCCAACTTTTCTTCCTTTACCAGGTTGTTTCCAATATAGATAACCTTCGACATAATCAAAAAGATTTTTAGCTTCTTGCGTATCCATTAGTGTGTCTCCGCCCATGTAAATCCAACGCGTGCATCTCCTTCTATTGGACAGCGGAAACCAAAGAAGTCCTGCGCTTGCGGGAAGGCAAGCAAGGCTTGTTCTTGAATTGTTGCAGTCATGTGCGGAGGGCAGGACAGCTGCACCTCGTCATGGATCATGGCGTGCTGGATCCAGTCATGACCATGGATCAAACCTAAAGATTCCAGGTTGTTGTGCAGGTTGATAACCACTTGTTTCATGATGAGAGCACCAGCTGCTTGGAGTAAAACGTTCAGTGCCTTGAACTCAGAGCGACACCAAAGGGCACGCCCATCCAAACCACGGAGATAACCACGATCACCCAAAGTCAATTCCAAATTCTGCTTTAACTTCTTGAGAGCTGGCACACCATTCATAAATCCATTGATTGCAGATTTTCCCATGTGACGTAGAACGTCTGGATCTTTTTCATTCGGATCGATGATGGTACCAGCCTTGACTGCACCACACCCGTACAACATTCCGTACAGTAAACGCTTACTGATATCCCTGGTCTCTACACCAAACTGTTCTTGGTTAAAGGTGTGGATGTCAATCGATTCATCCGTTACCAGATCTGCATACTGACCGTTGTCCCAGATGGCAAGGTATCCAGCGAGGCAACGTAACTCAAGTGCTTTAGCGTCAACACCAATGAGGTTCCACCCGTCAGGAGCATGGAACAAACTTCGACATTCTTTTCCATATGGGGAGTAAGCTGCAGGGACCTGACCCATATTTGGATTGCGGTGTGAGCAGCGCCCAGTAATGCAACCGTTAGTAATAACGTCGCCGTGGATAGAGCCAGTGTCATTGTTGAATAACCTGATCCAAGAGTTAGATCCATCTTTGATTTGACCTAAACGTTTTTTGACCAGCATGTATTCAGCCAATGGCTGCGCTTCTGGGTAGGGAAGCTTCTCTAATACCTCATCATTAAGGATTGGATTTCCTTTCTCAGTGACCTTCTCTGGAACCCATCCGTACTTTTGCCGGAGTCGATCAGCAATCTGGTCACGAGATCCTGGATTGAACTCTTCATAGCTAACTTTGGTGAAGGGTTGTCCTTTGACATAGCCACGCTTGCTGTTGTTGACCTTAGGAATAAATATTTCCTCGTGTTTGATAGGAGGAAAGATTTCCTTCAGGCGAGTTTCGATTTCTGATTTCTTTGTTCTAAGGTCATCCACAAGATCAAAGCATGCATCAAGATCAAAAGGAAAGCCTGCTCGAACTTGTCTGTTAATTGCCAAGGCAAAGTCATGCTCCAGCTTGAGCGCTGGTTCTGGATAGTTTTGTTTGACGATCTCATCCCAGAGTTTCTTGGTGACGTTAACGTCCTGGATGCAGTAGTCCAACATCTCCTGAGAAAACTCTGAGAAGTCTTTGAAGTCGATCTTGTGATCGGCCAACCGCCATCCCCAGGCCTTAAGCGATGAGGATCCACGCTGGTTCGACGGAACCTGCGGATATTGTTCGAGGTCGAGTTCATCGAGTCGTTCCTTAGGCCAGATGAGTCGTGTGCAAATGAGTGTGTCTACGATGCGTGCTTTGCAGGCAAATGAATGCAGCTTTTGCAGAACTGGAATGTCATAGAAGATTATGTTGTGGCCAATAAGAACATCAGCGGTTGCCAGATGAGCAAGAGCATCAGCAACGCGGTCAGGCCCATAAGCAGAAGTCTCTGCTCGTGTGATGTCATGGATGACCAGGCAGTGGAGTTTAGTCGCTTTGTCATAGAGGCCATCAGTCTCACAGTCAAAGATGAGCCAACGCTCACTTGCGGAACTGGGCTTCATCATGAACTTGGAGTTCTTCACTGGCGAGGTCATTGTCATTCTTGTTAATCCACGACAAGATCTGCTGTGCCCCAGCCCGATAAGGGTGAGAAAAGATCTTGCTCAGAGCTACCTCTGAATCTAATGGAATCAACAGAAATTTATTGGCTTGACTACAAGCAGTTACTGCATAAGGCCTACCTTCTTTCCAAGTAGAGATGACGTAAGACATAAAGAAACCAAGGACGGACAGATGCTATCCGATCCTTGGTTTATTGCAAGACCCTTCAGGTTGTCTTTTGATTTGATTTGCCGTATCCCACAAATCCTCCTTCCTTCTTGCGTTGAGAAAGAGCTTTGCTTGCATCAGTGCCAGCCCGCTGGGAGCCATGAACCAAGAGTGCAAATGACTTGTCACCAAGACAGTGACTGTCATCGTGATCAATCTCGAGCCCTAGCTCTGCTGCCTGGTCCTCGGTGTAGACAACGTGTGCCACACGCTTGAATACGTCAGGGTATTTGGGGATGAGGTAGTCAAGTGTTCCACCAAACGATGCAGTGAGATAGAAGTTAGGTGGGATCAGATCCCGCAGGTTGTACCACATACCAAGGGACTTGGTGTAGGCATAGAACTTCTGATCAGGTCTGCCCTGGGCAACCATGATCCAAGCCTTCATGTAGTTCTCAGTCCAGAAGTCACCAGACTCATGGATGCGAACAAGCTTCTTGGGTGGCTGCATCAACAGGGAAAGGTCGATCAGATCACGGAGCAGCATGGCTTGGTTGCCATTCATGTGGATGGTCTCACGGACCAGATCCCAGTTGTGCCAACGGGCTTCACGAACAGTAGGCCGTGTCTCTGCCATGGCAGCAAAGCAACGGTAGTCACGCTCTGCTTCCACGCCTGTGTACTGAGGCAGATCAGTAATGGATCCTGTGGTGCGATCAGCAAATGTCTTGCACACCCCAGCATGTGGGCATGCGTATCCAGCTGGCAAGTTAAAGATCAAACGGTTCTTGAGTTTGCCGTTACCAGTGGAGAACTTGAGGAGCTTCATGAGTTGAGTTGAATGATAAGTTGAACTTATGTATGAGTTTAGGGACATCCCAGGTCCGTATTCCTGATCGGGAATATCTCAGTGAGAGTTAAATGAATTGATTAATTCAATCATGTCATCATCTTTTGCGATTTGTGAAATTGCTACAAACGCAGTGTAAGCAGTCCAACCAGGGAAAATTAATCCCATAAAACCAAAGAAAAACAAAACAAAACGTCCCTTAAAACCCAATGTTTTAGCAAGAGTTTTACAAGAATCAGAAGAAGTCACGGCTGTGTAACCCAATGAACAACATCATATACATCAATGATCATATACTTTCCGTATCAATCGATACTAAAGCAATGACATTAGTGTATCGCGGTTGCAAATACAACCAAGAAGAGCAGGCCAAAAAGGATCGGGCCTGGTGGAACTTAGCCCACCGCCCTTGGAACGTGCTGGTGTACCGTAACATCTGCTACTTTCCCTTTGTTACTGGAGGTCAAATCAAATGAACAAAGCACTGATTGTTTACCTGGTGGGTCAGAAGAAAGACAAAGCACGCAAGGATGTGGAGTCCAAGCGTGCTGTTAAGGAGTTAAAAAAAGAGACTGCCGCGACCTTCTGATCGCCACTTCTCTAGTTCATCAGTCTTCTGCAAAGGCTGCTTCTCCGATGACGGGGAACTCTTTGCAGAAGATTGTTTTGATGGCTTCTGCGATTTCTCTGTGTTCGAGTTGGGTACCTGAGTCACAGCGGAGTTGGAGGTAGTGGATCCACGAACGGAGTGTACCGTTCATGTAAAGGCGTGTCGGTGTCGCAAGAGGCAGAACAAAGCGTGCTGACTCCTTGGCAACACCCTCACTGACCATCTCGTTGTAGAGATGCTTGGAGTCTTCCAGAATGGTAGACATGCGGCGATAAAAGCTAGTCAGCTTCTCACCACCAAGACGTTCCTTTAGATCGTCATTGGAGTTCTGTCTGTTCTTGCGGTCCTGACTACGGAGGTGAGGCAGGATAATACCACCCATCTCAGCTGCGCTTGCGTAGCGCTGACTGAATTCCTGGAATGAGAAGGACCGATGCCGAAGAATCTGGGGTGAGATTGCACGTGTGGTTTCAATCTCTACACACATGTTGGCCATCTCAAAAGGTGACCAGTGCTTGTGCTTGATTAGATACTTCAACAATCGTGGTGCAGTATCCATGTTGTCTTGATTAGCAGGGGCAGAGACCCGTGCCATCTTGACAATCATCTCTTCTGCATTGGGCGTGAGCCAGGTTAGTTCAACGTTCATAGTCGTCCTCGAGACGTTCGATGTCTTCCTCTGAGATGATTTCACCACACTGAACTTCGACAATACGAATGTCTTGGTCCCGTGCAGTGAGCCTGTGTACTGCGTACTTTGGAATGTAGAGGTGAGTGCCTTCGTTAACTAACTGAACGCGACCATCACATTCAAACAATCCTTCACCAGTTACTACGATCCAGTGTTCGGATCTGTGTTGATGGCGTTGGAGACTGAGGCGATGGCCTTTCTTGACGTGGAGTTCTTTAACGAGGTAGCCACGGAAGAGTGCAGTTTGATCTGGGGTTAGTGTGTCGTACCAACCCCAGGGCTTCTCAACTCTCATTCCACTTCGAATCCATAACCCTCCGATTGTAACTTCTCGAGTTGATCAGCAGGACAGATACGCATCTGTGCATGTTCAGTAGGAGTCTGTAGATGATCCCATCTGATCATGAGGAACTTCTGTTTGGCACCTGACTTGTTGGGCTTAAGCTTGAGACCAACCACAGTGCCATAGCGCTGAGACCTGTACTGCTGGATCCGATCACGAACTTCATTGCGTACAGCAAAGATGCCGTGTGCTTTGGGACGTTCTGCTACGCGATCACCAATGGTGTAGGTGTACTGACGTTTGGTGCTCATTTGGGTTTCCAGAGTTGAAAGTGATTGCAGTCATACGACTCGGCTGTGTCGTACTCAGGGAAATCGAATGCGCAGTAACAACCATCCTTGTTGTGTTGGCAGTCACTGCATTTGTTGAGTGCTTTGAAGTCCACCCCAGATGGGGGTGGTTCTACTCCAGATGGGAGTGGCTTACCTCCAAGTAACTTGTGTAGTTGCGAAACAAGATAGAGGTTACTCTTGGCTTCCTCATAGAAATCTGCAGTGACTTCATAAGTTGTAACTCGGAAGCCGCAGTGTTCACATTTCTTGCGTCGCCTTGTAGCAAAATCAGTTTTCCTGGATTCAATAACTCTGAGTCCAGGTTGTTTGCATTGAGGACAATCAGGAAGAATAGTCTTCTGAAAAGCCATCAGTCGGGATCGATTGAGCTTGGTGAGTTATCAGTACGTTGTTCTTCTTCCTCTGCACGCATCTTGGCAGGACCAGGCAGCTTATCTAACTGAAGTGCATCAAGGATGTGGACCGTAGCCTCAGCACCTTTAATGCGCAGCATGTCAGGAATAATTTGCCTGGGGTTCTCAATGTAATAGTCAGTTAAATAGAGTTCAGCTATGCGGAATAAAGTATCGGATGGAAGTTCATCAACGATGTTGGCCACGCATGCATCAAGTACAGCAGGCCAGGTGTGACGAGGTACAGCTTCCATGATCTTGAGAGCAAGCTCAGGATCGTATTGCTGTTCATCTGTTACTTCAACAGTAGACTCGTCTGTCTCAGGTTGAGATTGTTCGTTGAGTTTCATAGAGAAGAGCCCCCGCTTGCGCAGGGGCTTGAACATTCCGCGTGAATATTAAGCGGGTTGGGCAGCAGTGTCCACCACTTCTTCTAGAAGTCCTGAATCTTTTAAGCGATCCAGCATTCCGCACATGATGGTGGCATGGGCGTGCGTCTGTTCCATGAACATGCGTGCCCGTTCTGCGGACATGGTATGGACACGTCCTGTGGGTTCCACATACTTCCAGCTGCCATCAGGCTGGGGATCACCCTGGAGGGCAAGACGCTCTGAGTTTCGAACGTACCGCAACTCGACGTTGTGATAGTCCTTAAGGCCGTCAGCCGCTGTCCAGGTTGCTCCAATGTTGTACCGTTGCTCATCATCAGAATAAGCGTGGAACTCTGGGATGAGATGGCGAATTGCAGAAAGGAATTCCATTGAAATGAATTGAGTAGGTGTGTTGGTAGCCGACCCCGGATTCGAACCGGGACTTGAGCGATTTTAAGTCGCTTGCCTCTGCCGTTGGGCTAGTCGGCCTCACTTGGACTTACCTCTACATCAATAGCTGCAGAGTGCCAAGTGTGATCCTGTGGTAACGGCTCAGTGCCGTACTCCCAGGTGTCGTAGTCTTCCTCGTTGCGAGGATCTTCGTCGATCAGGATGTACTGAGGTGAGTTGTCATGGATGTAGTCACCAATGTTTCCAAGAGCCATAGCTAGGAGTTGGTCATCGGTGTAGTCATAGGCTGCCTCATCAGCCATAGCTCTTACGTTGTTCAGGTACTCTTGATGTTCTTTGGAGTCCATGGTTAAAACCAGCCCTAGTATCGAGGCTAAGGCTGGTAAACCGTGCGGGCTCAGCCAGATTGTAGCTGCTCCTCTTGTTCTTGCAAGACCGCAAGAAAATCTTCTTCTGTTGGTACATGGCCTCCAAGCTGCATCTCGCGTATACGCAATGCCTCATGGAATGCTTCTGTGTAAGCTTCCCGTTGTTCGTCCGTCAGACGCTGGTTGGCTACGCCAGCAATCTGCTTGACAGACATCATGCCCATGTCAACCACCAGTTGGATGGTGAACATTGGCTTACCATCAATCATGCAGAGCACAATGAAATGCTTACGCTTCTTGATGTCTTCTGCGTAGTGAGATGCAGAACCGACGCAGTTGCGTACGGCCTGGCCCCACATCGCTAGCTGGTGTGTGTCAACAGGCTGGAAGAATGACCAGTGCTCATCACCACGGTCAACCCTGATGGGTTCAGGGAATAGATCTTGGCGTAAAGCTTCCTTAGGATTCTGGATCTTCCAGGACTCAGCTTGGACATGATCATGGAACTCTGCAATGCGCCAGCGCTTGGGTGGTACAAGTTCCTTGTCATTGTTAAAGATGCGCAGTGCCATAGAGAATGTGTCGTTAAGTTCATAGAAACTTTGACGCCCATAACCAACGTCACTATCAATCCAACGGTTGATGTCTTGTTGCTCAAGATACTTGCGCATCATGGTGAACATGGATGCAACAGGCATGTGCCGACGCAACCAGTCAACCAATGCAGTTGAGTTGTTGTCATAGCTACGTGTACGGATGTGATTCAGTTTGATGTAGCGCAATTCTCTGTAATAGGTTTGGTAGTAATCGATGGGGCAGTCAGGCCATAGGTTATGGATCCAGTCAATAGAGTTGATGACTTGAACAAAAGTATTAAAGCCTTGCTTGATGGGAGCACGCTTGGTATTAGATGGATCTGTATATGCATGAATAGAACAATCAAGTTCTTGTTGCAATAACTTCTTGATAGCAGGCTTGGTAACGATGTGAGCAATTGATTGCAGTGTGCAGTAAGTGCTAGATGTACTAACTGCCCGAACATTAAATTCTTCTGCAGCAGCTACTAAACCATCGACAGTTAATCCATGCAATGGATCAATAAACTCAGCCATCATCTTAGGTATCTCTGCTGCATCAAAGATATTCTTGCAGCGAATACGATCAAAGATGCCACGGCAGTCATCCCAGGTAGGGATATCTTCTTTCAAGCTTTGCTCAAAGGGATTGACAACATTGTCTCTGATCTGATATCCCTTCTGGCAGTAAAGGTTAGGTGCTTGCCATAGTTGAATTTTGTAGCCGCTATCAGGAGAAGCCTTGATGTCTTGTTCTGTAACAATGTCAGCAAAGGTAAAGGTCTGAACACCACGTCCAATGGTGTGCGCGATGCACTCATCTTTGGTGTTCCAGATCCAGCTAGGTGCCACCTTGGCGGCAGCTGCTGTGTTCTTAAAGGCATAGCCATGTCCATAAACATACTGACCTTTGTCGTGCTTGGGAGGTAGCCATGCTGCGTACCACACCTGTTCGTAGTGGTACAAGATGGCAATGACTTTGAGGCGAGCCTGCGGAGTTGCTACGTCCACAGGCGTAGTAAATACTCTGAAACGATCAGGTGCTTTCTGCTGGTTGATGTGATCAATCGCAGCTTGTTGATCTGACTCACGCACCACGTTGTGTGGGATGAGATGAGGGATGTTGCCGAGAGGATACTTAGCTTTCCTCGTTGCCTTTGGCTTAGCTTGTTGAGCCAACACCTTCAGTGTTGGGTCGTACGCAAGGAGTTCTGTCTGGAGATTGGAAGGTAGTTGGAATTGCATTGAATTGAATTGGTAAAGGGAATGGGCAGTTTAACGTCATGCCCAGGACGATTGATCAGTCTTCGTATCGATGGATATCTAAGAACATTGATGTCTCTTCAATGTACTGTTCCATGTCATACGTACCGGT
>Ga0070753_1001656_pt1 | contig 12376 bp, 16 predicted proteins | sample VirMetDEL_Aug_31_FD_77441 | JGI IMG/M metagenome (GOLD analysis project Ga0070753, IMG submission 77441) | Aqueous microbial communities from the Delaware River and Bay under freshwater to marine salinity gradient to study organic matter... | ecosystem: Environmental > Aquatic > Marine > Coastal... | reverse complement strand
GAGTTTTTTAAACTATATAAGGATTTGACACCTAAGAATAGTAAGAAGCAATGAACTCCACCACCACCAAACCAAAATGCATCCACTGCAATAAAACACTCACCAAAATTCACAGCCCACGAAAAAATGGACAGTCAAAACCACCACCCAAGGAGCACATCCTTCATAAAAAATGCTGGATTGCACTCAAAAAAGAACAGGATGCACTCCTCAATATGTGCATCTACATTCCTGATGATGAAGGCAAAAAAGCCATCAACCAATGGAAGCAACGCAAAGGACTTAAAAAACTACTATAATTTATACTCATATTTCTCTTCCTCTTTTCAATAGCCTCTCCACAAGGCTCTGCCATATTAACCAATCTTTAAAATGAACTTTCAAATTAATGGACTTTACTTTAAAAACGGATACGCAGGAGCAGGATTTAGAATTACCAAAAAAACAAGGTGCTTTATCACTATTGTAGAATGTGATTTAATACACAAAATAAAGGACGGTGTAGAAACTTACACCTTAATAGAATATCCTTCTTCTAAAAAAAGATATAAAATATTTGAAAATCCACACGAAATATATATTAATACAAGAAGAAGAACCTATTTCAAAAGCAATAGGTTCTTAGAATATGAATTAACAGACGAAACAAAAGTCTCCAATACAATAGTTGACTTATTAGAAGACTAAAAACCCTTTATTTTTCTCTTCCTCTTTTCAATAGCCTCTCCACAAGGCTCAGCCATATTAATCAATCTTCCAATAATGAACAACCTTCAACTTAATGGACTATACTTATTTGATGATACAGGATTTAGAATTGTCAAAAAAACAAAGTGCTATATCAGTATTGTAAATTGTCGTGTTATAAAAAAATATAAGGATGGTGTAGAAACTTACACCTTAATAGAAACTCCTTCTCTTCAAAAAAGATATAAAATATATGAAGATGAACACCAAGGTGAAACCTCAGTATATTTTAATGACCCTCAACGACAATATTTTAAGCATAGAAAATGGAGGGTTTACACATTGACAGACGAAACAAAATTCACCAATATCATAAAAAGCAAAGAATAAGCCATTGGAATTTGACTGCTAAAAATACATTTTCACAAATGAGCCCCACAAAGCCCCCCCCCTTTAAAAGCCAAAAATTAAAAATAAGGCATTGCAATTTGACTGCTAAAAATGCATTTTCACAAATTTCACGAATTCTCTTCCTTTTTTTTTCAGCCTCGGAAAAGGCTAAGCCAAAAATATCTAATCTTCCAATAATGAAATACCACTCAATTTTCAACGACACCCAAACACTACAATTTCTCTATGATGAACTCATCAAAGACACACTTCATTTTTACTCTAAAAAAACAATTAATTACAATTTTGAGGATTTCCTCCAAGACCTCCATAATGTTGAGAGTTCACTTGTAAAAAATGAAATATTGAAAATATTCAAAAATAGAAGCATCTTAAATTTTGACTATATAATACCCAATCAAGCAATTGATTTTGGACTATGGATTTATATCAACTCTTTAAAATCTTAAATACGAGTATTTACTATTTTTTTTTTAACTCTCTTAAATTTTTATTTCTAAGTCATTATAAGACACCTAAAAATGGTTATTACAAAAAAATTAAATATTGAACAAAAAACAACACTCTATAATTTCCTCAAAAAATTGAAAACCTATTTACCAATAACAACAATTATGAAATTTCAAAATAATGAAAAATTTTCATTTTATGACTACAAATATATTATGAAAGGAATTGAATACTATGAAAAATTAGAATATTCAAGTTTACAAGAATTCAAATTAAATAAACAAGAAAATAAAGTAATTTTAATTGTATTTTGGAACTATAAAGCATATCTTAATAAACATATAGAATTTTTACATCTTGTTGAATAACAGCCACGAATGACATAAAAAAATAAAAAATACATAGTAAAGGCTAAAAGCACTAATCAGGAAATGAAAAATTATAATACCTATTTGAAGGCGTAAAAACGAAAAAATAACCCAAACAAAAACACTTTTAAAAATTACATCTTGAATATAATATTAAATAAAATTATTTTCCAATTATTTTCATTGTTATTTCGTGAGACTGTTCAAAACAAAAACCACGTTTCATTAGTTTTTTCATTAGGTTTAAATGGTCTTTGGTATGATGCTCTTTGTGTATCAACATCAATTCTTTTTGTCTTTTACTCAAATTTTGTTTAGGTTTTAATAATGGAGTTGGAAGTTTCATTTTCTTTTTTTTTCCATCTTTTATATACAAAATTTCAGTATGAGGATTTGAAGATTTTGAAAATTGATACATTATATTAATAGAAAATATTTTTTAATAAACTATTATTTCATACATTTCTGCTTTTGCATTGGTTCCTCCAAATCCTGAACAAGTTCCTACCTTTTGAATTTGTTGTATATTTTCTAATGGAGTATCCTCAAATCCTTCAATATTTCCTATATCTTTTTCACCTTCTTTTAATTCCTTTAAATCTTTATCTTTTAATTCTTTACCAAAATATTTTTTATGGATTTCTTTCATATAATCTTTTCCTAAATTTGCATTTCTCAAAAATTCTTCAACATAAAAACTTTCGTCATTTCTCATTTCACCTTTTACAATAGCAGGAGATATAAAATAAATTGTCTTTTGATATGCTTTACCTAAATCTTTAAGTAATGTAAGAGCCTTATATAAAAACTCAAAATAAAAAGGTCTACTACCTCCTTTCATTCCAATGTTTTTTCCTCCTCTTCCAAATTTACTAAATGGAGGATTTAAAAATATACCATCATATTTATTTTCAGGTTTTAATTTTAAAAAGTCTTTATTCATTACATTAACAGAAGGATTATAAACCTTAACTATTTTACTAAATTCTTCATCTAATTCATTTGCACTTAAATTAATTTCTGGATATTTATTGTTTATATAATGAACTACTGAGCCTAACCCTGCTGTTCCTTCTAATAAATTATTAGTAAATCCAAAATCAAACAATTCTAAACATTTTACAGGAGTTGGAAAAAAATCCTTATATTGTTGCCCCTCAAATATTTTTTTTATTTGTTCTTCTGTAATTAATGGATTTAGGCTTCTTAAATAGTTAATTTGTCTTTTAGAACCTCTTAAATAATCATTTAAATTTTTATAAAATATTTCTGCTTGTCTTGTTAAATTTGCAACATTTAAATTGTCCTTTGAATAAATTGCATCCATTATTTTTTTTAAATCTCTTAACCCCTTCTTATTTCTTTCACTATACTTACTTTCATTCTCTTCTAAATCATCTAATCCTTCTGTAAAAAATTGTTCAAAAATCTTTTTTCTTTGATTTATTTGTTTTTCATTGCTTTTTTTTAATAATTCTGATAATAATAAACTAAAATTATCTTTTATTTCTTCAAATTTATAATTTTCTCCTGAAAATTTTAATTTAGATATATCTTGAATTACTAATTCTACTAATTCATTACCACTTAATTCTTCGTAATTTTGATTTACTACTTTTTTCTCTTCTTTTTTAGGCTCTTTTTTTTTCACTACTTTCTTCACCACTTTTCTAACCTTCTTTTTTTTAGGCTCTTCTTTTTTAGGCTCTTCTTTTTTCACTACTTTCTTCACCACTTTTCTAACCTTTTTTTTAGGCTCTTCTTTTTTAGGCTCTTCTTTTTTCACTACTTTCTTAACCACTTTTCTAACCTTCTTTTTTGGTTTTACATATTTATTTCTTAATTCTACTTCTAATAATTCCTGTGAGAATGCACTACTATCATAATAATCTTTTAAAACTCCTTTTTTATTTAAGTAATCTATAACTGCTTCCTTATCAAGTTGGTTTAATGCTGTAATTATTAATGGTATTTCATTTGGGTCTGTTCTATCTATTTCATCATACCTTTCACTTAAAAATTTTACTAAATTACTCACAGTAGGTTTTTTAGATAAAAAATTATCAATATTATAATCTTTACTAACTTTCTTAACTACTTTTTTTACTTTCTTTCTCTTTTTCATTTCTTCTCTATTGATTTTTAACTGTTTTTTATAAAATGCTTCTTCTTCACTAATTAAAGTTGAAAATTCATTTATTAATTCTTGTTCTTTTTGGGCATCCAATTTTCCCCTTAGTTTTTTCTAAATTCCTTTTCTAATTTTAATAATTTCTTATTTATCATCTTATTAAAAGAAGTGTCTTGTTCTCCAAAATTTTCTTTTTGTAATCTTTGATTTCCAGACCAAAATTTTTTAAATTCTTCAAAAGTATTTTTATTCATACTCATCTCAATAATTTTTAACATTCTGTTTATTCTCATTCTATTCTTTTTTAAACCTTCATTGTTTGTTTCTTCCACTGGTTCATCTTTTTCTACTTTTTGCAATTTACCTTTTTTCTTGGGTATTTTTTTAGGCTCTTCTTTTTTCACTTTTTTTATCACTCTCCTTTTCTTTGGTTTTTCTTCCACTGGTTCAGCCTTCACTACTTTTCTCACTCTCCTTTTCTTTGGTTTTTCTTCCACTGGTTCAGCCTTCACTACTTTTTTCACTACTTTTCTAACTCTCCTTTTCTTTGGTTTTTCTTCTACTACTACTTCTACTCTGGGTGCTGGAACAGGTCTTTGGGCTGGTATTGGTTTAGCCCTTGGTTTTCTGGGTGCTGGAACTGGTTTTGCTCTTCTGGGTGCAGGAACTGGTCTTGCTCGTGGAACTGGTCTAAAATCTTCTGGTTCTGTAATTTGACTTGCTTTTGCATTTGGATTGGGTGCTTTTCTTACCTTAATTAATCTTGGTTTTGATGACATAAATTTTATAATTTAAGTAAATATTTTTTTTATCAATATAAATTATAAAAAAAATAATGGTGTGTAGTTTTTGCGGTAAAAATCCTTGTGAATCTTTTTTCTCAAATTCTTACTGTGTTGACTGTAATAAATTAAGAAGAATGCTTTTAGTATATGAAGAACCAAAATTATTGATTTCAATATTGGAAAGATGTCTTTTAAGAAGTGATAAACAAATTGACAATAAAATTAAAGTAGAATTAAAAACAAAGGTTTATGGAGATGAATCTTTTAATACCAAAAAAAACTAAAATATTTTTAAAAATGACTTAAAGAAAAAAATGCAAGACTATGTAATAGGCTTGCGCAAGACGGACCACAAATATTTATTACTTGCTCTGCTCTGTTGGGGGGGTTCATACAATTCCAAAAAATAATATAATTTGCTCTGCTCTGCTGGTGGGGGTTCATACAATCTCGAAAAAATAATTTATTATTTTTGAGTGGTCGATTTCTCACTTGTGAGAATAAATGAGCAATTACTATCAAAAATTATTCAAAAACTCAAATTCAATATCATTCATTTCCAAATAATTCTTTATTTTTGAAATATGATTACTTGTTGTCATTGAAAAAAAATTACCGCTCGATGCAGTCTTATTAAATAATAAAATTGTTCCATCATTTGTAATTTCACAAATTATTTCCTCATAACTATATAAAAATTGAGGTTCTGTTTCAAATCTCAATGTTTTTGTGCTATTAAAATACACTGGTTTTTTATGTGCTTCATTCTTAAAACATTTATCTAAAAATTTTTCCATTTTACTAACTTTTTTAGAAAAAAAAACTTTAAAAAAGTTTATATCAAATTATATGTTTTTTCTCGTATTCTTTTAATTATTTTTTAATTCTTTTAATTAATGGAAACAATAGGACCTTTGAAACCATTAATTAAATGGGTTGGAGGTAAAAAAGACGAAATTAATAAATTTAAACATCATATTCCAAATAAATTTGACACATATCTTGAACCATTTATTGGTGGAGGTTCTGTTTATTTCAATTTATCTCCAAATAAAGCAGTTATTACAGATGTTCATACAGACCTTATAAATTTTTATAAAGCAATAAAAAATAAAAAATCATCAGAAATATATACATTTATGAAGAATAATCCAAATGATGAAGAAACTTATTATAACATAAGAGATAATATGGAGATTAATAATTATTTAGATAGTGCAAAACGGTTTTTCTACCAAAGAAAAACTTGTTTTAGAGGTATGTTAAGATATAATTCATCTGGAAAATTTAATACTTCTTTTGGAAGATACAAAACATATAATTTTGATATATTAAAAAATAAAAAATATGAAAAATTATTTAGTAAAACCATAGTAGAATGTAAAGATTTCTCATATATTTTTGAAAATTATAACAATCCAAATAACTTTATGTTTTTAGACCCTCCCTATGATAGTAAATTTACAGATTATGGATATTGTTCATTTGGAAAGGAAGAACATAAAAAATTAGCACAGTATTTTAAGAATACAAATATTAAATGTTTAATGATTATTGGTAAAACACCTTTCATAAAAGAATTATATAAAGATTATATTGTAGAAGAATATGATAAAAAATATAGATTTAAATTGTATTCAGGAAGAATAGGAGATGAAATCAATACTAAACATTTAATTATTAAAAATTATTAATTATCTTTTTAAAGTTTGTATTTTAACCAAATATCCATATCTACTTTTCGAGCCTTACCATTCATAATTACACTGCACAATCTTGCTTTCCACCAACTTTCAGGAGTTTGGTTAGGTCTTGAACCACCTGAATAGTAAGCCCCTATACCCTTTTTTTTTATCTCATCAACACCTTTCTTTGAAATAATTTCCTTATAAACTCTATTTAAATTAGATATTTTAAAACCATATTTCTTTTCAAATTTTTCACAATGAGAACTTCTTTTTGGTCTAAAATCAACTTTGGGTCTATCAGTTCCTTTTTTAATACTTTCTAATTGTTTCTTTCTATCCTCTGGTGATAATGATTTAGGTAAATATTTTTTTGGTATTCCTTCCTTAGTTTTTGCAACTCTTCTAAGCATTTTTATATTATAATTAGAAATATATTTCCTCTAATTCATCTTCTACATTCAAAATATCTTTATAAAATAATATTAATTCATAAATTTCATCTGTTAATACATCAAAAAAATCCTCTATATCCATATTATATATATACTATGGTAAAATTAATTAAAGTTATGAAAAGTGAAAAACCACTTAAAAAATGGAAAGCATTATTTAAAATGGATAATGGAAGAGAAAAAATAACTCATTTTGGATATTTTAATAAAAATGATTTAAAAAATGACTACACCCTACACAAGGATTTAGAAAGAAGAGAAAGATATAGGAAAAGACACGCAAAAGATTTAAGAACTAATGACCCTACAAGGGCAGGTTTCTTAGCGCGTTTCCTCCTTTGGGGTGATAGCACCAGTTTAAAAGAGAATATTAAGGCTTATAAAAAAAAGTTTAATCTTTAATCTTTTCTATCTTTTCTAAATGTCCTTTTGTTTTTTCGTGTCTTCTAATTCCTGACCTTCTTATAAGTGCTCCACATTTGCATTTTATTTTTTCTGCTTTTCTTTCTTCTGGTGTTTGATTAAAAATTTTTTTACAATAAATTTTATATTTTTCAGGATTATTAACTATCCATTTTTGCCTTTTCTCCTGTGTTTTTATATTTACAATAGTATTTTCCATATTATAATAATTTTATTTACTAATAAAAATTTTAAATAAAAAAAAAAATAATCGTTTTATTGTTTTACTTCAAAAAACACGCAATTATCAGTTCCTAATCCTCCTGACTGTCCTACTGGTTGATGATTTTGGTCTAATATTCTTATTTTAATTGATTTAATAGAAGTATCAATACCCTTATGAACATAAGGAATACCAATATCTATTCCTTGTGTATAAGAGTCCTTAGAATAGAAACGACCTAAAACAGCCTTTATTTTTTTATTACTTTCTTCTTGTCCAATGAATTCATTATATAAACCTAAATCGGCTTCTATTAAGAAATAACCGCTTGTAGCCTGACCCTCAGCCAAAATTTTATTTCCATAGCATCCAATAGTAGTGGAAGTAGTTCCTGAAATATCGTCTAATGCTGGAACAGTCATAAGAGTTTTACGAGAGTCCAAAGTATCTCCAACTGGTTTTTTTATATTATAATCCAGCCCTCCAAAATTTGCTGTAATGTTTCTACCTCTTTCTAAATCAAAACTTGGTATATACCAATTATTGAATAATCCAATAGTTTTTTGAGTATATGAAGCGTGTCCAAAAATTCTTGGATTAATTCCTAATGTATCAATCCAAAAATTACCATCTGTTTGATTAGTGTCTAAACCTGTTATAATAATTCCTCCTGCACTATCAATATAATGGTTATTTCCATCTGCTTCATCTGCAATTAATTCCACAGCCATTGAAGCACCAAAATAATAAGGTGTGTGAATAGCCTGAAAAGCATATTGTTTAGCCTCTTCATCATAAATAAATGAAAATTGACTTGTTCCTACATAACTATTTATACCTGCTTTGAAACTACATACATTAGAGCCATCCTCTGCTACATAATAAGACTGAGTTAAATCTGGTCCTTGGAAGTCCAAAGAAGTTTTAAGTAATGGATTTTGAACAGGATTATTAGCAGTTGGAGCATTACCATTTTTAAGACCTTGTGAAAATTGGTCTGTAATAAGTCTTGCTATTTCCTGAGGGTCATAACCTGTTTTATTCTGTGGTATAGTAGCAGTAATTGTATTAATTTCAGGAACTAATTTTGCATCTGGTTGAGGAGGAATTTCACCAAATGTATAAATTGGATGCTTACTCAAATTAATTCCTGCTTTACTCCAATTGCTTGGAACATCAATACCAAATTTATCTGGTTCACTAAATCTTACCATTAAATTTAAACTTGAAACATCAACAGAACAATCTTCATTTACTGCTACTCTTGGTGCATATAAACTTACTGAATTTTTCTTATCATTTTCATCATAGTAAAAAAATGAAAAATGTTCACCGCCATAATGAGAAGCGTGAGGAATAACTTTTTCCTTATTTAAATCAATTTTTAATAATTTTCTTTGATTTACTGGATTTTGAGCACTCGTTAAAGACCTAATATATTTTTTACCATCAGGAAAAGTAAGAGGTCCACCAATACTATAAAGTCTTTTTTGTGGTTGTGTAGTTGCAGGGTCTGCTGTTTCATCAAAATTTACAAAATAATTACAGAAATGACAGTTTAAAGTTATTTCTTCTTCTACTACAATTTTACCATCACTATTAGAGGCTGTATCACAAAATGCACTTTTAATATAAACCTGTGAACCATCCTTAATAGGAACTGGATTATTTAAAATAGTTTCATATATACCTATATCTTCATTTGAATCAGTTTTTTTATTTGAAACTTCCTCTCTACATTCAATAGTAATAATATTATTTGATACAATACTCATATTTTATTATAAAATAAGAAAATAAAATTAAAAACTTTTTTAGAAAAAAATAACTAAACTTTTGAAAAGTTTATATAAAATTTAGGGGGTTTTTGACTTAACTTTTTTTTAAAAAGTTAGTTGTAAGAAATTTTATAAGTTCCATTACCAACACTTAAAGACTTTCCAACTTCACCATATAAATGAAGGGTTAATTGTCCATTTCTTCCTGCTCCTGGTGCATTGGTAGGAGTTCTTTTGTGTGAGATTTGAAGATTTTCAATTTTTTGTCCAAGTATAACAGCAAAGTAATCTGCATTTCCTACAAGGTTATTTCCATCACCTAACCAATTTGCATCATTAGAGAGGTTAATATCATTAGCACCCATATAAGAAACATAATCACCCATAGAATCAACTGTTAAAGCCATACGAGAGGCTGGTGAATCACTTCCTTGGTCTGTTAATAATGTTTTACCATTAACAATATAATTAAGTTTGTTTCCTTTTTGAGTTTGTGAATTATCTCTTCCATATCCTGCAATAACATTTCCTACTGTATAGGTAAATGCTTCTGGTTCTTGAATTAAGAGAAGTCTTCCAACAGATTTATTATCAAATCCTTTTACTCTTTTTACTGAAATTTGCTCTTCATTTTGAACCCCTCTTGGAATAACTACTTGGTCGTGCTCCATTTCATTCCAGGATAAGGAACTAATATTATCCATAGCATTTTGAGCCTCTGCTCCTAAAACTTCCTCAGCCATAAGATACATAACAGGGTCTAATGAAGCATTAGAAACTCTTACACGAGTATCAGTTCCAACATAAGCAGGGGCTTCAAGAGAACTATAAAATTCAATTACAATTTTACAATCATTGAAGAGATTAGTTGGAATATATTCCATATTTCCAAGAAGTGGTAATAATTTGGAAAGTTCTAATTCACCACTTCTATTTTGATTTTGTTCAATTACTTCTGGATAATTTTCAGTGTTAATTTGCTTTCCTACTCCTGTATCAGTTGAATTTCCTGCTGGTGAGCCACCTGCTTCCTCACCGTCGTTAATACTGAGTTTTTTTGCTACACTAATATCATTCTTAATATCCTCTACATTACCAACAATATCATTGCTTCCAAGTTGATTTAAGTAGGACATTAAAGGATGAACAAATTTCTGCTTACTAAGTTCTACACCCTTATCAACAATGGAAATACTTTTAATTTGACCAAGAGAACCATTGAAACGGTTGTGATAAGCACCTATACCTGCTGTATCTAAAAAACCAACATTCATTAACTTTAAATTACTTCTGTATACTGTATCCTTAGCAAGAGAATATACAACCCTATTATTTGCTATAAAAGTTGAGGGGTCAATTTGATGTGTCTTAATATTGTCGTAGTTCATATTAAATTTTATAATTTAAATAAAGAAAATAAAAATAGAAAAAATAAAAACTTTAAAATAACTTTTTAAAAAAAAGTTAAGTCAAAAACCCTCTAAATTTGATATAAACTTTTCAAAAGTTTAGTTAAAGAGTAATTGATGAATGGAAAACCTGATATAAAATAAAGGCTTCACTATTTGCTCTTTGAATTTGAACAGTAAATTTATTCATTGATAAATCTACTAATGAATTAAATCTAAGACCTAAAAGAAATCCATCATTTGCTTTAAGTCTTCCAGCATTTGCTCCACTAACTCCAACAGCCTTTAATGACTCAATAGCATAACTTAAATATTCTTCTTCACTGGTTAATGAATACTGAATATATTTATTTGTATCATTGAAAAGGAAATCAACCTGAGATATTCCTTCTGGTCTTTCAAGATTAAGGGTATTTGCAGTTAAGTCATTTTCAGTAGTTTGTTTTAAGAATGACATTGATACACCTGAGCATACTGCTGGAACTTTCGAGGAGATATTTGAATTATCTGAATTCATACTATTTTTCATAGTGTAAGAAGTTTTAAGAACATTTACCTTGTCCAATCCATCGTCTTCTACTGTATTATATTTGCATTTAAGTTTAGATAATACAAATTGTTGAGTTGCAGTATTTCCTACACCGTGATAAAAATTTGAATTTCTATTTAAGTTGATTGAAATTTTGACATAACCAGTTTTTCTATATGACACAGTTCCATCTCCTCCTGCATTTGAGTTTAATGAAATCATTGGTTTAAAAGAGAATGATTGTGATTGAGTTCCTCCTTCTGTTCCTCTGGTTAATTCTCTGGTAATTCTATCACTTGGAATACATAATTCACAAACTTTGGAAGCCTGAAAATATTCATTTTCTTCAAGAGATGTATCTCTAAGCATTCTTACCATTTTTCCATAATCTGTTGAAATAGTTTCGATAATACCTTGATTTTGAATTTCAACACTAATAGAGTCTATAAGATTATGAACACCTACACGACCATCAAATTGAACTGCTTCATTAGTGTTTCGAGTTCCTGCTACTGCTTCGTGAGCAATAAGTCCTTCTAATCTAATAGTATCTAAAACTAATTTCTTATCAGGGAAATCAAGGACAAAATCAAGAGTTTCTAACTCCTTATATTCAGCCTTTGAATTTAGTGGTAAAACTTCATTATACATAATTCTGGACATTGTATTTAATTTATATTAATAAAAAAGAAAATAATTATAATAACTTTTTTAAAAAAAAAGTTAAGTCAAAAAACCTGCTAAATTTGATATAAACTTTTTTAAAGTTTAAAGTTTATATTGCTCTTTCAACTTCCTTGAAAATAGAGAGGGCATTTAATCCACCTGAATTAATTTCAACTTGAAGTAATTTTTCACCTTCTGTAATTGGAACAGGGAAAGCAATGACTTCAAATACACCTGCTTCGTGAGCAGGGTCAGTTATAGAAGTATTATTAAATACAGTTTCCTTTATTCTCCTTAATGGTCTTCCTGAATTATCAAAAAACTTTTGAATTAAAGACTTATGTTCTCTACTACCCATAACAACATTTCTATCAGTTAAATCATTATTATCAATGCT
>Ga0070753_1001651_pt1 | contig 12391 bp, 9 predicted proteins | sample VirMetDEL_Aug_31_FD_77441 | JGI IMG/M metagenome (GOLD analysis project Ga0070753, IMG submission 77441) | Aqueous microbial communities from the Delaware River and Bay under freshwater to marine salinity gradient to study organic matter... | ecosystem: Environmental > Aquatic > Marine > Coastal ... | reverse complement strand
TCCGCAACTTTGCCGCTTGGGGAGTTTTAGCTTTGGGAACCTCTTAGGGGGTTCAGCAAAGCCAGAGCTAACGGCTTAGGGGGTCTTCGGACCCCCTTTGTTGTGCCTGCTCGTCAGGGGGTTAGAACGAGATCGACAAGGTCACCAAACTCTTCGAGAGTTAGACCGGCAGCAGCTAGCTTCTCCTCTGCAGTGAGCTCAACTGGTGCAGGTGGCTCTGGTGCAGGGTCAGCTGTGTTGCCTTCGTCTACCCAAGCGAGGTACTCCTGGTAGTCGGTGTTATCGGAAGCAAAAGGAATCCAGGCGTTGTCAGAGAGGCGAATAACGCCAGAAGGTTCGGCTAGTTGGTACATAATTACAGCTCTGCGCTTGCCTCCAAGTAAGAGTTGTTAAAAACAATGTAGCAATTCACGTTAGTTGAAGTTGAAGACAGGAGGAAGCGGCCCCCCTCTGGAGTTGACTGTCCCCAACTTGCGCCTCCAGCAAATAGGTATGTTGCAGTTGAAAAGTTGGCTGTCAATGTTGGCGCAGTCCTCATGGTTTGCGGGAACATGACCGGCCACGATGCGACAGCGGTGTTTGAATAAGCCGCGAAGTTAAGGTCGGTACCAGGCAACCCTCGCCAGTAATACCTCTGACACAACGCCAGTTCAGCGGCAATCGGGCGAATTTCAAACGGTGTTGCTACTGGACCGGGTTCGAGTTGAACTGAATTAGCTGTGCTCGGAACGACGACCTGTGTATTACCTGTATTAACAGTTCTAGTGATTGGAGATACAGACGAACTGCCGCCGAATGTTCCGACGCCGCCACCAGTCCAGCTCAGTGTGTACTCACCCGCAGGCAATGCCTCAATAATTTGCTCTAACCCACTTGGGTGCCCCATCCAGCGGTCGTAACCATAGATGCCATTGCCTGGAGTGCGGGTGCCATTGCGCTGATTAACGGTAAAGTTGCCGTTAATAACCTGGTTCCTGAACCCAGCCAGTGGACCTTCGTTGATGCTTGGCACCGTAAGGTCGCCACTCATCGTGTCGCCAGAAAGAGTGACGTAGGTACTGGCTAGCTTGAATGGCGTTACAAAGCGCAGATCATCCGTACCAGCAGCAACTTCGGACAGAGTTGCAATTTCAGCGATTCCAGCAGATGTCTCACTGGCAGGACCTGCCGAGTTCTGCTTCACCCAGCGGGTATTGGCAATGCGCAGACTGCTGTCTGATCCAGCAGGTTCTGCGTTAGCGGCGAGAGTTGGGGTGCCCTGAAGCACAACTGCTAAAGGATCAACGCTCTGTGTCGTGTAGGTACCGTTAACAGCACCAAGCGCTTGGGCGTTGAACTCAAGAAACTCCCCAATGTCCTGACGGAATTGCTCACGGGTTACCGCTACGTTGTCCAACGAATCGGAATTGCCCTTAGGTGGCAGGTTGGTCATAGACCGAAAAGCGTTATCAGAAGTCTAAGCAGTTAGTAGAAGAGGTCTGTCGCCACCCAAGCGGAGCCGCTCCACCGCAGACGCTGCCCGACTGCTGTACCTGCAGGGATCGGAGCCAGACTGTCCAGCTTGGTCTTGTCCGCTCCTGTTAAAAGGCCCGCCAATGAAGTCGTGGCTGCTGGGATGGTTGCGTCTGTACCTGTTGAGCTATTAACGGTGCCGCTGCTAGCTGCAGTCGTGTAGCTCAGGTTGGTGACGCCCGAGGGGATAGTCGGCTTGTTCAGGATCAGAGCGTCGCCGCTTGTTGCGTTCCAGTCAGCGTTGACGTTGACTTCTGCGCCTGCGGCAATGCCATCGAGCTTCGTCTTGTCACTGGGAGAAAGAAGGCCCGCGTTCGTGGAGTTTGCAAGAGGCAGAGTTGCATCGGTGCCAGTGCTGCTCTCGACAGTGCCTTCTGTTGGCGCTGCGGTGTAGGAGAGATCAGTAATGCCAGACGGGATGGTCGGCTTGTTCAGAATCAGACCGTCGCCGCTAGTTGCGTCCCAGTCCGACTGAACGTTGACCTCAGCGCCTGAAGCAATCCCATCGAGTTTGGTCTTGTCCGCCGCTGACATGACCCCAGCAGCGGAAGTCGTTGCGGCTGTGACAGTGACGTTGGGGTTCACATTCGCCGCACCCGTGATCACGATCGGTGCAGTGCCCGTCACTTCTTCGACGGTTCCACCTCCACCGCCTGATGCCGTTGAGGTGATCGTGACCTCACCTACGCCACTGGTCGGTGAGATCGTGATGTTGCTTCCTGCAACAATCTTGGTGACGGCGCCGGTAACTGTACCGCTAGCCGCTGCAGTCAACCGCCCTTGAGCGTCGACCGTGATATTTGCCAGCGTGTAGCTGCCAGGTGTGACAGCTGTATCGGCCAGCCCAATCGTCCGCGTCGTGTTGGCCGCCTGGTTTGCGGTGGCGTTCGTGCCAGTCGCAGTCAGACCCGTTCCAGCGTTGACATTGATCTGCCCGTCGTTCGCTGCGGCAGGGATCGTCGGCTTGTTCTGAATGAATGCGTCCGACGTGTTGTTGGCTTCCGTCCAGTCCGCTTGAACGTTGACCTCAGCACCTGCTGCGATGCCGTCGAGCTTGGTCTTGTCTGCCCCAGTCATCACACCCGCCAAGGATGTGGTGGCCGCCGGAAGAGTTGTATTAGTGCCCGTGCTGCTGGTGACTTCAACATCTGAAGCGGCTGGGACGTTGCCTAGGTCCGTTCCAGCGCCACCGCCACCGACGTAAGCACTCAAATCGGACAGCGTGAACTTCTTGTCCCGGGCATCCGCGCTCTGGATGCCATGCAGAACATCCGTGTCCTGCAGGCTTGTCGCCGCAGGTAGGTCTGTAACGCGGATGTCAGCCATAGTCCCAGTCCCTTGTGCTGATTTTAGTTAGTAGCCGACGGTGAATACATCGACCACCCCATCTACGGGCTGACCGCTCGAATCGAGGCAGCGGATGTCCACGAAGTCTTTGTCTTTGAACTCCACCACGGCGTTGGTGGCCACACCAGGCGCAAAACTGTTGTCCTGAACCGTGAGGCTGACAGCCTTCAGGCTGCGATAGGTGTCGGGCGGGAACGTGACACGGGCTCCTGCAGCGGGGACATTCACGTCCTCGCCTTGCCAGTTCACATCTGGGTAATCGAGCACGAAGTCAACGTCGGTGACCATGCCCTTGGTCGTTCCATCCAGAGAGATCATCTCCAAGCGTGCTTGCCAGGCGCCGCTGGCGAGTTCTTCGTTCGGAGCGTAGGGGTGCCACCCAGCTGAGCCTGAATCAGTTCCGGTGATGTAGATCAGTCCGTCAAGGTCTGCTTGATAAACGGCGAGGATGTAATCGCCTCCGTCTGTGGTGATTAGATCGTTCACCTCTGTACTAATCAGACCTGAATTGTCGCTTGAGTAGAACGGATCAGTGAGCGGGGACGGATACATCTGAGCGTCACTGCCAGCCAGCTTCTGCAGGAACCAGCGATACGTCGCATCAGCCTGAGTGTAAATAATGAGCTGGCTATTGTCGAAGAGATTGCCAAACGTGACCGTGTATTCAGACAGGAGCGCAGGGTCTATCTGCTCCAAAAAGAATCCACTGATACCTTCGTAGAACTGATCATCTAGCGGTAATATGTACATCGGATCCGTCAGCGGAGTCGGGTATATCAGCCCCGAGCCGGTAGCTTTGACCGCAAAATTATCAAGGGTTCCAAGGAATCCCTGATCACGAACATCAATTCGGTCCACCACATTGGTTGGCAGTGGATCTCCTATCCCAAGCGTGATCGTGGCGTACTCATCGGACTCCCAGCCAGTCCGATCGACTGGCTTGATCATCACGCACCACTGACCGTAGTCAAACAGATTCGTCTCGAACCACGTCTGGTCGCCTGGGATGCCATCGGAGAACAGGGCGAACGATAGGTCCCAATTAGGCGTTGTCCCTTGCCGATAGCGGACGTTAAAAACGGCCAAATCATTGATGCGGGCTAGTGGCCACTTTTCGATAAACGGAGGGTTCTCTGGAAGCTCCCAGCTAAAGCGTTTTTGCCCAACGCGACTTTGTGCGCCACCCTCAACTACAACGCGGAAATTTTCAACCGCTGGCGGCATCAATTCCGCCCGATCCACAATGTCGTAGGCGTAGGTCGTGTCCGTAATGCCAGGAATGGAAGTCGTGAGGTTGATCCTCACGTCCCAGGTCACAAGGGCATGGAAGGCAACTGCGTAATAATCGTCGGTCTTGATATTCGCGATGAAGTACCACCCGTCATCGTCTGGGGGCAAGAGACCAGCGGCTTCAGTGTCGTTCAACGGGCGGCTTGGCCTGGCCGACAATGCAACGCCGTCCACATACGGTGGCAGTGGAACCTTGATCTGCCAGGTGAACAACTGCGAGCCAGTCGACTGGTTCAGGTGACTGAGAACTGCGTTTGGCTGAAGCCCTGGGTCGGTACTGCCGGCGCCAGGCACTAGCTCTTGGTGCGTACCACCAAGGTCTGGCATCGGGAACCAGAGCTGGAGGTCATTGACATCAGTTTCGGCCCATTCGCTCTGCTGCCCAGCGCGAGTAACAGCACAGACGCGAACCTTGAAGCGATCCGTCGACACATACTGATCAATGGGGATCTGTTCGCGGTTGTCGTTTTGGCGCTCCAGCTCTCGCCAAACGTTGTCGTAAAGGATGCTGCCGTTATCCAGCAAACTGCCCGCCTGGTACTGCAAGCGGTGCTCTTTCACAGTCAAGTCGAAGCCGTTCGTAACCGCGTTCGTTGAGGCCGGCAGCCACTCGACGTCGATCTTGGCTTGATTGTTGTCCCAAATAATCTGGGCTCTTGTAAACGTGGGCGTGCCAGGTCCGACAGCTGTGTAGAGATAATCTTCGTTATCTTTCAGCGGGGTGTCGAAATCGACCGTGTTATAGATGTCGTCCCGATACCGCAGGGCAGTGAAGGCGTAAATGCCGTCTTCCTGCTCTTCAACGGTCAGCACACGAAACCGCTGGGCCGTGCGATCAGCCGTCTCCACCATCCAAGGGAAGGTGACAACCGGGGCTGCAGCTGACGAGTCAGTGACCAAGGTGACGACTGCCCCGCTCACGCTGATTATTGTGCGCTCCTGTAGTACAGGCTGACCTTCAGCGTCGGCCACCATGTAGCTGAACGTCGAACCAGCCCAGCCGCCATTAGGAATTGCCGGTGCGTCATCCAGGGTGATCACATCTCCTGCGACTTCGCGGATTCGACCGCCGTAGCGACGTGCCGATTTGGTTGGATCCAAAATTGCGACGACGTCACCAGGGCGAACTGCCGCCCCGATCTCATTGCTACGGAAAGTCACCGTGTCATCCAGCACGGCCTCGCTGAGAAGCGCCCAGTTAGCTGCCCTCAGCGCTTGGCCGCGACTGGTAACGCCAAAGAGGCGAAGGTCCATTGCCTTGTAGCCGAAGCGGGCGATGCCCTCCTCGTCTGCGATGTACTCGACTCGCGGCTGGTAGTTATCAAGCGGGTCGTCCCAGCTGGCAAGGACAACGGTGTGACGGGCACGCTTTGCCGCGCCTGAATACTTGAAGTTCCCCTCGCTGACCTTGCCGTCGTCGCTGAACTCCTCGATCGTGTTCGACTCGTTAAACGTGAAGACGGTCTCGGTTGGGCGGTCCTGGATTGCAACAATGCGACCGCCTGCGTAATACAGCAAGCCACGGAAGATGCTGCTCAGCTGCTGCAGCACGTTCCAGGCTTCTTCTGCTGTCTGCAAAACCAAGTTGCAGGTAAAGCGTGGCTCCTCCGTACCATTAGGGGCAGGCACCTTCTGGTCGCAGTATTGGGCGATTGAGTAGAGCGTCCATTTATCCACCTGGGCAGAGGACACATACGAGCCAAGGCCGTACCTGTTTTGAACAATCAGGTCACGCAACACCCACGCAGGGTTGTTCGAATAGGCCAGCTTGAAGGTGCCGTCCCAGTCCCCTGTGTAGATCCTGGTGACGGGGTCGTAGTTAGACGGGACCTCGATCTTGAGGCCCTTCATCTCGACGCTTACCTGCGGCAAGTTGCTGTACTGATCAGCCCGCAGACCTACGGTCAGCACTGAGCTGTAGGGATAGCTCAGCTTTTGGTCTATAACAGCGACGATTGTGCTGAAATTGAAATTCGTGCGGTAGGTGTTGCCGTCGGCGTTGCGCTGGTCATCGTCCTCCGTGTCGCGGTGCACCGTGATCCGCCACGGAGCAGGACCCTCCAGCAGAAACTCGAACTCGCGCTGGAACTGACCGCTGAACTTACCGCTCAGGCTGTCGTTGTATGCAACGCGGTTTGTGGCCAGAGCGTCGGTGTACTCGATCCGCAGCGCGACATCGGTGCCAAGGACGTCGCCCTTGTTGTTCTGAAAAACCAACCCAGCAAAGGTCAGCAGCACCCGCGCGTAGTAAGTCGCGTTCGGGTCAGATGCGGTGACCGTTTGTGAGACAGGCTGCTGGTATTTAACCGCCGTGTCGACGCCGGTTACCGCGCCAATGCGGTTGTAGCCAGGCACTGCGGTCTGCTGACCGTTCGGCCTGCCGTAACTGAACACAAGGTCAGCCGGCGTGGGCGTTACCAGCGACCCAACCCGGATCGGGGTGTCATCTAAGAAGACCGACCGCTCCAGCCCGTGGATGTCGTTGCCGTAAGCGGGGCCCTCGATGTCGCCTTCGCAGATCAGGAACTGAAGCTGCGCAAAGCTGGTCGACCTGAGACCTGGATCATCGTCCGTGTAGGTCGGGTTATAGACCGGGACGTTTTGATTGACGACGACCGTCTGGTTGCCACCACCGCTGCTGCCGCCACCTGCGCCGTGGATTTTCTTGGTCATGACAACACCACCCCGTTTACATACCCCAGCAGGCCGCTGGTTCCTGACGTCGTGATACTTCGCGTTTCTGGCAAGTTGCGCAGATCGAAGCTAATAATTCGCGGGGATCTGACCCTTCGCTGGCCGTACAAGACAGGAACGCACTCACCTTGACCGCCTGTGCCTTGGTTGCGGCTGAAAAGGTTCGACTCAAGATCTGCGGATCTAGCGGCCTCCGTACCCGAGACGCTGTTGTTTGCATTCATGCCGCTTAGCTGCGGCGTTGGCGTCAACAGCTCCGCAATACCGCCCAGCACCAACGCACCACCGACCAGTCCGACGCCAAGCATCGAGGTCAGGCCGAAGGTGGCAGCAGGAACAAAGATCGCCACCGCGATCAGCACCACCCCAAGCAAAATCCTTCCGAAACCACCAGCGCCCTGCAAAACAGGAGCAAAAATTATTGTCTCTGCACTTGTGCCACGCTCCAGTTCATCCTTGTCCAGGCCTTCCGGCTGATCAGTCACTACGCGCCAGGCAACACCGCGCTCGTGCTGTTGCAGGATCCAGGCATAGAAGCCCGGACGAAGTGCTTCAAGCGCCCTTAGCGCCTCTGCTGGTGAGGCCGCTGCAATTTTGAAAACTCGCCCAAACTTTTGCCCCGCAGCGCCTAGAAGTCTGATCGTTTTCAGCTCTTCCATAACGCATGAGGCCTTAGAACAAGTCTAATTCGCCTCTCCCACCAGCCTCCGAAACGCTCCAGGCGGCTTTTCTTTTCGGCCAGGTGATGCAGGAAGCGCTGGTGATCAACGAAGACGCCGACGTGATCAGTGTGGCCAGCGTGATCGCCAAGATTCATCAGCAGGATGTCACCCTCCTGGTACGGCCCATGGACAACAGGTCTGCCGACGTGTTTCCACTGCTCATCGAATGGCCGAAACTCTGCGGTGTTCCATTCGCCGTATCTGCCACGGGGCCACGCTGGGAGTTGAACGCCTAGCTCCGCCAGTTTGTCGCTCACCAAGCTGTAGCAGTCGTAAGTCCCAAAGCAAAACGGACGACCAACCAATGGCGCGATGCCATCAGGATCGGCCTGAATGAACTTGTCCGTCCGCAAGCAATAGACCGCCCAAGGCAGCGTGTCCTGGGCCATCACCTGCTGATCCAGCGGGCTAAAAGCTTCTAGCTCTAAATGGCTATGCCAAACACCCTTGATCCCTGCCTCGTCCCAGTGGGCGTAGGCCATCGGGCTGATCTCAAACTCTTCCACAGGGTTGGAGGCACTGTTTTGCACCTCGACCACCCGACCATCTTGCAAAACAAAGCCGCAGGTTTCTTGCGCTGAAGTCGCGGACGCCATCTTGCGGATTTCGCTTTTCTGGTCATGCGTTAGCCAGTTCATAGGGTCAGACCAGGGAAACCGCCATAGGGCAAGTCGGCGTAGGTCTCCGTCACCGGGTCGTAGAACCGCAGACGGCAGCTAGTTAAACGCTTACCGCAGACGTCGTTGTCATCGCCAGGCGGCAGAGGTGCGGCTTCGTAAGCAGCGACAGCGTTGTCGTAATCCGTCTTTGCGTTGTTGTAGTTCGTCTGTGCGGTCACATAGTCCGCATAGGCCGCGTCAGATGCCCCCCTTGCGTTGTCGTAGTTGGTCTGGGCCGTAGCAAGCGCAGCATCCAACGCAGCAGTCTGGTTGTAGGTCTTGACCCACCGCTGCATCTTGTAGTGGTTGCCCTGCAGCTGTGCAGGGGCAACCTCATACTTGCCTGTCTCGACGACGCGATCTACATAAGGACCCTTGCGCCATTCATAGCCGCCACCCTTGTCCACGCCCGCCCAGTAGGCATGGTGACCGCCGGTGTAGTCGATCCAGGCGTAAGTATTTGAGTCGAGTTCCCACTTAGTGAAGCTGTAACGCTCCTCCGCCATCGTGTCTTCGCCGTTGTAGTTATTCCTCGCGTTTTGAGCGCCCTGCAGCTCGTTCAGACTCTGGTTCGTGAGCGCGATCGCTGCGTTGTAGTTACTCTCTGCAACCTTCAATTCCGACAGCCTCAAGCCCATGGTTTCCCGCGCAGCAAAAACCGCCTGGAGCGGTTGGTAAGTGCTCGTCGTTAGCGGCTGGTCATTGACATCAGCAAGAGGCGCCCCCGAGTACCCACAGCCGTCGCCGCGATAAACCCACGGGCAGGTGTAACGCAACGCTCTCCGCCTGGGCAGCATCACCCCGTCCAGGTCGAACGCAGTGCTCAGCCTGAAAGTGACCGCCAGCTTGCTCTCTTGTTCCTTCTGCTGAATCGTCCAATCTTCATCGGGCCAGTGACCGTTTGGGTCAGGCGCTGTACCGTCGTCCAAATAACGCCGCAGGATCCGCCGCCGCGTCATCTTTCCCCCGATCAGATCGTTCCAGGTATTAGCAAGAGAAGTCCACTCCAAACCAACGTTGCCAAGCGTGATCGAGGGACTTGGAGGCACGCCCTCGGTCTTCAGGTTGAACCCTCCCGCTTGGAAGGGAATGGCGATGTACTCAAGGCCGCCTGAGAACACCGACTGGCCGTCAGCTACAACCCAGTTACAGAAACGGATGAAGCGGTTATTAGGATCGACTGCAGGATCAATCGGCTGCAGATCAAGCGTCCAAAGGTCAATAATGGCGTCGCCTTGTAACCCCTGTTGGTCGGCGTTGTCCTTAAACGTGCGGTCGTCGGCCATTAGTCATACCAGCGTTTCAGCGTGAACGACAGGCTCGCCATATCACCTGTCTGATAGCTCCAATCCCACATGACGGGGTCCAGGATCCATTTTTTCGCTAGAGGCTCATTGGGCGGGGTCCACACAAAGTAGTTCGTCCCCAGTGTGATCAGCTCCTGCTCCAACGCCAGCACGTCCTCAACAGGCATTGGCGGCGTCGATAATTCCCACGTCTCCATTAGCGGGTTCACCCCGTCCTGACGACGAGCGACATAGCCATCGCCGTACTGCTGCTGGATCGTGCGCAGGCTCGCCTGCTTGGTCGCATTAACAGCAACGCACAGGTTATTCAGTGTGATCTGGCCGGAACAGGAGACTGGCATGGATTAGCGGGCGAGGAGACCACCAGGGCGACGTTCACGTTGGATCACGCCGACGGTTGCTGCTTCCACCATTCTCGCCAGCTTCGCTGCTTCCTCCTTATTGGGACCAGAACCTGTCGAGCTGCCGCCGCCCACGTCGTTGAGAGTGATGTTGACCACGGTGGTTCCACCATCGCCGTTCATATTGCTCATCTCAGAGAGCGGAATCACAGCTTCGGGCCCTGCTTCTCCAATCAGCGCAGCAGTGGGCTGGCGAACAATGCCGCCATCAGCAAAGGGAGTCAGCGGACCTTGGAGTCCAGTGGTATCAACGCCGAAGCTGCTGCCACCGCTAAAGCCGCCAAAGCTTTGGCCGCTGATGCTGCCGCCACTCAAGCCAGCAAACGATCGAGCGATGCCGATCGCAATGTACTGAGCAATCGCTGTGGCGGCGTAGTTCAACAGTGCGCTGGCAATGCTGCGGAAGAAGTCAGCAATGGCCTCCTGCGCTGTCTTGGTCCCATCTGCAACCGACTTCAAGCTGTTGGCAAAGGAATTACCTACCGCTTCCCCTGCCATTGCTGCCAGCTCGGCAGATTCAGTCAGCTCACTGAGGCGAGCAACCTCTCCCCCGTCGTATGAAGCGCCCCGCAGCTTCTCTTCGTTGTAGGCCCTAGCAGCATCGGTCAGTGCGTCTTGCACCTCCAGACGCTTCAAATCAGCGTTCAAGGCCTCCAGAGTCAACCGCCGCGAAGAGTCTTGGATCTCATTGATCTGGGCCTGGTTATCTAGGAACTGGTAATCAATCTCCAGCAGTCGCCGACTTGTTTCATCCTGCGCCTGCAGCAGCGCCACCTGACGGCTGAACTCGCGGCTCAGGTCGGTATAAGTCTTCAGCTGCTCTTTTGCTACATCAGCTGCAGACTTGCCGCTCTTGGAGGAATCAGAAGAAGGTCTAAGGGGATCTGGTAGGGATGGCCTCGGACCTCCTTGGCCACTAGCAAAAGCAGCGTCAAGCGCCGTTGCTTGATCCGATGCAGCCAGATATTTCTGCATCGTTGCAATCAGGGCCTCGCTATACGTCTTGCCCGTGGTTTCAGCCGCGACGTATGCCTCCTTCTTGAGACCCTCTAGCCCCACTCCGAACGGGGTGATCGTCTCACTAAACAACTGACGCGAACCCTCACCCCTGCCAAAGATCCCTAGGTCATTTTCAAGAGGAAGCCGCCCAGCTTCGATCGTGCTGCGAGTGCCACTCGTGCCTTGGCCAAACAATCTGAGCAAATCATTCGCCGCGCCGAATGCGTTGGCGAAAAGACCACCGATGTATTTGATCGGTCCCTCTAGCGCCAAGATGACGCCCGCCAGATCTCTAAAACTGTCCGCCATTTCTGGGACGATGGTCCTCGTCAATGCGACCTGAACTTCTTCCGTCGCGTTCTGAAAGTCCTTGATCTTCTGCGCTGGTCCGTCCAGGGCTTCGCTGAGCTGATCTGCGCCTTCCTCTTCAATCCGCTTCAGAGCACGGATGACAATATCGGCGGTGATTTTGCCCTCAGCGGCATAGTCCCGCAGCGCACCCTGGGCGACGCCTGTTTCTTTGCTAATCGCCGTCAAAATGCCAGGCACTTGCTCGGCAACGCTGTTGAACTCGTCACCACGCAGAGCGCCGCTACCCAAGCCCTGCGCTAACTGGCGGAACGCACCCTCGGCTTCTTGTGCAGATGCACCGCTAAGTCGAGCTGCGGTACTAAAACCTGCGTAGATGCTTGCAATATCACTCAGCTCAACGCCGACAGGACGCAATCTGGCGTATGTCGTAGCCAACGCCTCATTGGCTTCGGTTTGGCTAACACCGAATCGCCTGGCGGCTGTTTCTGCAGCTTCCGTTAAAGCCGCTACCTCGCCATAACCCCGCGCAAGAAAGACAATACGGCGCTCTGATTCAACCCGGCTGATACCTGTCTGGATTGCCGCCTGTCCTGCTCTTACAGCTCCATAGGCCAAACCAAGCCTGCCAAGAGCACCAATCAAACGAGTGACACCATTGGAGGCAGTAGCAGCTGCACGCCCTGTTTGCCTTATCCCATTCGCTGCTGCTGGCAGCCTGCCCTGCAGCCTTGCGACCTCACCTTGGAGGCGCCTCATTTGCGTCTGCAGCCTGTCTAGCTCGCGCTCCCCTCTAGTCCTAACGACAATATCGATGGTGGACTGGGACACGAATACCGCTCGCGTTGCCCCAGTCTATCTTCGCCGTTTTGCCTTATCCAAACTTGCCTGCTCTTCCTGCCGCCTCAACTCATAGAACGTTGACCACAGCCAAAGTTCTTCTGGGGTCATCCGCTCCCGCATTTCCACCAGGGTCATCCCTAGCTTCTCTGCCACCAATAACTCAAGAACTAGCTCGCCGTCTTTCTTAAGCTGCTTGACGAGGGTTTTGGGTCCAGATCCTCGTCGTCCTCAGCAGCCTCCACAGAGCCAAGCAACTCAAGCATCAGAGCCTCAACCACGCTCGAAGGCAGCGCATTCCTTAGCTCGGC
>Ga0070753_1001638_pt1 | contig 12462 bp, 10 predicted proteins | sample VirMetDEL_Aug_31_FD_77441 | JGI IMG/M metagenome (GOLD analysis project Ga0070753, IMG submission 77441) | Aqueous microbial communities from the Delaware River and Bay under freshwater to marine salinity gradient to study organic matter... | ecosystem: Environmental > Aquatic > Marine > Coastal... | reverse complement strand
TGCAAGCCGTGGACCTGCGCCAGCGCCTGGCCGACGGCGCCGAACACAATGGCGCGTGGAAAGCCGAATTGCTGGACGCGGTCCAGGCCGCCTGGCGGGTGATGTGGATCAACCGTTTTCGCACCGCGCTGACCCTGCTGGGGATCATCATCGGCGTGGCCTCGGTGGTGGTGATGCTGGCCGTGGGCGAAGGCAGCAAACGCCAGGTCATGGCGCAGATGGGCGCGTTCGGCTCCAACATCCTCTACCTCAGCGGCTCACCGCCCAACCCGCGCACGCCGCTGGGTATCGTTACCCTCAACGACGTCGCGGCGCTGGCGGCGCTGCCCCAGATCAAGCGCATCATGCCGGTCAACGGCACCGAAGCCGGCGTGCGCTATGGCAACGTCGACTACATGGCCTATGTGGGCGGCAATGACACCAATTTCCCGGACATTTTCAATTGGCCGGTGGTCGAGGGCAGTTACTTCACCGCGGCCGACGAACGTGCGGCTGCCACCGTGGCCGTGATCGGCCATCGCGTGCGGGAAAAGCTGTTCAAGGGAGAGGTCGACCCTATCGGCCAATACATCCTGATCGAAAACGTACCGTTCCAGGTGATCGGCGTGCTGGCGGAGAAAGGCGCCAGCTCCGGCAACAAAGACAGTGATGACCGTATCGCCATCCCCTACTCCGCCGCCAGCGTGCGCCTGTTCGGCAGCTACAACCCCGAATACGTGGTGATTGCCGCCGCCGATGCGCGCAAGGTCCACGAGGCCGAAGTGGCCATCGATCAGTTGATGCAAAAGCTGCACAACGGCAAGCGCGACTACGAGTTGACCAACAACGCGGCGATGATCCAGGCCGAGGCGCGCACCCAGAACACCCTGTCGTTGATGCTCGGTTCGATTGCCGCGATTTCCCTGCTGGTGGGCGGCATTGGCGTGATGAACATCATGCTGATGACCGTGCGCGAACGCACCCGCGAGATCGGCATTCGCATGGCCACCGGCGCGCGCCAGCGTGACATCCTGCGCCAGTTCCTGACCGAGGCGGTGATGCTGTCGGTGGTCGGCGGCCTGTGCGGCATTGCCCTGGCCCTGCTGGTGGGTGGCGTGCTGGTGCTGGCCAAGGTGGCGGTGCAGTTTTCCCTGGTGGCGGTGCTTGGCGCATTCGGTTGCGCACGGGTCACCGGCGTCGTATTCGGCTTCATGCCGGCCCGTAAAGCTGCCCGGCTCGATCCGGTTAAGGCGTTGACCAGTGAATAAACGATCCATTCCCCCGTACCTGCCCGCACTTGGCCTGTGCCTGCTGCTCACGGCCTGCGCCGGTGACCCGCCCGCCGTGGACAGCGCTATTGCGCCGCCGGCTGCCTGGCAGTTTGCCGAACGCGACGCCGCCCGGGCCACCAACCAGCGCTGGTGGACGCAGTTCGGCAGCCCCCAGCTGGACCGCCTGGTCGACCAGGCCCGGCGTGACAGCTTCGACGTGGCCGCCGCCATGGCCCGCGTGCGCCAGGCCCAGGCCACGGCGGTGATTGCCGGGGCGCCACTGTTGCCCGAGGTGAAGTTCAACCTTGCCGCCAGCCACCAGAAGTTGTTGCACGGCGCGGGCGGGCCGGACCTTGACGCCTCACAAAGCGATGACGCCGTCGATAATTTCGGCGCCAACTTCACCGCCAGCTACGAAGTGGATTTCTGGGGTGGCCGCGCCGCTGCCCGTGACAGTGCCCTGCACAGCCTGCGCGCCAGCGAGTTCGACCAGGCGACCGTGGAGCTGACCTTGCTCAGCAACGTCGCCGACCGCTACGCGCAAACCCTCGCGGCGCGCGAGCGCCAGCAGATCGCCGAGTTGAACCTGGCCAATGCGCGTAACGTCCTCGAGCTGGTGCAGACCCGTTACGACGCAGGCTCCGCCACGGCCCTGGAACTGGCCCAGCAGAAAAGCCTGGTGGCCAGCCAGCAACGCCAGCTGCCGTTGATTCAACAACTGGCCGAAGAATCCCAGATCACCCTTGCCGCCCTCCTCGGCCAACCGGTCCAGGCCCTGGAGCTGGGCACCGAACCCTTCCAGGACCTGACCTGGCCAGCCATCGGCGCCGGCCTGCCCAGCCAGTTGCTCAGCCGCCGGCCGGACATTGCCAAGGCCGAGGCCGAACTGGCGGCGGCCCAGGCGGACGTCACCGTGGCCCGCGCCGCCATGCTGCCGGCCCTGACCCTCGGCGCCACACTCGGCTCCGATGCCTACAAGGCCGTGGACGTCCTGCGCAGCCCCTACTACACGCTGACGGCCGGCCTGGTCGGGCCGATCTTCAACAACGGCCGTTTAAGCGCCGAGCGCGACAAGGCCCGCGCGCGCCAGGATGAGCTGTTGCAAACCTACCGCGGCGCGATCATCAACGGTTTTGCCGATGTGGAAAAAGCCCTCAGCAGCATCACGCGCCTGGACCAGCAGCGCCACTGGCAAACGGAAGAACTGCAACAGGCCCAAACCGCCTTCCGGATCGCCGAAAGCCGCTACCAGGCGGGTGCCGAGGACTTGCTGACGGTACTGGAAACCCAGCGCACCCTGTATGCCGCCCAGGACTTGAACGTGCAATTGCGACTGTCACGCCTGCAGGCCAGCATTGCGCTGTACAAGGCATTGGGCGGCGGTTGGAAAACCAGCATCTGATAAACGAAACTCCAGTTTCGTACATAAGTCGTCTACCGCCCCTACATTCTTCGACTCAGGTTCCTTGGTAAAAAATGCCGCTATCACACGGCTGCCAGGGAACACTGATGAATGTTGCAAAATACCTCGCGTGCGGCTGTCTCTGGTTGATGGCAAACCTTGGCCAGGCAGAGCCACTGATCAAACCCACCGCCATTGATTGGCTGCTCGATTGCCCCCTCCCCACCACCGAACGGCTTGACCCCGAGGTGCTGTCGCGCACCCAATGCGGCATCGTCACCGTCCCGCGCAACCATGCCGCCCCCTGGCAAGGCCACCAGCGCCTCTACCTGACCCGTGTCGGCGCCCGCGATCCCCTGAACCGCAAGGGCGTGGTCTTCACCCAGGCCGGCAACACCGCGCAAAAAAACTACGGAAGCACCTTCGCCATTCACCTCGCCAGCCGCTGGGACACGTATTCCACACAAGCCTATCGCACGCTGCTCAACCGCTACGACATGATCGAACTCAGCCCCCGCGACCTCACTCAGGAGCATGGCGTCGAACAGGCCGTACGGGATATGGAGTACGTCCGCGCCCAGTTGGGCGACGCCCAACTGCATTACCTGGGGGACACCATCGCCACGCGCCTGGGCAGCCGCTATGCCGCAGTGTTTCCCGAGCGCGTCGCACGCATGGTGCTGGTCAACGCCGAACACACCATGGCGGGTAGGCTTGGGGTCGAACAACTGCGCCTCAAGGAGCCCGCCAAACCGGACGCCGGCGGCTGTATCAACCGATGGGTGGGTGACTTCCTCGCCTATGGCAAACAGCCGCCACCGTCGACTCGCTGCCTTGACGTGGCAGGCAGGCAGTAGCGCGTCGTTTACGACCTGTTGCCGCCGAAAACGACACCCTGCGTTGACGCTCCGTCGCAATCGTTATTAAGTGCTATTTATCCGCATTAATACGATAAATCGAACCCATGCTGACTCGCCCGCTACGCCGCAAACGCCAGAAGCTGTCCGACGTGATTGTCGAGTCGGTCAAGCGCTCCATCGTCACCGATGCCTTGAAGCCCGGCGACCGCCTGCCCACCGAGCGTGAGCTGATGGAGAGCTTCCAGTGCTCCAAGGGCTCGGCCCGTGAAGCGCTCAAGGCCCTGGAGGTCGAGGGGCTGGTGAGTACGCGCACCGGCCCCAGCGGCGGTGCCTACCTGAACCAGGCCGGCACGGAGCCCGCCAGCCGCGCGCTGCGTAACTACCTGCACTTCCAGCACCTGGACGGCGAGCAGGTGTACCAGTTGCGCAAGGTCATCGAAGTGGAACTGGCGGTGTCGGTGCTCGGGCGCCTGAGTGAGGACGACTACCGGGCATTGCAGGACAACGTGGATTTCTGCAGCGCCCCCGAAGACAGCGAAGCCGGCCAGCGCGAGCAACGCCTGGCGGAACTGGAGTTCCACAACCTGCTGGCCAAGGCCTGCCCCAACCCGTTGCTGAGCTTTATGGCGCAATTTCTCAACGACCTGCTGCGCGACCTGGTGGTACTGAAAAAAGCCTACAAGCCCAAGCGCAAGCAGTTCGACGCGGCCAACCTCGACTATCACAAGCAACTGCTGAACGCCTTTCGCGCCGGGGATGAAGGCGCGGTACGCAGCCTGATGCATGAACATATGTGCGACGCCGAACACCATATGACCGCGCTGGAAGGCCAGGTCAGCCCGCACTTTCTACTGGAGTTCGACCACAACCACTGAAAACACCCCGCCCACAGTTGACTGCATTCACTGCGTTACCCCAATAACAGGCCTGCCCACAGGCCCTGCTCCACCGTATCACCCTTGCTACTCCTGCCAATAACTAAACCAGGGAGTCACCCCATGCAGCGTCGTACGTTATTGAAAGCCAGTCTTACCGCGGCCGCCGCCCTCAGTCTTCCGCTGAGCGTACGGTCCGCATTCGCCGCCGAGCCCTTTACCTTTTACGGCCTCAAGTCCATGTCCGGCGCCTTTGCCAGCTATGGCAAGTTTGCCGACATGGGTTCGCGCCTGGCGGTGGCACAACACACCGAGCTGCTGGGCCGCCCCTTGAACTACAAGGTCATCGACACCGAGGGCAACGCCGGCAAGGCCGTGCGCAAGGTGCAGGAGGCGATCCAGCAGGACGGCGCGCGGTTCTTCCAGGGCTGTACGCTGTCGTCGTCGGCACTCGCGGTGGCCAAGGAAGTGGACAAGGTTGGCGGTGTATTCATGACCCCGGTGGGTGCCGATGAAGTCACCGGCAAAGACTGCAACCACGCCACGTTTCGCTGGTCGGTGCCCACCTACGGCGCGATCCGCGAAACCATGGTGCCGCTGATCAAGCTGCTGCCGGATGCCAAGCGCTGGTACACCATCACGCCGCAATATGTGTTCGGCGAAGCGCTGCTCGAAGGCGCCAGAAACGTGCTCAAGGAACATGGCCTGGAGCACGTCGGCAACAGCTACCACTCGCTGCAGGAGCAGGAATTCTCCGGCTACCTGACCAATGCCATTTCCACCAAGCCGGATGTGCTGGTGTTGCTCAACTTTGGCAGCCAGTCGTCCAACACCCTGCGCCAGGCGGTGAACTTCGGCATCAAGGAGCGCATGAAAGTGCTGCTGGTGTGGTCCGCCGGCCTCGACCAGTTCCAGGAACTGGGCAGCGATATCCTCGACGGTGTGTACCTCGGCGCGCAGTACTGGCATCAGGTCGACACCCCGCTCAACCGCGAGCTGGTCAAGCTGACCCAGGCCAAGTACGGCATCAACCCCACCTACCCGCTGGCCGCCGACTACATCAGCACCAAAGTCATGCTCGACACCATCATCGCCACCGGCAGCTTCGACGGGCCGACCGTGGCCAAGGCCATGCAGGGCCTGAGTTTCGAAGGCCCCACCGGCAAGGAGTCGATCCGCGCCGGCGACCACCAGGTGATCAAGGACTACTACCTGCTGGTCGGCAAGGCCGCCGGCGAGATGGCCGACAAGGATGACCTGGCCAAGGTGCTCAGCGCCGGCCAGTCCTTCCCGCCGGTGGAAGCCACGGGCTGCACGCTCGCCTGATCCGCTAAAACACCACCGTTGTACACGGCAGGGCCGCCCCGGCGGCCACCTGTTCGAGGGTTTCTGCATGCTTAATCTTTACCTGTTCCAGATACTCAACGGCCTTGGGTTGGGAATGATCTACTTCCTGATCGCGGTCGGGCTGACGATCATTTTCGGCCTGCTCAACTTCGTCAACTTCGCCCACGGCGCGTTCTTCCTGCTGGGCGCCTACATCTGCTACACCGCCGTGAGCCTCACCGGCAACTTCTGGCTGGCGCTGCTGATTGCGCCGCTGGTGGTGGCCGCGTTGGCCTGGGTGATCGAGCGGCTGTTGATCCAGCGGATCTATCACTTGCCGCACATGTTCCAGATCCTGGTCACCCTGGGCATCGCACTGATCATCCAGGAAGCCAGCGTGATGATCTGGGGCCCGGTGGGCAAAAGCGTCGCCGTGCCGGAACTGCTGCGCGGCGTGCTGGTGGTGGGTGATTTCGTCTACCCCTACTACCGCCTGTTCCTCATCGTGTTTTGCGGGCTGGTGGGCCTGGGCCTGTGGCTGCTGCTGGAGCGCACGCGCTTCGGCGCCCTGGTGCGCGCCGGCAGTGAAAGCACCGAGACCGTGTCGCTGCTCGGCACGAATATCTTCCGCCTGTTCTCCATGACCTTCGCCCTCGGCGTGGGCCTGGCCGGCATGGCCGGGGTGCTGTTCGCGCCGTTGCGCGGTGCGCAGCCGTTCGTTGGCCCGGAGATTCTCGGCATCGCCTTCGTGGTGGTGGTGATCGGCGGCATGGGCTCGTTCAGCGGTGCGTTGGTCGGCGGTTTGCTGGTGGGCGTGGTGCAAAGCCTGATGACCACACTCTGGCCCCAAGGCGCGAGCCTGATGATCTACGGCGCCATGGCCGTGGTGATTCTGGTGCGGCCTTACGGCCTGTTTGGGAGAGCCTGACATGAGCGAGAAAAATCCTCTGCCGTTTGCCAAAACCCAATCGCGCGCCATGTTGCTGTGGGTCGTGGCGGTGCTGATCGGCCTGCCCGTGCTATTGCCCTCGGCGACCCTGGCCAGCGAGATCCTGATCTTTGCCATGGCCGCCCTGGCCTGCAACCTGTTGCTGGGCTACACCGGGCTGCTGTCATTCGGCCAAGGCATCTTCTTTGGCGCCGGTGCCTACTGTGCGGCACTGCTGATGATCCACCTGCAACTGGGGTTGTTCGCCGCGCTGCTGGGTGCCGCCATCGCCGGTGGCTTCCTGGCCCTGCTGGTGGGTGCCCTGGCAATCCGGCGCACCGGCATCTACTTCGTGATGCTTACGTTGGCCTTCAGCCAGATGGCGTACTTTGTCGCCTACACCCTCAGCGACTGGACCGGTGGCGACAACGGCCTGCTCAGCGTGCCACGCCCGGAAATCCGCATCGGCGATACCGTGCTGCTGTCCCTGGCCGACGCCCGTGCGTTCTATGGCTTTGTCGCGGTGCTGTTCCTGTTGATCTTTATCGGCGCACGCCGGGTGATCGCCTCGCCGTTCGGCAGCACGCTGATGGCGATCCGCGAAAACGAAACCCGCGCCTCGGCCATCGGCTACGACACGCGGCATTTCAAGATCCTGGTGTTCGTGCTGTCCGGCGCAGTCACCGGGATTGCCGGGGCGCTGTACGCCATGCTGCTGCACTTTGTGCCGCTGTCGAATATCGACCTGGCGATGTCCGAGAACATCCTGATCATGACCATTATCGGCGGCACCGGCTCGCTGTTCGGTTCGTTGCTGGGCGCCGGGTCCATCGTGCTGCTGGGGGATTTTCTCTCCGACCTGTGGCCCCGTTGGCTGATGCTGCTGGGGGTGATCCTGATCCTGGTGGTGATCTTCATGCGCGGCGGTTTGTGGGGCGGCCTGGCCGCGTTGTTCGAGCGCGTGCGCGGCCGTCGCAAGGCCGCCGTCGTCGCCAAGGAGGAAGGGCTATGAGCATCCTGTTGGAAACCCAGGACCTGGAACTGGCCTATGGCGCGTTCCGTGCGGTGAATGGCGTGAACCTCAAGGTCGAAGCCGGCACCATCCACACCATCATCGGCCCCAACGGCGCGGGCAAGACCAGCCTGTTCCACTGCCTGACCGGTGAACGCCAGGCCACGGCCGGAGCGATTCATTTCGACGGCAGGAACCTGATGCGCAAGCCGGCCCACGGCCGCGTCGGCCTGGGCATGGCGCGCTCGTTCCAGCTCACCAGCCTGTTCCAGAACCTCAGCGTGCGCGAAAACCTGCGCCTCGCCGCCCAGGGCCGCGACGGTGCACGTGCATTGAACTTCTGGCGCCGCGTGGACAGCAAGCGCGAACACCTGGAGATGGCCGACCAGGTGCTCGAACGCCTGCAACTCAGCGCCCGCGCCGAGACCCTGGCCGGCGAGTTGTCCCACGGCCAGCAACGGGTGCTGGAGGTGGGCATGTCGATCTGCTCCAAGCCCAAACTGTTGATGCTCGACGAGCCCACCTCGGGCATGGGCATCGATGACATCCCGATCATGACCCAGTTGATCAGCGACCTCGGCCGCGACCACACGGTGCTGTTGATCGAACACAACATGAGCATCGTCATGTCCATCAGCCAACGCATCACGGTGATGAGCCACGGGCAGATCCTGGTGGAAGGCACGCCGGAGTTCGTGCGTGCCGATGAACGCGTGCGCAGTGCTTATCTTGGGGAGGCTGCCTGATGCTGATCGTCGAGAATATCCATTCCTACTATGACAAGAGCCACGTGCTCGAAGGCGTGTCGCTGAGGGTCAACCCCGGCGAACTGGTGACCCTGCTCGGGCGCAATGGTGCGGGCAAGACCACCACCCTGCGCAGCATCCTCGGCATCATCTGCCCGCGCCAGGGCCAGATCCACTTCAACGGCCAGGCGCTGGTGGGGCAGAAAATCTTTGAAATCGCGCGCCAGGGCCTGGCGCTGGTGCCGGAAAATCGCGGGATCTTCCGCCTGCTGACCGTCGAGGAAAACCTGCGCATCGCCGTGCGCAAGACCAGCCGCTGGCAGCTGGAAGACGTGTACGGCATGTTCCCGCGCCTCAAGGAGCGGCGCAGGAACGCCGGCCATGCACTCTCCGGCGGCGAGCAACAGATGCTCGCCATCGCCCGCGCCCTGCTCAACGACCCCAAGTTGCTGATCCTCGACGAACCCACCGAAGGCCTCGCCCCGGTGATCGTCGACGAACTGGTGAAGATCCTGCGCAAGGTCAAGGACGACGGCCTGCCGGTGCTGCTGGTGGAACAGAACCTGATGGTCTGCGACAAGCTCGCCGACCGCCATTACGTCCTCGAACAGGGCCGCGTGGTCTACGAAGGCAGTGCCGCCGCCTTCCGCGCCGACCCGACCATCAAGAACCGCTACCTGGCGCTGAGCGCCTGACGGGAGAATACAGATGAACAGTTTTGCGCAACCGCTCCAGGGCAACGCCCCGCTGATCAACCGCGACCGCCTGTGGCAATCGCTGATGGACCTGGCGCAACTGGGCGCCACGGTCAAGGGCGGCGTGTGCCGCCTGGCCCTCACCGACCTGGACCGTCAGGCCCGTGACCTGTTTGTACAGTGGTGCGAAGCCGCCGGGTGCAGCGTCAGTGTCGACGCCATCGGTAATATCTTCGCCCGCCGCCCTGGGCGTAATCCCGCCCTGCCCCCGGTGATGACCGGCAGCCATATCGACACCCAACCCACCGGCGGCAAGTTCGACGGCTGCTACGGGGTGATGGCCGGGCTGGAAGTGATCCGCACCCTCAACGACTTGAAGATCGAGACCCAGGCGCCGATCGAAGTGGTGGTATGGACCAATGAAGAAGGCTCGCGCTTCCCGCCGTGCATGATGGGCTCCGGGGTATTTGCCGGTAAGTTCGACCTGCAGGACACCCTCGACAAGCAGGACGAACAGGGCCTGTCGGTGGGCGCCGAGTTGCAGCGCATCGGCTATGCCGGTGCCCGCGCGGTATCGGGCCACCCGGTCGGCGCGTATTTCGAAGCGCATATCGAGCAAGGCCCGGTGCTGGAAGACCAGGCCACCACTATTGGTGTGGTCATGGGCTGCCTGGGCCAGAAGTGGTTCGACCTGACCCTCACCGGCATCGAGGCCCACGCCGGCCCGACGCCGATGCACCTGCGCAAGGACGCCCTGGTCGGCGCCGCCGAGGTGGTCAGTGCGGTCAACCGTATCGCCCACCAGCAACAACCTCACGCCTGCGGCACGGTCGGCTGCCTGAGCCTGCACCCGGGGTCACGCAATGTGATTCCCGGCCAGGTGCACATGACCCTCGACCTGCGCCACCTGCATGCCGACAAGCTGCAGGCCATGGTCGATGAAGTGCGCGGCGTGATCGAAGCCACAGCAGCCCGGCACGGGTTGACCTTCGAACTGACGCCCACCGCCGACTTCCCGCCCCTGGACTTCCACCCGGCCTGCGTCAACGCCGTGCGCGATGCGGCGGGTGCCTTGGGCCTGAGCCATATGGACATCGTCAGCGGCGCCGGGCATGACGCGATTTTCGTCGCCGAGCTGGGCCCGGCCGGGATGATCTTTGTGCCGTGCGAAGGCGGCATCAGCCATAACGAAATCGAAAACGCCGCGCCGGATGACCTGGCGGCCGGATGCGCCGTGTTGCTGCGCGCCATGGTCAACGCGGCACAGGGGGAGCAGCCATGAGTGACATAGGTGAACTGACGGCGGTACAACTGCTGGCGCATTTTCGCGACAAGACCCTGTCGCCGGTGGACGTCACCGAGGACGCATTGCTGCGCATCGAACGCCACAACCCGGTGGTCAACGCCTACTGCCATGTGGACCCCGAGGGCGCGCTGCGCGCCGCGCGGGCGTCGGAGCAACGCTGGTTGAAGGGTGAACCCTGCGGTGCCCTGGATGGCGTGCCCGCCTCGATCAAGGACCTCACGCTGACGCTCGGCATGCCCACCCGCAAGGGCTCGCGCACCTCGTCGGCCGAGGGGCCGTGGGACGTCGACGCGCCCTTCCCGGCCTTTATGCGCAAGGCCGGCGCGGTGCTGCTGGGCAAGACCACCACCCCGGAATTCGGCTGGAAAGGCGTCACCGATAACCCGCTGTACGGCATCACGCGCAACCCGTGGGACACCCGCACCACGGCGGGCGGCTCGTCTGGCGGCGCGGGCGCGGCAGCTGCATTGAACCTGGGCGTGCTGCACCAGGGCAGCGATGCCGGCGGCTCGATCCGCATCCCCTGCGCGTTTACCGGCACCTTCGGCATCAAGCCGACGTTCGGCTATGTACCGCAATGGCCGGCCAGTTCAATGACCATCCTGTCGCACCTGGGGCCGATGACCCGTACCGTGGAAGACAGCGTGCTGATGCTGCAGGCCGTGGCACAGCAGGATACGCGGGATGGCCTGATCGGCGCGCCGAGGACCACGCCATGGCTCACGCCGCACACGGATTTGAACGGCCTGCGCGTGGCCTACAGCCCCACGTTTGGCTACGTGGATGTCGACCCGCAGGTGGCCAGGGTAGTCGCCCGGGCGGTCGAAGGCCTGGTGCAGCTGGGTGCCCATGTCGAGCAGATCGACCCCGGTTTCAGCGACCCGCTGGAAGTGTTCAGCACCTTGTGGGCAGCGGGCGCGGCACGCCTGACCGGGGCCATGAGCGACGCACAGAAACAACTGCTGGACCCTGGGCTGCTGCGCATTGCCCGGCGTGGCGAGCAGTTGAGCCTGGATGACTTCAACGCAGCCCTCGAAGCCCGCGCCGCGCTGGTGGCCCGTATGGCGGCGTTCCACGAGCATTACGACGTGCTGGTCTCGCCGATGATGCCGATCACCGCGTTCGAGGCCGGGCACAACGTACCGCCCGGTTCCGGGATGCAGGAATGGACCGAGTGGACACCGTTCACCTACCCCTTCAACCTTACCCAGCAGCCGGCGGCGTCGGTGCCGTGCGGCTTGGCGGCGAATGGTTTGCCGGTGGGGTTGCATGTGGTGGGCGCGCGGTTTGCCGATGAGCAGGTGTTGCGAGTGTGCCGGGCGTATGCCAAGGCGTTTCCGACCCGGCACTTACAGACACCGATCACCCCAACACCGTAGATCCAAATGTGGGAGGGGCGGTGCGACGATTCGACTTGCCCCTCCCACATTTTCTGACCGCATTCCAATCCCCTGCCTCTACAATGTCTCCCATTCATCCCCGGGGGCTTCATGGACATCGAACTGGCACGCACTTTCCTGGAAATCACCCGCTGCGGCAGCCTGGCCGCCGCCGCCGAGAAACTGCACGTCACCCAGACCGCCATCACCGCCCGCGTTAAAAACCTGGAAAGCCAACTGGGCAGTACGCTGTTCGTGCGCAACCGCGCCGGTGCACGCCTGACCGCCGACGGCGAGGCGTTTGTGGTGTACGCCAACCAGTTGCTGCAAACCTGGGAAGCCGCGCGGCGCGACCTGCCGTTGCCCGATGGCTATCGCAATGTGCTGCATATCGGCGGTGAAGTCAGCCTGTGCAACCCGCTGATGCTCGGTTGGGCCCGGGCCCTGCGCGAACAGATCCCCGGGCATGCCCTGCGCACCGAAGTGCGTGAAGGTGAATACCTGCTGCGGCAGCTGGAGCTCGGCGTACTCGATGCGGCGCTGGTGTTCCAGCCGCAGTACTGGCCGGGGTTGCAGGTGGAGCAGGTGCTGGAAGAAAAACTGATCCTGGTGCAATTGACGAGCAAACCGGCCCCGTACGTCTACATCGATTGGGGCCCGGGTTTCCGCCAGCAGCACGACGC
>Ga0070753_1001636_pt1 | contig 12473 bp, 11 predicted proteins | sample VirMetDEL_Aug_31_FD_77441 | JGI IMG/M metagenome (GOLD analysis project Ga0070753, IMG submission 77441) | Aqueous microbial communities from the Delaware River and Bay under freshwater to marine salinity gradient to study organic matter... | ecosystem: Environmental > Aquatic > Marine > Coastal... | reverse complement strand
TCATGCCGATGCCGCGAAGGATGTCTGTCTTGTTGGCTTCTAGAACCGCTTGGCAACGCTCTAGGATTCTGCCCGGCTCATAGGTGACCCGAATCGTTGCCATGCGCTCATTCTACCGATCGCCTCATCGGAGCGAAGTTGTAAGGGAGCGAGTCCCAGTCAGACCAGCCACGCACCGGCCGGCCGTTGATCGTCTCCGGCCGCTGCTGGACGCCCGAGTTGCTTCTCGGTGCCGGGTGCCCGCGTGCGCCGGTCTTGCGCACCATGGCGATCATCCCGTCGTCGCTGAAGACCTCGTCCCACTTGACCTTCTCGATCGCCGACGAAGACCCCCCGCGCCGCCACAACATCGCGATGACGCCCATCTCCGCCACTTCGACGTGGGTCGCGTTGGTGGAGTCGTAGTCGATCTGTGCGTAGACCGGCCACAAGTTGATGACCGCCTGCGCTGCCGCCTCGCCAACGCCGGTGTCGATGGTCGTCGCCGATCGGTCGCGGATGTTGGTGAGAGAGACCAGTCCGCTGGTGTCGTAGTCAGCGACGACGGCCGCCCAAAGTGCGCTCGCGCTCATGTCGGGTCGGTGAAGGTCGGGGTGCCGGTGGTGTGCGGAAGGTATCCGAAGCCGGACACCCAAAGCCAGTATTGAAGGATGCCCGTGCCCGGAGCGCCGCCGGTGTCGGTGAACTCGACGATGTCGTTTCGGAGCCAGTTGACCGGTGTCGCCGCGGTGTGCCGGAGGCACCAGTAGGTCCCGTCGATCAGGGTCCAGGGGCCGAACAGGCAGTCGTCGATCAGGAGCGTGCCGCTGGACGATCCCGTCCAAGAGATTTTGACGGCCACCTCGTCTTGGTTGAACTGTTTAAACCAACAGCCCTGATCCGCGTCGAGCGTGATCTCCTGCCAGCCCGATCCGATGGCCGACAGCGCCACTGTCTTGGTGGTCTGGCCCAGGGTCAGGGTGACGCTGCCGTCCGTCGCGCTCCCGATGGTCTTGTTGACCATGATCCGGAGGAAGTAGGGAGTGAACGCATCCAGCCGGCGAACTCGCATGTTCGCAAGCGGCTGCGACAGCACGATGTCACCATGCCCGCCGGCCATCGCCAAAGACGCGTCGACCGTCGCGCCGACGTGCGACTTGTAGAAGTTCGAAGTGTCCTGCGAAATGTGGTTTCCTCCGGACTCTTCGGTCCAGGAAGCGAACCTCGGGGTTGCCCCGCCGGAGTAGGTCGAGAAGCTGGAGTTGGTCAGGAGACTCCCGCCGGCCCCGGTGCCCGCGTGGCGACACGTGATCGTGGTGCGCGCCGCGTCGCCAGACCCGTAGCTGCCTCGCTCCAGGTTGTCCGGGCCGGCCGCCTCGCCGATCATCTCGAACAGCTCCGCGTGCTCGTTGGTGCCGCTGTTCTTGTCGCCTCGACAGATGAACTGCTTCCGCTCGACTGTGCACGCCTCCAGGTCGAAGCCGTTCTCGTCCTCGGTTAGCCGGGTGATCGTGCCGTTGCCGATGTTGCTGCCGCCGGCGGTCGCGGTGTCGTAGGTGATCTGCCGGCTCTTGACCGTCTTGGCGTTGTCGATGAAGTGCTCGTAGAGCGCCGTGAAGATGTCGCCGGGCTGCCGGTAGCCGGCTTCCTTGCCCAAGATCGCGGTGTACTCGTAGAGCGCCGGCGTGATGATGCCGGAAGCGACGGCCCCCCCGACCATCGTCGAGAGCTGCGCCCGCATGGAAGACATCATGCGCGCGTATTCGTCAGGCAGGTAGACGCCTTCGAGCGACTGGGTCAGCGTGTCGAACGTCTGGCCTGCCCCCATGTGGACGGTGTCGTAGTGCGCCCGGAGTGTTTCCAGGATGTCGACCGCGTTCCGCCACTGGATCTGAATCTCGTTTTCGGTCGGGGTGCCGCTCATCTTTAAACCTCAAGTTCCGCGGGCCATTCAAGCCCTGCGTCCTCTAGGACTTCGGGGTAGAAGCTGCCCCTGGTGCCCTTCTCCTGGTCTTCGCAAAGCTGTGCGAACACGAAGCGGGCCGCCGGTGCGTCGTTCGGACTCGGGGTGTAGGTCCGAACCGGCTTGTTCATCTGCGCGCGAAGCTGCTGCTCTTCGGCCGTCTGGATCGTGATCAGCTTGCCGCGTCGCGGGCGGATGTGGTTGTCGCCGACGTTCTGCCCGGTGCCGGCTTCCTCGCGGACGCCCTTGTCGTCGTAGAACCGGATGACGGTCCGGCGGAGCCTTTCTTCAAGGCGAAGCAGGTCCTGCTGCGACAGCTTGACCAGCGACCCGATGACCGGGATGCGCTTCTTCTGGTTCGTCCGCATCGGGTCGGGGACGATCAGCTCGTTAACCTTGGGGAAGCAGATGCCTGCAAGGTCGATGTGCTCGACCGGGGTCGACGGGGTGACTCCAACCCAATACCAGAACGACTTGGTGACGCCGAGACCGGGGTTTGTCAGCTCGGGGACAAGCGTGTTGCCGGCGCGAATCTTCGACGACTTGGCCTTCTTCTGCCGGCCGGCTGGCTTGCCGACGTCCGGATTCCTTTCCGGCGCGAACTTCGTCGGTGCCTTCTCTTCTTCGGTGTGCATAGGTTCATCTCCTTTAAATGCACGCATTAAAACAGCCGCCACCCACCGTGGGCAGCGGCTGGTTTAAAAGATCGAATCAGTTGTTGACCTTGATACACCCGTAGGGAAGCGCGATGCCTGCGCCGGCGCGCCGCTCCCACTGGATGTATTCCTCGCCCGTGCTGCGGGTGTGGTCGGAGTTGTTGTCGCCTTCCAGCGACGTAAACTCCTGCACGCCCTCGCGATCGAGCAGGAAGGTCGGCTTCTTCGGGGCTTCCTTCAGGAAGATGTAGAAGTCGCCGGTCGCCAGACGGCTCGACGCCCAAAGAGTCACGTTCCGGCTCGCGTCCTGCACGATGTTGCTCGGCGTGCTGGCCGCGGTGTTGGAGCCGTAGACGACGCCCTGCCGCTTCTGCAAGAAGGCTTCTTCGAACGCCTCCAGGTCGGCTGCCGCGTGACAGATGATGACGCCCGCATCGACCGTCTCGCTCGACAACAGGGGCTGGCCCTTGCCGTCTTGGAACAGAAGGAACTGCTCCAGCGCGTTGTAGTAGTCGGTGAGGATCGCCGAAGCGGAAGCCAGTCCCGATCCCGACAGGAGGTTGCCGCTCGAAACGCCGAAGCGATCCGTGCTGTTGCCGTCCTGCGTCGCGAACATCGCCGCGCCGTCCGGAGCGTTCGGGATCGCCGGCAGCGTGTCCGTCGACCCGGTGATCAGGTCGAAGAAGAACCGCTCGGGCAGAAGAGCCGCGCTCTGGCCGGCCATGCGAGCCACGTCGAACAGGCTCTGGGTCTGGTCGTCCTTGCGGTCCTCCTTGTGCCAGGGAACCCTCCGCGCCCAGGTGTAGACCGGGACGGTGAACTGCACCGAGTCCATGGCATCGGTGGGGATCGCGGTGCCCCTCTGCCAGAACTCCATGTGGGGAGCCGCCTCGAAGTACGCGAACTCGTGCTGGCGGTTGGTCGCGGACACGTTGAGGTCCATGACCATCGAGAGACGCGAATCGGCCTGCCGATTCTGGATCGCCGAGTAGGTGTCCGCGAACTCGGTCCGAAGACCGTTCGCAAGGACCGACGACGCGATGATGGTTGACATTTTAAAAGCCTCGCTTGGTCAGTTGGTCAGTTGTCGCCGTTGTACTCGGCCGGGGTGTAAAGACGGACATCGCAGTCCGAAGCGGTGCGGAACCGGACGACGTATCCGATCTTCTTGGCCGCAGCCGTCGCCGTGACGGTCAGGTTGGCCGTGTCCGAGTCGTCGCAGTAGACCGGGTCGCCAACGCTCGCTTGCGTCGCGGAACCAACAGCCATGTGCATAAGCGTGACGCCGGACTGGTCCACCTGCCCCTCCGGCGGCTTGGCGTCGCCGGTCGCGCCGACGATGACCCCGTCGCCTAGGCGAGAGTCGCCCGACTTCAGGATGCCCAGGAACAGCCCCGTGGCTTCGGTGTAGTGGGTGAGGTAGCCGGCTGCACTGAGCTGGACGAGCTGGCCTTCGTACAGCTGGGTGTCGTTCTCGATGATGTAGGACCCGGTGCCCGCGTTCGGGGCCGTCTTCCAAATGCGCTTTGCTTCTGCGTTTGCCATTTTTTCTTCCTGTTGTGTTGTTGTCAGTTGCGCGCCATGTTAAGCTCGACGTAGCGGTCGAGGCTCATGCGCGTGTGTCCGTTGCGACGAAGTTCGTCATACTCGCGCGCGAAATGCGCAGCGCGATCCACCGCCTGGGCTCCCTGCTCGATGTAGCGGTTGGCGACAGCCGGCGTCTTTGGCGAAGAGAAGAACTCCGCGCGCGGGTCCTGCTCGATCGAGTAGAACGTGTCGACCATCGACTGGACGTGGGCTTTAAAAGCCTCGGACCCATGCTCGCGATGGAACGCGTAGAGACGTTCTTCCAGGTCCGCTCCGAGCGGGCGGTTGGCGAGCGCCTGCATCGCGATCCGCACGTGCTCGTTGCGCTCGTCGAGCGCGTCGCGCTCTTCCAGCTTGGCTCGCAGCGCCCGGACTTCTCCGAGTGCCTTCGCCATCTGCACGCTCGCGCTGTTGGCGTCCTTCTTCTTGGACATCCCAACCGGTGCCTGCGGCATGGGCGGCTGGACCATCTCGCCGGCCTGCCCCGGGGTCATGCCCGGAACCTGCGCCTGCGCGGCCTGCTGCGTCGCTTCTGACTGCGCCTTGCGCGCGTCGACGGCTGCGCAGATCTGATCCATGTCGGCCACCGAGATGGAGCCGTCTTGGATCATCGCGATAATCTGAGAGACGTCGATGACACCTGGGCCGCCTTCCATGCCTTCGGTCGCCGGGTCAGGAGCCATCTCCTCGCCGCCTTCCTCGGCCATGTCCTCGGCCATGTCGGTGCCGTCGGTCGGCATTTCTTCGTCTTCGGTCTTCTTGTCTTCTTCGTCCATGTCTGCCCCCCTGGGCGGTTGCTGGAAAAACACGTGCGCCCCCTTGGTCGTCGCAAGAAACGCGATCGCTTCCTGCCCAAGTTGGCGGCATGGGTTGGCGGCTTTGCGCCGGGAGAATGATGCGGCGGCTTCGGTCTCCTCGACCTTGTTGACCATCAGCATCGGCAGCTCCAGGTAAGGAGCCTCGTGGTCAAGGAGCGCCAGCGAGTCGATGCCCGGGTTGCCGACGTCGAAGATCTCGACGCTGCGATACGGCAGCCGGCGCATCAGGACTTCCTCTTGGACGCTCGGGTCGGTGATGACCAAGTCGGCCATGACCGCGGTGCGCATCTGCCCTTTAAACTTGATGCGCTCCGTGCCCGTGATCTTGAAGTAGCCGGCCGGCCGGACGTCGCCGCGTCCGTTCTGGTCGTGGTGCCGGATGTGAAGCGGTGGGTGGTAGCCTTCGTCGGCCGACACTCGCGCGCGCTGGACAGCCATCGCGACCCACTTGTCGTCGAACTCGTGCGTGCCCCGGGAGCACGTCACGAAGATCGGGACGCTGTGCACGGTCAGGATGCCTTGCTTCGTTCTAGTTGCTTTGTATCCCTGCATCGTTTTCGACTATTCGCTGGATGGCTGCTAGGACTGCACGCGTTGGCTTTTGCGTGTCGCCGCTTACTAGACGCTGGACAGTTCTAACGTGAGTCGGGATGACATCTGCCACTTTTTCGGCCCCTTCCCGATTTACGAGCTGAAAAAACACTGGCCGAAGCTTTGTCCAGTCCTCTTTCATGCGCGAACTCCCGCAAGATCCGGCCGGCCACCGTGTCGAAAACCGGGGTCTGGGAAAGCTCCGACGGGAACCTTGGACTCGATAACGCTGCCGTCTTCGCGTAAACGGTTGTCCCTTTGCAGCATGGATCGCGTCATCGCGACGATCGTGCACCGGCAGTTATAGCCAAGTGGCGGACTGATCTTGCGCCACTCGACGCTGTCGGTCCGGAGGATGATCCCGTCGGCTGCGCGGTGGTTGTCGCGGGTGTCGACATCGCCGACTGCGTCGAATCGGAACGCCGGGATGATCGCCTTGATGACCGGCTCCTGGGCCTGCCTGAATCTGCCGGCGGTGACCGCCGTGTTCAGGTTGGTCCGGAACGCCATCTTCGCGTAGCTCCAGGACCAGTTGATCGTGTTGTCCTCGACCGCGTTGACGGCTGCCGCAAGTCCTGCGCCGGCTTGTCCGGCCGTCATGCCCTCGCGGATCGCTCGCTGGATGTAGTCCTGCGCCTGCATCGTCACGGTCTCGGTCGCAGCTCGGACGAACGCGATGTTCGGGCCGGCGGAGTAGAGCTGCGCGATGCGCTGCGCGGTGCGTTCGGCCGCGTTCTTTAAAGTCTCCGGAGTGCGGGCGACGAGGTCGTCGGCTGCTTCCTCCATCGGGACGACATCGAAGTATTCCTCGGCCGAGAAGGCGACCAGCTTGCTGCGGTCGGCCGCGAAGCGCTGCGCACCCATGAGCTGGGCGGCTTGCTCCAGCATCTGCCCCGCGCCGATCATCTCGCCGAACGCTGACATCCGGGCCATCACTTCGCCGAGATGCAAGCGGGCCGCGCGGGCTGCGACTCGATCCCGACGCACCTCTGCGGTGACGAGGCTGTGAACAGCCATCGCCATCGCTCGGACGACCCTGTCGGGCGTCTCCTCCAGGAGCTGGTCGGGGTCGATGTTGAACACTAGTCGTCCCAGGCAGCCATCAGCCGCTTCAGACGCTCGCCCTCAACCGGGCTGGCGTAGGCAAGCGACGACAAGTTGTAGGTGCACGGGCTCCACTTGCCGTTTCCGCGATACACCTCGACGTAAGCCTCGGTGCCGTCTTCGGCCATGCGGTTCTTGCAATAGCGAACAGGGACCCCGTCCCAGTCGTAGATCTTGGTCTTGTCAATCATTGCTTCGTTCCTTGGGTCTTGCCCAGATGGTAGTAAGCTGCACTGTAAAGGTCCTGTTGCTTTTCCTCAAGGAACTTCTTCTTGGTCTTCTCTTCGTTGGACAGGTTTTCGTCTCCCTTTTCGTCGAGAATGCGCCACGCGTCGTAGTATTCGTGCCCGCTGAGAACCCCGTCCTTGTTGCCGTCCTTGGCCCTTTGCATTGACTTGGTGTTGAACTGGATTTCGCAGATGAGTCCGGTCTCCTTGTGGCGGAACGTGGTCGCGACGTCTCGGTAGCCGGTCGGCAGCGCGCGTTCGTAGCGGTTGTCGTACTGCGACGCCGGCTCGAAACCCTGCGACGCCATCGTGGCCTCGAACTGGTCGATGGTCGTGGCGATCTCGCCCGGGTTGTTGACGCATACGGTCGCCCGCACGGTGTCCTGTAGCCGGCTGGCGTCGCCGCCATACTTGTCTTTGACCTTCTGCTCCGACCGGTCAGCCGTCTTGGGCGGGCCGATGATGACCAGCGGCGGGCCGTTGTCGTCCAGCATCTTCTCGGTCTGGTTGGCGTTCTTCTCCCGCTTGGGGTCGTCCTTGTCGAGACTGTGGTCGACCACGTCCGCGCCGAGTGCCACTTCGAGGCTGTCCGGGTTGCCGTTGTTCAGCATGTCCTGCATGGCTGCGTGCGCCGCGGGAACCTGCTGGAACAGGTCGTCGATGGTCAGGTCGCGCCCGGTCTTGCCGCCGACGGTCTGCGTGGCTTTCTCGGGAAGGCTGGCGTTGGACTTCTCGATCGTGTCGGTCAGCTGCTTCCGCTGATCCGAAAGCATCTCGTCCGCCTCCTTGACTCGCTGCTTCTGCTCGTCGCGCGGGATCGGCTCCTGGCCAGCGAGGGGTTCGGCCTCGTCGTCCCAGGTCTGCATCTCCTCCGGAGGAAGGGCCTTGTCGATTTGCTTTTTCTTCTTGACTTCTTCTTCGATCGACTTCTTGGCGTGCGGCTTTAAACCCTCGCGTTCGATCTTGCTCTTCGGGTTGGCCTGGGCCTCCTTGGCGGCTTCGTCTCGCCGCTGCTTGGCCGCCGTGTCGCGCACCTTCTCGGGCTTCTCGCCCTTCTCGTCGTCGGTCTTGCCGCCGTCGTCGCCGCCTTCCTTCGGTGCGAACTGCCCGCCCTTGCCGCTGCCGGCCGGGTGACGCTTCTGCTCGAAGACCCAGTCGATCTCGCGCCCGCGAACCATCTGCTCGCCTTGCCCCTGGGGCTGCTGTGGCGGCTGCTGCGGCTGCTCGGGCTGCCCCCCGCCTCCCATGCCACCGGGCGCTCCGAAGCCACCCATGCCCCCCATACCGCCCGCATCGGGGCTCTGGGGCTCGACCACCTCTTCGCCGTTCTCGGGCTTGCGGAAGCCGGTCTGTTCGAGCACGTCCTCCAGGGACAGCTTGACGCCCATCCGGTTCAGCGTCTCGGCCACGCCGGCTCGCTCGCGCGGGTCCTGGATCTTCTCCTGCGTGATCGTGAAGCTGGGGAGTTCGTAGGCCACCCCCAGCTCGTTCATGTTGCGCCAGTTCTCCTTCCAGATGCACCCGATCAAGTCATCGGTCAGGGATTCCTCCAGCGTGCGCCGGTCGACCTGGATCAGCGCCTCGGTGCTGTTCTCCTGGATCTCGGCCAAGGCATAGGAGCCACCCTCGCTCGCGCTGGTCGTCAGGTTGGCCCCGAGCACCAGCGTGAAGATCGTGCTCTTCAGCTCGGTCCGGATGGCCTCCATCGTCTGCCAGCCTTCGCCGCTGCCCGGCATCATCTGCACCTCGTCCGACTTGTCGAAGACGAGCACGTGCCGCGATCGGAGGTTTTCGAGCACGTCCTGCCACGAGCGGATCAGCTCCTCGTTGGGCAAGCCGGTCGCCGCGTCGCGGACGCCGTCGATGCGCGCGGTGACGATGCCCTGCGCGAATCGCTCGATGGCCTGAAGGCTCTCCTGGAAGACGTGCGTCTTCGCATACCACCACCAGCCGAGCGCGTCGCGTAGACCGCGCCCGTGGCCCAGGCTGGCTTGGTCGTCCTGGTAGACGTGGCGGATCGTGCGGTTCGCTTCTGCGATGGTCTCCGGGATCCACTTCTGGCCGGCGATGTCCCAGACTTCCCACGACGCGTAAATCGACTTGCCGTCGTTGTGCGGGACCTTGCGGAACATCCGCTTGTCCAGGTCCTCGATCCGATTCGGCACCCACCAGACTCGTGGCTTGCCGTCGCCCAACGTGAGTGTGCGGTGCTCGCCGTGGATGCGCCCGAACCGTGCGCCGCTGAAGAAGGCTCTAGCCAGCTGGAAGCGCGCCTCGGTGAAGTGCTTGATCTGCTCGATCAGCTGCGTGCCGACGGTGACCGCCATCGGTGCGCGCGGGGTCTCGACCTTGGGCTGGATCTTCCACGTGCGGCCGGCGATCAGGTGCCGGCGGTAGCCGACCGCGTGCGCGATGTCCGCGTCGCGGAGCATCTTCTCCTCGACTTCCGGGTCACGGTTGAGCCAGACACTTGGGTCGTAGATCTGGACGCCGTTCATCCATGCGGACGACAGCGCGCGCGTGTAGAGCTGTTGGCTCTGGTTCCGGAGTCGGAGGTCTGAGGTCACGGTCTTGGCCTTTTAAACTGCTACGTCGGCGAGTGAAGCAACGAGACGCTGCCCGTCGATGATGCTCGACTCGGGTGTTTCGTGGATGTCGTCGGTGACGTTGCGCTCCAGCGCGTCGACGTTGACCACCGAGAACTTGGCGTCGGTGACTGCGTAGGCGTCGAGCGCGCGCCGGATCTCGTAGGCTTCGTCGTAGATCGCGGTCGCCGTGTCCAGCTGCGGCTTGCGCCAGATGATCGGGACGTCCGGTCCGCTCGTGCGCGTCTGGAAGGTCGAGCGGATCTCGCTGACGAACCCGGGTAGCGCGTTGGTGAACGCTGCCCCGCCGCCGGCAGACGCTGCATCGTTGGTGCCGAGAATGACAAACACGCCTTTCAAATCGGCTTGCTTTCCGAGCGTGGTGTTGATATATTGGAGCGTTGCAGCGTAGTCGGCTTCGAGTTCGTCCCAGTGCTCGCCGCTCGCTGCCGACGTCCAGATGCCACCTTCCGACCCGGTGCCGACGTAGGCGGTCAGCTCGGTGGCCAGCGCCGAGCTGTTGGACGCCCGCTTGATCAGGACGAAACCGTCGGGGTGCAGCAGCTCCAGCTCGTGCATCAGCGACACCTCCGGTCCGCCATACGCCCCCGTCGTGCCGCTCGTGTTCGAGTTGGTCGCGAAGTCGTAGGCTTCGACCGCGCCCGACCCTCGGTTGAAAATGCCTTGCTCCGAGCCGCGCGGGCCGGCGGTCAGCGTGGGGCTGTCGAGCTGGGTCAGGTAGGCCGTCTGGATCTGCCCGACCGCGATCGAGTCGCCGATGAGGATGTAGAGCGGGATGCCTCCATCGTAGGCAGCCGCCGCGCCGGCGAGCTGTAGCTCATACGCCTTGGCGATCTTCGTCGAGTAGCTGCCCCAGTAGGTGGACGCCGAGTAGTGCGCCTTGGTCTCGGCCGGCAGACCGTAGCTGGTGTCGGAGCCGGACAAGCGCTCGCCCGCCATCGACACGGTGCGGATGTTGGTCCCGTCCTCTGCGACGCTCTGGTGGATGATGTTTGCGGTCCCGGTGAACAACGGGACGTTGATCGCCTCGTCGTGGTTCACGAGCACGATGCCGGCGGACGCGTTGCCCAGGGTCGTGCGCAGGTAGGCGATCCAGGCTTCGAGGTCCGCCTTGTAGGTGGCCACGTTGCCGGGTGCGCCGGCCCAGCTGAGAACGTCGCGCTGGCTCTGGTCCAGGACGATCAGGTCCCACGACAGGGTGTCGCCGTTGGCTAGCGTCGTCCACGCGGTGTCCATGCTCGCTTTAAACGCCTCAAACGCCGAGCGGATGCCGCTGCCGGCGGTGGCCCAGGACCGGGTCGTCGCGACGCTTGCGTATTTCGACAGCTGGAAATACGGCGAGGAGTTATGGATCGACCAAAGCCGGTGGATCAGCCCCGCGTCCGGCCCGACTCCGTTGCCCAGCGCCTGCCAGGATGAGCCGCCCCGCTTGGCTGAGTAGTCGACCGCCGAGATTTCGGGGATCGTGACCCAGCCGGGTGCCGGGTGGTAGTCGCGCCACGCCCCGTCCGAGATGAAGAACGACGGGGTCCCGGTCGGGGTGCTGCCGTTGACCCATGCGGAGATGGTCAGGGTGTCGGCAGTGTTGGACGTGATGAATCCGCGCGCCTGGAAACCGACCAGGGTCACGTTCATCACGGTCACGTATTTGTTGACGTGCTCGTCGACTGTCCAGCCGGGCGAACCCGATGCGGTGATGGTCGTCGAGGTCGCCGCGGACATGGTGTAGTCCGTCGCGCCGTAGCCGCCGTCGAACCACGGGAACCAGTTCAGCGAGGTCGCTGTGGGTGCGCCTGTGGCCGCGTCGCTGGGGACGACTCGGAGCGTTTCGAAGTCCCGGAACTCCTGAAGCGTGGTCAGCCCCGCCGGCGAGACGGTCGCGCGCAGTCCGGGGCTGCCCCCGTGGACCATGTAGTCGCCGATCAGAAGAACGCTAGGAACGGTTGCCATGGTTTAAAAACAGCCGTCGCCCAGCATAGCGCAATGTCAAGGATTCCACCGAGAAAACCTCGACTTTCCGGGGAGCCACGTCGACGGGGTCGCGCGGGAATCGGGGTGAACGTCTGGGCTCGACGTAGCAACCTCCTCGGGGTCGCGTGGCGGCTGCTGCTGGCCGAACGGGTGCGCTTCGAGGTAGGCCCAGGCTCCGCTGGTCGCGTCCACGAGGTCGACGAGTGCGCCTTCTGGGAAGCCTTCCAGCTCGTCGAGGTAGGCTTGGACCCACGGGCCGGACATCATGCGGATGCCGTCGCGCGCGTGGAAGGGGTGCAGTCGTGCGTCCGCTCCCCACCACGGGCCGCCCGTGTCGGGACACTCGCCCCGCCGCTGCCAGCCGCGTTCGAGGCACGAGGCAACCGGGTCCGCTCGTCCGGCCTTGCCGGTGACGTGCGTCGGGTTGCGCATCATGGTCGCGCTTTCCTGCTCGGTCAGGACCTTGGGCCGCGCGCCGGCAACCCGGAAGCCCTGACTCTGGAGCCGCTTGCGCAGCGCCTCGAACTGCGCCGGGCCGCCTGAGCCGCCTTCGATCTCGACGCCGACGATGGTCCCGGGGCCGTCGATGTGCGCCTGCCGGACGATCATGTCGTCGCGCCGGCCGGGTGTCGCTCGGAATGCGACCGCGTGCTCAACGACCCGGACGCCTTCCCGAAGCCGGGCCATCAGAACGCCGGCGGTGCGTGCTGCGTCGGCCTTCTCGCTGGCTGCCAAGTCCCACCAGCGGATGCGCAGCGCGTCGCCGCTGGGGATCGGATACTCCTGGGGGTCCAAGAGCGGGCCGAACCACTCTGCCCGGAAGTAGTCGCCGGGGTCGCGTGCGCTCCAGTCGCCTTCGAGGAGCTGGGCTCGCACGGTCGGGTGCAAGCGCTCCAGGCTGCGGGTGTAGGCTGCGGTGTCCAGGTGGGGGTTGTCGGTGACTCTCGCGGGCACGTAGGGGCATGGTGGCG
>Ga0070753_1001628_pt1 | contig 12493 bp, 8 predicted proteins | sample VirMetDEL_Aug_31_FD_77441 | JGI IMG/M metagenome (GOLD analysis project Ga0070753, IMG submission 77441) | Aqueous microbial communities from the Delaware River and Bay under freshwater to marine salinity gradient to study organic matter... | ecosystem: Environmental > Aquatic > Marine > Coastal ... | reverse complement strand
GGGCCATGACAACAAGCGGGGTGGTACCGCGGCTGAAAGGTCGTCCTCGTGACTGTCGAGATTGTCACAACTGGAGCCGCATGTCGTACCCCCGCAATACCCAGCAACCCGGAGTCCCTGCATCGCCGAGCTTTCCGGCGATCGAAGAGAGCATCCTCGCGTTCTGGAAGAAGGACGCCACGTTCCAGGCATCCGTCGATAATCGCGAGGGTTGCGAAGAGTGGGTCTTCTATGACGGCCCTCCGTTTGCCAACGGCTTGCCCCACTACGGGCACCTTCTCACGGGCTATGCAAAAGACCTGTTTCCCCGCTTCCAGACCATGCGCGGCAAGCAAGTGCACCGACGTTTTGGTTGGGACACTCACGGGCTCCCCGCAGAGCTTGAGGCTATGCGCCAACTTGGCATCACCGAGAAGCGCGAAATTGAAGAGATGGGTATCGCTCGCTTCAACGAAGTAGCTCGCGAATCTGTGCTCAAGTACACCAAAGAGTGGGAAGAGTATGTAACTCGCCAGGCCAGGTGGGTGGACTTCGAGAATGACTACAAAACTCTCGACGTGAACTTCATGGAGAGCGTCATTTGGGCGTTCAAGCAGCTTCATGACAAGGGTCTCGCCTATGAGGGCTACAGAGTGTTGCCCTACTGCTGGCGTGATGAGACTCCGCTCTCCAACCACGAACTTCGTATGGATGACGATGTGTACAGCATGCGTCAAGACCAATCGGTCACCGTCACCTTCCCCCTCGTCGGTGTTAAGGCAGAGGCACTCGGACTCACAGGGGTTCGTGCCCTCGCGTGGACGACAACACCGTGGACTCTTCCGACAAACATGGCGCTCGCCGTAGGGCCCGCCATCGACTACGCGGTTGTGCCTTCCGGCCCGCTCGGCGCGAGCGATGGCGCAGAAGAAGGAGTAGCCCAGTATCTTCTCGCCGCAGACACTGTTGGCGCCTACGCGAAAGACTTGGGATACGCGGATGCCGCGGCCGCGACTGCCGCGATCAGCCGCACGATCGCTGGTGCCGAACTCGACGGCGTCACGTACGACAGGCTGTGGGACTATTACGCCGACATCGAGCAGTGGGGTACCGAAAACGCGTGGCAAATCCTTGTCGCCGAGTACGTTGCGACGGGTGAAGGCACGGGCATCGTGCACCAGGCCCCTGCCTACGGTGAAGATGACCAGATCGTGACCGGCAAGGCGGGCATCCCCGTCATCATCTCTGTTGATGAGGGTGGCAAGTTTTTGCCCAACATCACCGAAGTCGCAGGCCTTCAGGTTTTTGACGCGAATAAGCCGCTCACCCAGTTGTTGCGCTCCCAGGGTCGTTTGCTTCAGGTCAAGAGCTACGAGCACAGCTATCCACACTGCTGGCGCTGCCGCAATCCGCTCATCTACAAGGCTGTCTCGAGCTGGTTTGTGCGTGTGCCAGAGTTCCGTGACCGCATGGGTGAGCTCAATCAAGAAATCAACTGGGTTCCCGACAACGTCAAAGACGGTCAGTTTGGCAAGTGGGTCGGAAACGCCCGTGACTGGTCGATCAGCCGCAACCGTTATTGGGGAAGTCCAATTCCTGTGTGGAAGAGTGACAACCCCGAGTTCCCGCGCATCGACGTTTATGGTTCGCTCGCCGAGATCGAGGCAGATTTTGGTGTTGTGCCGCGCAACGCAGACGGAGAGCCAGACCTTCACCGACCATTCATCGATGAGCTGACGCGCCCCAACCCCGATGACCCGAGCGGGACGTCGACGATGCGCCGCATCGAAGATGTTCTCGACGTGTGGTTCGATTCGGGGTCAATGCCTTTCGCTCAAGTGCACTATCCCTTCGAAAACCAAGAGTTTTTTGAGGCTCACAACCCCGCCGACTTCATCGTTGAGTACATCGGTCAGACGAGAGGTTGGTTTTACACCCTCCACACTCTGTCGACGGCTTTGTTCGACCGCCCGGCCTTCAAAAATGTCATCAGCCATGGCATCGTTCTCGGTTCCGACGGCCAAAAAATGTCGAAGAGCTTGCGCAACTATCCCGACGTTTCCGAGGTTTTTGTGAGGGATGGCGCGGATGCGATGCGCTGGTTCCTTATGTCGAGTTCGGTCATCCGCGGTGGCAACCTCGTGGTCACTGAAGAGGGCATCCGGGAGTCCGTGCGCCAGTTCTTACTGCCGCTGTGGAGCACGTACTATTTCTTTACGCTCTACGCCAACGCTGCCGGCCCAGACGGGTACGAAGCGACATGGCGCACGGATTCTTCGAACACACTCGACAGATACTTGCTCGCCAAGACTCGCCAACTCGTTGTTGATGTGACCGAGGAGCTCGAAGCGCTCGACAGCCCCATGGCTGCAGCAAAGCTTCGCGATTTTGCCGACGTTCTCACCAACTGGTACGTGCGTCGCAGCCGTGACAGGTTCTGGTCGGGCGACAACCACGACGCCTTCGACACCCTCTTCACGGTGCTCGAAACAGTGACTCGCGTTGCCGCACCGCTCATTCCTCTTGTAGGCGAGGAGATCTGGCAAGGGCTCACGGGTGGACGCAGCGTGCACCTCGAGGACTGGCCAGATGCCGCGCTGTTCGCCGAGGACAACGATCTCGTCGAGACCATGGACCGCGTTCGTGAGATTGCATCAGCTGGCCTCGCCCTACGCAAGAGCAAAAACCTGAGAGTGCGTTTGCCACTCGCAACGCTCACTATCGTTGGCGACAACACGAGTGCTCTCGAAGAGTTTGATGGAATTGTTCGCGACGAGCTCAACATCAAAAATGTTGTGTTCGCAGCTCGAGAAGCCGACAGCCTCGAGGCATTCGGTATTTCGCGCAAGCTCAGCGTCAACTCACGAGCTCTGGGCCCGCGCCTTGGCAAACAAGTTCAGCAGGTTATTCAGGCAGCGAAAGCGGGCGATTGGCAGCTCGTTGGTGATGTCGTGACCGTCGGAGGTATCGCCCTCGAGGCGGGGGAGTTCGAGCTTGAACTAGAGTCAGCCGATCCCGCTAACGCTATTGCCTTCCTGGCCGACGGCGGCTTCGTGATCCTCGACACCGTGACAACCCCGGAGCTTGAAGCTGAAGGGCTCGCACGTGACCTCATCAGAGTTGTTCAAGACACGAGAAAGGCCGCGGGGCTCAGCGTGAGCGACCGCATCGTTTTGAGCATCGTTGGCTCTTCCTCGTCCGACGTTGACGCTGTTCGTGCGTTCGAGTCGACTATCTCCACGGAGACTCTCGCTGTTGACTTCAGGCTCACCGAGAGTGCAGAGCCCGAAGTGACTGCTGCGCAATCCGCCGCTCCTGACACGCAACGCGCGGTGCTCGAGATGGGCAAATACGCCAACGCGGGAACCGTAGTAATTGACGTTTGGAAGGCGGCAGCAAGCAATGTCTAAAAACCCCAAAGATGGTGCTTTCGATGGTCCAGACGATCGTGACGAACTGCACGACGAAAGATTCCACGAAGACTTCGACGAGCGTATCGACAATGAGTCGATTGATCCCGACGATCTGAGCCCGCTCGGCTCCAATCCGCTCTCTGTCGCCGACCTCAGTCCTTTTGCCGACGGCGACGAAGGCGACAACCTAAGCGAAGATTCGGATTGGGAACTCGAAGACTCCGAATACCAGGCTGACGCTGACGCCGTCTACGAAGAGCTTCTTGAACGTATCGGTGAAGCGACCCCGCAACCCCGACTCGAACCAACGAGGCGGGCTGTGGAGCTTTTGGGCGACCCACACCGTGCGTACCCGATCATTCACGTCACAGGAACAAACGGCAAGACGTCGACGAGCCGCATCACCGAGAGTATTTTGCGTGCCTATGGTTTGCGCACAGGCCTCATGACGAGCCCGCACTTGGTCCGTGTCAATGAACGAATCATGATCGATGGCTTGCCTATTTCCAACCGTGCACTTGTTGCCAACTGGCGCGACATCCAGCCGTTTTTGATGATGGTGGATGCCGAACTCACCGCCAACAGCGAACCAGAGTTGAGCTTCTTCGAGGCCCTCACGGTTCTCGCGTTCGCGTGTTTCGCCGACGCACCCGTTGATGTTGCTGTGATCGAGGTGGGAATGGGCGGCGAATGGGATTCCACCAACGTCGCTGATGGCCAAGTTGCAGTGTTCGCTCCCATCGCACTCGATCACACCCAGCGACTCGGCTCGACTGTGAGGGAGATCGCAGCGACAAAGTCGGGCATCGTGAAGCCCGTTGCTCGCATTGTCAGCGCCATGCAAGATTCTGACGCGATGGCCGAGCTCGAGAAGGCCGCGGAGCTCACTGAGTCGACGCTTGCCGTAGAGGGTGATGCCTTTGCGCTGGAGTCCACGACTGTCGCTGTGGGCGGTCAACTCATTTCGGTTCGTGGCCGTGCAGGATCGTATTCTGAACTGTTTTTGCCGCTGTTCGGAGAGCACCAAGCGCACAATGCGGCTCTCGCTATTGCCGCAGTCGAGTCGTTCCTGGGTGACGGTTCGCAAGCGCTCGTGACCGATGTTCTCGAGGAAGGCCTCGCAAGCGTGACGTCGCCTGGCCGCCTCGAACTCATTGGCATCGAGCCGACGGTGATAGTTGACGCTGCGCACAACCCTCATGGCGCGGCTTCCCTTGTCGCGGCGCTCGGAAAGTACTTCGCGTTTGAGGAGTTCTGTGTAGTTGTGAGCGTTCTGCACGACAAAGACGCTCGTGGCATCATCGAGGCGCTAGCCCCGGTCGCTGAACGATTCCACGTGACGCAGTCCCAATCCGAGCGTGCCATCGACTACGTAGACCTTGCCGAGCTTGTTCTCGAAGTGACTCATGAAGATGCCACCTATCAGTTCGATACCGCGGAGCAAGCGATCGGTGACGCGCGCCGGTGGGCTGACGAAGCGCCGGGCCGAGCAGTCATCGTCACCGGCTCGATAACTCTCGTGGGAGAAGCGATCGCTCTTGCGAGGGCGGAAGGGTGGAAGAAGTGACAACGGTCTCATCAGTCCCTGAGGGCGGAAAGCAACGCAAGCCGCGTCGCGAACGTAGCGTGACAGAGTCTCTGTTGTCGATAGTTCTTGTTCTCGAAGTGATTCTGGTTTTTTTCGTCTCACTCACCGCATTTGGCCTCAAAGCAGTCGAGCCCGCAACGGCATTTATCGGGGGAGTAGTCGTCGCCGTTTTTCTCGCGATGACGGCGAGAGTTTTGAGGTTTTCCTGGGGCGTATGGCTTGGCTGGGTCATGCAAGCTGTCATCCTCGCTGCAGGTTTTTTGCTTCCCATCATGTTTCTAGTCGGCGCGGTTTTTCTAGCACTGTGGATCTTTTGCTTTGTGCGCGGCCGTCAAATTGACGCACAGAAGGCGGCGTTTGCCTCTTCTGATCACCCAACCATCCCCACCGAGGAGTAACAACCATGAAGATCGAAGAAACACTAGTTCTCGTCAAGCCTGACGGAGTATCGCGCAACCTTACAGGCGAGATCCTGGCGCGCATCGAGGCGAAAGGGTACTCGCTCGTTGACCTCAAATTGATCCAGGCGGACCGCGAGCTGCTCGCGAAGCACTACGAAGAGCACGAAGGAAAGCCCTTCTACGAACCCCTTGTTGATTTCATGCAGAGTGGACCCATCGTGGCGATCCGCATCGCAGGCAACAGAGTGATCGAGGGATTCCGTTCACTCGCGGGCACGACTGACCCAACGACAGCTGCTCCTGGAACGATTCGCGGCGACTTGGGCCGTGACTGGGGACTTGCGGTGCAGCAGAATCTCGTTCACGGAAGTGACTCTCCTGAGTCTGCTGAGCGGGAGCTTGCTCTCTGGTTCTAACATGGGCTCATGTCTGACCTGATCATCGGCTCTCTTTTTGACGAAGCAGAGTCTGAAGCACACCTGATTGCCACGAAGTTCAACCGGCACACGTTTTGGTGTGGCCAAAGTGGTTCCGGAAAGACCTATGCTCTCGGGGTCGTACTTGAGCAAATCATGCTTAAGACCGCTCTTCCTATTGTGGTTTTTGACCCCAACGCGGACTTTGTTCGCATGGGGGAGATGGTCGTGGATTCTCGCGATGCCGCTGAGCTTCGCACTCGCACAATCCGTGTCTTGAATCCGGGTGGCACAGACCCTCTTCGCGTGCGATTCGCTAACTTGCCAATTGCGGTCAAAGCGGCGCTCTTGAGGATCGATCCGATTGTCGATCGCGACGAATACAACGCAATGCTCCATGTCGAGAGTATGTTCGATCTGCAAGACCCGCGCGGAATTGTGAGTCTCTTGTTGGAGTCTCCGGAACCGCTCCATCACCAATTGGCGCACAGGGTCGAGAACCTTGCGCTGACTCAATGGGGATTGTGGGCGTTTGACACTCCCGCTGCCACCGAGATTGTGGATCAGCGTCCCGACGCAACTGTGCTCAATCTGGGTGGTTTTGAGTTCGCCGAGGAGCCGCTCGTGGTCGCCCTCGCTGTTCTGGAAGATCTGTGGGCCCGGAGGGAGGAACGCAGGCCGGTGTTGCTCGTTATTGACGAGGCCCACAATCTGTGTTCTCCGGATTTGGATTCGCCACTGGCGCGAGCAGTCCGCGAGCAAATCATTCGTATTGCGGCCGAGGGGCGAAAGTTCGGTTTGTGGTTGCTGCTGTCAACGCAACGTCCGTCGAAAATTCACAACAGCATCCTGTCGCAATGCGACAATCTCGCACTCATGCGGATGGGCTCGCCATCTGATCTGGACGACCTTGCGAAGGTTTTTGGTTTTGCGCCAGAAGAACTCCTTCGGAAAGCGCCCTTCTTTCAGCAAGGACAAGGGTTATTTGCGGGAGGGTTTATTGATTCGGCGTCGCTTGTTCAGATCGGCGAGAGAATTACCGCTCAAGGCGGCAGCGATGTTGCCGTACCGACGCGAGGTTAGGTCTTGACTGATTCCGCAAACCGTGGCCCTCACCTTGTGGTGCACCCAACAAGCGTCATGCGGCGATACGGCTACTGGATCGTGCTGTTTCTCAGCGCAATCGCGTATGGCTTTTGCGCAATTCAAGACACTCCTAACCCCGGGCCGTTTGCATTTCTTGCGCAGCTTGCAACCGTCGCAGTGGCTCTGTGGATCGCCGAAGTGCCCGCTGCACTGTTGCGAGTTTCGTGGGCCGCACTTGCTATTGCTGGCGCAGCCGCTGTGGCCGTCGCTATCGTCGGCACGGGCGGACTCGTTCTGGATGTCTTGCTTTCTGGCGCATCGATCGTCGCGTGCCTCATTGCGCCGGCCGCGATAATCTCCCATCAGGTCAAGGTGCGCGGGCTTGGTTTCCAGGATTTGCTTGCAGCCATTTGTGCGTATGTGCTCATCGGCATGATGTTTACGTTTGTCTACAACTTCATCGGACTCGTGACGCAGGCTCCGATTTTTGAGGATGGCGGAGCCGATTCGCTCACGAGGCAGTTGTTTTTTTCCTTCACGACCCTCACCACAACAGGTTTCGGAAACATCGTGCCAGTGGGGCCAGTGATTGAGACGGTCGCTGTTGTTGAAGCCATCGTCGGGCAGCTTTTTCTCGTGATGGTTGTTGCCAACATTGTGACCGCGCGAGCTGCGTTGCGCAGCAACTAGACGCTCTACAGGTAAGAAATAGCGTCTAGTCGAATTTGCGCGATGATAGCCACGATCAGGTAGCTCGCGACCGTGAGAGCTGGCACCCAGCCGTAGAGAACTGCTCCTACAGAGCGGGCCTTCTCATTGCTTGTGAAAACGCCGTCCCGAAGGTTGCGGAGTGAGAGCGCGTAGAAAAACGGAATTGTCACGGCCCACGTCACCATGCACCATGGGCACAGGGTGTTGAGATCAAAAATGCTGTTGGAGATGAGCCACACAACGAAGCTAAATGCGCCGAGTGCTCCTGCGTTGAAGGCAATCCAAAACCACCGATCGAAGCGAGCGCCGGCAAGAAGCGCGACACCGACGGCTATCGGCGCGGCCCAAGCGGTGAGCCCGAGTAGGGAATTGGGAAATCCAAGAATTGCGCCTTGCCAGGAATTCAAATTGGCTTTGCACTGAACAAGGATGCTGAAATCACAGTTCGCAATTGCGTCAGGGTCTGCGAGAAGGTCGAGTTTCTCCAGCGTTAGAGCGAACGCCGCGTACCAGCCGATGAGACCGACGATGATGAAAAGTATGGCGAGCCCAATGGGGCGAATTGTCTTCTGTGTCTCAGTCACATCCGGATTATTGCACGCGTCACATCACGACAGACTGACAATCATGCGATAATTTTAGGTAGCCGGTCGAGCTCAGCTCGTTATTGGCGCCAAAGAAGGCTTACCGGGCACCATTCCGGGCCACTGAAGCAACAACCGTTGCAGTGTCGGATAGCGAGTTCCGAAGCACTCGAGTGACAGTGAGAGTGCGATTGAAGCAGTTTTAGCGAGACCTACAAAGTTTTAAGTACTACCAGAACAGAGTGCGACGAGGGCAAGAACCGACCAGGGCGCGAGCGCCTGTTGGTCGCCTTGTTTGTTGCAGACCTGAAGAATTAGTAGCGGATTTGCTCACGCGAATGAACGCTCGAGAGAGTTCCCGATGGGTGACGTAGTCACTACACCGGGCTAGGAGTACACCCTCACATGGTGAATGACAACGGAATAAACGAACCAAAAAAGCGCAAGGGATTGTTTGGCAGCCGCAAGTCAGCTGTAGAGCACGTTTCTGCAGCCGAGCCAGCAGAAGTCGCTGCTCCCGTCGCGCCAGAGCCAGCGGCAGTGGAGTCAGCTGCAGTAGAGCAAGCGGCCTCGAAGGAGTCGGAGCCAGTAGCAGAGCAACAAAAAAACGACGCAGTCGCAACTGCGCCACAAGCGCGGCAGCGTTCGCGCGCGAAAAAGACTCCGGTGGCGGTGTCCGGCGAATCAGATGCCTCGAAGGCTTCAGCGAGCCAATCAAGCGAGGATGCTTCTGCCGATCCCTCGGCCACAGTTAAGGCTCCAGCCGCGCGCAACACTCGCAACCGCAGCGCAGCGTCTAAGGCAGCCAGCGAACCGGCGGCTGCACTTGTTCCACTCACAACAACGTCGCTCTTGTTTCAGGCGCCACCGGCTATCGCACCAGCTCCCGAACGTGTTTCTGGCCGCAACAACCAAGCGGCTCGCGGCAACGACGAGCGTCGCACCGACACGGCAAGCGACGAGTCGGGCACTGTCCGCCGCCGCTCGCGTCGCCGCCCAGGCGAAGAAGCCCGAGACGGCGATGACGCACCGAACACTGTTGTCCGGGTTCGCCAGCCTCGCCCAGCGCCCGAGCCAAGTAACGAACCAACTCGCGTAAAAGGTTCGACACGACTAGAAGCCAAAAAGCAGCGCCGTCGCGATGGCCGAGACGCGGGTCGCCGTCGTCCGGTCATTACCGAGAGCGAGTTCCTTGCTCGTCGCGAGAGTGTTGACCGTGTCATGGTTGTGCGCTCGAAGTTCGGTCGCATCCAGATTGCTGTTCTCGAAGATGGCGTTCTTGTCGAGCACTACGTGGCCAAGAGCCAAGACATGTCGCTCATTGGGAACGTCTACCTTGGTCGCGTGCAAAACGTACTTCCGAGCATGGAAGCAGCGTTCGTCGATATCGGTCGCGGACGCAATGCCGTCTTGTACTCGGGTGAAGTCGATTGGGATGCTGCAGCCGAGAACTCCGCAGATGGCAAGCAACAGGCGCGTCGTATCGAGCTTGCTCTCAAGCCAGGCGACAAAGTTCTCGTGCAAGTTACGAAAGACCCGATCGGTCACAAGGGTGCGAGGCTCACGAGCCAAGTGAGCCTTCCCGGTCGTTACCTCGTGTACGTACCGAACGGTTCCATGAATGGAATCAGCCGAAAACTGCCCGACACTGAGCGCGCCAGACTCAAGAAGATCCTCAAAGATGTTCTGCCCGACAACGTCGGAGTCATCGTGCGCACGGCGGCGGAGGGTGCTACTGAAGAGCAGCTCACTCTCGACGTTTCGAGGCTTACCAACCAGTGGGCTGAAATCAGCCGACTCGTCGAGAACGCTCAAGCCCCGGTTTTGTTGCACAGTGAACCCGACTTGCTCATCAAAATTATTCGGGATGTCTTCAACGAGGACTTCCACAAGCTCGTGATTGAGGGCGGCGACGCCAAGGAGACCATTGAGTCCTACTTGCGCTCGGTAGCTCCTGACCTCATCGACAGGGTTCAGGCTTTCGAGGGAACCAACGATTCTTTCGACGAGTACCGCGTTTCAGAACAAATCGAAAAGGCCCTCGACCGCAAGGTCTGGCTGCCCTCTGGTGGTTCGCTCGTCATTGACCGCACTGAGGCAATGACTGTCGTCGACGTCAACACCGGCAAGTTTGTTGGTTCAGGCGGAAACCTCGAGGAGACCGTCACCAAAAACAACCTCGAAGCTGCGGAGGAGATTGTTCGTCAACTCCGGTTGCGCGACATCGGCGGAATCATTGTCGTTGACTTCATCGACATGGTCCTCGAGTCGAACCGCGATCTGGTGTTGCGTCGACTCGTTGAGTGCTTGAGCCGTGACCGCACGAAGCACCAAGTTGCAGAAGTCACGAGTCTTGGGCTCGTTCAAATGACGCGCAAGAAGCTCGGTCTTGGACTTCTCGAGACCTTCAGCGAGCCGTGCGAGCACTGTGCAGGTCGCGGCATTATTGTGCACCACGATCCCGTGACAAAGCACCGTCAGCAGCAGCAGTCACCGCAGCCCGAGCAGAGTTCCAACCGCCGTGGCCGCGGCAAGGGTCAAGCGCAGTCTCAGCAGGCGCAAGCTGTTGCTGCTGCCCCAGTCAAGGTGGCTGCTGGAACGGGAACACACGCCATCACAGAAGATGTACGTCATGCTCTCGCGCAAATCGCCGCGAGCACTGTTGTCATTCATGCCGAGGGGGAGTCTCCTCGATCAGTTGTCGAGATTGAGTTGCCACCAGTGGCGTCGAAGTCTAGCGATTCTGCTCAAGGATCCGAGACGCCTGCTGCTGAGCCTGTCGAGGACAACGCGCGGAATCAGTCGAAGGACACGGTCGAAATTCTCGACATCCCCGTAGTCAAAGCAACCCGCAACCAGCGCCGCATTTCGACCGAAGACGCAGAGCAGATTCTTGACTCGGTGCTGGGCGCATTGCCTGAGCCCAAGCAACCTGGTCAAGGTCGCGGCCGCACGTCGAGGCGCGCTGGCAGCGCCGGCGCCGTCGTGAGCGCGCCAGTTACCGAAGACTAGGGCGCTTCGCCAGCTTTCCCGCCACTCGCTCGTCTAGGATCATCCTGTGACTGAGCGAGTGGCGGTATCTCCAGCGGGCCGTGGCACGTCTCGTCAGCCCGGCGGTCACTCGCAGCATTCGCACTCGACGAAACGCTCCGTCATTGGTCGTCAGCTGTTCTGGTTGATTTTTGGGCTCCTCGGCCTCGCAACTCTTGTTGCCATTCGCCTCGTGACCGCGGGCTCTGACAGCGCGCTTCCCAATCTCGCCAAGGACTTCATAACCCTCTCGACGAGCGTTGTCATCGAGTCGATGCCATTTGTCGTGCTTGGCATTGTTTTGTCAATTGCGGTTCAAGTGTGGATTCCGTCGACGTGGCTCACGAAGTACTTGCCTCGCAACCCCGTCGCTCGTCGCGCGGTTATCTCGTGTTTCGGAGTATTTCTGCCGGTGTGTGAATGCGGCAACGTGCCCCTAGCTCGAGGTCTCATCCTCAAAGGGTTCACAGTCTCCGAGTCGATGACCTTTTTACTTGCGGCGCCCATCCTCAACCCCGTCACGATAATCACTACGCATCAGGCCTTTGGTTGGGACGACAACATCCTTGTTGCTCGCATTCTTGGCGGTTTTCTCATCGCCAATATCGTTGGCTGGTTGTTCAGTAAAACTAGCGACCAATCGAGCCTCTTGAGTGAAAGCTTCGCGGACACGTGTGCGTTTAGTGAGGCGCACGGTGAAGAAGGTACTCGTTGGCAGCGCAGCGTTGATGTGTTCAGGCGCGAGCTGAGTGTCATCTTGCCGGCCTTGTTCATTGGCTCTGTTATTGCTGGAGGAATTCAAGTGCTTGTGCCGCGATCGGTGCTCGTCGAGCTGGGCAGCAATCCGCTGTGGTCGATTCTGGCGATGATGGTTCTCGCTTTTGTCATTTCGATTTGCTCGAACGTTGACGCGTTTTTTGTCCTGCCATTTGCGAGTACTTTTTTGCCCGGCTCGATTGTCACGTTTTTGGTGTTTGGGCCGATGATCGACATCAAGATGCTCGCCCTCATGCGTACGACCTTCACGGCCAGAGTTCTCGTGCAAGTGACACTTCTTGTGGGCCTCATGAGCGCGCTCATCGGTTTGGTGGTGAACTATCTTGCCTAAGAATTTTGCGGCGATTGAGGCGTGGCTCGATCGCTGGCGTGGGGTTGTCCTCGGTGCGGTTGTTCTTGTCGTCACAATCTGGCTGGCATGGACCAACCAACTCGTGTTGTACATTCACCCGCGTTACATTGTCTTCACGCTCGTTATGTCGCTGATAGGGCTCGTGTTTGTTGTAGC
>Ga0070753_1001626_pt1 | contig 12495 bp, 23 predicted proteins | sample VirMetDEL_Aug_31_FD_77441 | JGI IMG/M metagenome (GOLD analysis project Ga0070753, IMG submission 77441) | Aqueous microbial communities from the Delaware River and Bay under freshwater to marine salinity gradient to study organic matter... | ecosystem: Environmental > Aquatic > Marine > Coastal... | reverse complement strand
TCGGCTCTCAGCGTTAACGGTTCATCAGTCGTTATTGACCAAACTACTACCATTGCTGGGAAAACTGCATCCTTGTTTGAGCTAGGTAAAGGAAGCAGCTTCCTCAACGGCCACATCAAGTCCCTCAAATACTACCCACGCCGTCTAACCGACGCACAACTACAGGAGCTTACAAGCTAATGACCGAAGAACCAATCATCGATGAAGCTCCAAAGAGAGACTTCTACTTTTCATTCACCGACGAAGCGGCTGCTGCAACTGCGCTTCAGCCCTTCTACCACCAACCACAAATCCAGTCCGTTGACCCCGAGACGGGTGAGAAACTATACAACGAAGAAACAGACGAACCTATCATGGAAAACGATGGTGATGCATATTTGGTTATGCACAGCCATAATCATAGCTTTGACATTGTTGGACTCATCCACAAACCGACAGGTAACATGCTAACCGATGACGATGGTATTGAATACCCAGAAATGGCTGCAATCTCCGGTTGGCATGTTAACCTGCGTATTCGTGGCGACTATATGAGAGACGAAGCAGAGGCGATTGATACTCAGTATGGTGTAGAGCCAGCTACTCCTCATAGGACTTGGTTATAATGACATACAATCCTACTTTTTACGCCACAGATGACGACAAGCTGAATATAGCCAGAGGTCTTACAAAGTATTCTCAGGTAGTAAACATCTTTGGCTATAATGCAAACGTCTCAACAGAATTTGTTCCTCTTTGGGAAGCTAATACAGCTTATCCTTTTCCCACTTCTAATGTGGGAATGGAGATTAAAAGTTCTGATGCTACAGACACAGACGTAACAATCAAGATTATTGGACTAGATTCAAATTACGAATCATTAGTTGAAGTTGTTAACTTAAATGGTACGACTGAGGTAAATCTCACTAAAGAATTTTTTAGAATCAACACAATGATTACCACATCTGGTAATGCTAACGGAGAGGTTACTCTTTGTGGCAATACTGGCTCTCCAGTATACGGAAAGATAAGAAGGGGCGATGGTAAAAATCAAACATCCTTCTACACAGTACCTGCAGGTCATAACTTTTATCTTTATAGAATTGACGCCTTTTCAGCTACAGCCAACGCCAACAAGTATTTGACGTTTAGAAACTTTGTTAGACAAGATAATGGTGTTAATCTTAGAGTTGCTGAAACTACGTTTACCCAACAAATGAATATCCAAAGAAGACTTCCATTTAAATATTCAGGTAACACTGATATTGTGTTTCAGGCCAAATCATCAGCACAGTTAAATGAGGTTGGTATTTTTGCAGAGGGTATTCTCATACAAGAGGGTCAGTATTTCGAATGACGGAAGAAATTTTTGATTTTGGCTTTTCTGCCGTAGATGAGTCTGAGTTAGAATCTTTTCAGAAAGCCACTGCAGAAGCCGAGGAAGCTTCTGCAACTGCTTCAACATACGAAGAGAAACTGAATAGTTTGTACAATGCTATTATACCTCTTCTCACTAATCTTAAGAAAAATCCAGAAAAAGATTATATTTACTGGCCTAATAGATTAGCAAGAGTTGAAAAGTTTGAAGATCACATTTCTTCTATAATTGCATAAGAAAAGGGGCCGAAGCCCCTTTTTTATTTACGTTGCCAGATGGCCCATAGTACCCAAACGGCTAAATAAGTTGTTTTTTATATTTACAAGAATGGTATTTATACTGCGTTAACGATAAAGAAATGTTGGGTCTGTTGGCCAGCATCATTTGTAGTGATGGTAGTAGATACAAATGCATCTCCCGCAGCCGCTAACTTATATGCATAGTCCATATTATCTACTGTTAATCCTGTTACTGAAAGATCGCCGTCTACATGTGTCCAGCCAGAGCTTGGTGTGAATGTGGGTACAGGGTCTTGGACCAACGTGGCCGTCGGTCTACCTGTCAGGAAATACATGTAAATTCTGCCACCTACAGCGGGATCATCAGTCACTGTGCTGATGGTATCAGACAAAGGTGATGCACTATAGGATCCTTGGAATTGTTCTATTGTTGCAGTCGTGATAGGGTTGTCTGGTCTAAAGGCCACTACGATGCCTGCAGATGTATCAGAACCGCTCCACGTCGCTGTCCACGACGAGTCTGTGCCATTATAAATCTGATAATATGAATATCCTTCTGGATAGTTAGAACCAAGATCTGCGGTATTGCCTATTTCAGTCCAACCAGAAGGCGGTGTTGTGATCGAAAGGTTGGCATCAATAAAGGTCGCTAATATGAGAAGATCGCCAGCTTGGGTTCCGGACGGAGGCGTGAACGTTTTTGTCGATGTATTGGTTTTCGAGCGTTCGTATGAAGCGCCAACATGCGTGAATGATGTTACAGCAGCGCCACCGAACACATTAGCTGCAGCAAGAAGAATAGCGCTCATTAGGAAACATCCGTCCCTGTTACGACAGCTACGTTAGAAGCAACAACAGTAATTGTTGTTAGTGACCTAGTGCCTAATGTAAGTGTAGCATTATGTGTGGTATCGTTATCAGTACCTTTTCTCATGCTTGTAACTGTAGTTCCACAAGCAAGCGTTATGCTTGAACTCTTATTATTATATACACAAATGATTGTACCACCAACTACACTACCAAGAGTAAGGGTAGTAAGAGTAGCAGATGAACCTATTCTAATCACGCCTTCGTCTGCTACTGTTAAATCTCCTCCAGTATGGACGGTAAAACGAGGTGTTCTTACGTTGCTAACTGAATCACTTACATCGCCACCTACAGTCAGATTTTTAGATGGAGGTGTGCTGACAGCATTACCCATATATGCATGTGCAGAACACTGGTAATATAAAGCACTAGGTGTGCTGTCGGTCACAGAAATTTCTGTATAAGCACCAGCAGATCCCGGAGTTCCGTTAGTTACAACTCCTGTAGAGTATTGAGTTGTTTTGTCTGCTTCATAATAAAATAATAAAGGATGACCTGAATTTGAAGAATCGGACTGATCAAATCTGTACGTTACATCAGGTAAAAGTTCAATATGAGGAGCTTCTACACCATCAATAACGTAACCGTTACCAGATCCAGAACCATTGTATCTGTGAGCGGCTGTTTTTGCTGCAACAGTAACATTAAATGTTTTTGTTGTTCCGATATGAGCAACAATCTGACCAGCATCAGTTAAATTACCAGCGTCATCGATATCTCTAGATAACTTTATAAAATTTTTAATCGTATTTTCTGTCACCCTTTTATCCTCTTAACTAGCAATCTTTTATTATTTATGTATTTCAATTAGCTAAAGGATTGTCTAAAGCTAACTGTATTTTTTTAGACATTCTTACTTCAAGTTCTCTCATCTCTCTATCTGTATCTTGATATAGTTGATCTCTTTTAGTATCAAATCTTTGGTCAGCTAAATCGATCATTTCTCTTACTTCTTTTTCAGATTCCCTCACATCATCTTTGAGACGGTCAACTAAGTCTTCTACTCTTGTGACATCTTCTTTTAGATCATTACGTATGTCCCTTGCATAATCCGTAGCCTGAAGAACTGCATCTTCAGCAGCTTTCATTTGTTCTTGAATTATGGAAAGTTGCTCTTCGATTCCAGAAAGATCCGGAGCAACGTATGACGTGATCATTTCTTTCATATCCATATAATCGTTGTAAACTGTAAATGCACCGTAAAGGCCACCGATAACAGTTGACACAACACCAAATGCTGCACCTGCTGTTACTACAGTTACCTTTATTCCAAGAATCTTGAACTCTTTGTTTTTTAAGTTCTCTATGCCATCTTCTAATTTTTCTAATTCTTCACCTAAGTCTTTCTCTGCCATTTCACAAATGCTCCTATTCTGTCGTGAATGTCAGGGTCTTCTATATAATCATAACCTTTTGGGGGAGTCGTTTTTTGCTCTTTCCATACTGGGATAAATTCAGAAATGTTTTTACGAAAATCTGGATTAGAACGAAAATGCACTTCGATTAATTTGCCACCAATAAACTCACAATTGATTCTCGGTTTATCTTTAAAGTCTTTTAGTATTTCAGGGAACGGAACTTGGTCATCAGTTTTTATCCATCTGTCCCATTTGACAAATGTGTCATCTGATTTTATTCCCTCAACACAAAGAACTTGTTGGCCGTATTCATAATCTACTGATAGGTGTCTACCTTCAAACCACTCACACCAAAAGTGACCAACATTTAAGTTCAGTGTATATTTTTCGATCCAGAGTTTTTTGGCACCAAGTCCGAGACCAAGTGCATTAACACATGGTCTAACAATATAATAATTTGGTTCAGGGACATCAGTTCCTACGGGACCACACTTGTAGCCAAGCTTACGGGATAGGATAAGTTTATCCACCACCCACAATTCATCTGGATCTGCTGTCTTCCAATATAGATCTTCTTCTGTATCTTCGTAAATTGAAATCATTTTTTGTTTGCTGTTAAAGCCTCTTTACCATAGAAAGCTGCAACAATTGCAGCGACGGAAACAAAGTATGTAGGTGCAATATCTTTCAGTAAAGAAGATGCTCCTTCAAGTCCAACAACACTAGCCAAGATAATAGCAAAAGGATAAAGAAGCATTCCGAACAGAGCAAACCATGCCATGTTTCTTTGTGCATCTTGCCTTTTATCTTCATTTTCAATCTGAAGCATTTTTTCACCTTTTGCCATTTCTTCATCTGTAATGACGCCATCACCATCAGCATCGAATTGATTGTAAATCGAATCCTTTTCTAATGTTTTAGCTGCCATCTTATCCTCCTAATGTGTCAAACATAGAAGTTAAGTCTGGTGCAAATGCAGATGCTGCCCATAACAAAGCGCCGATAGCAGCTACACCAATAACAACCCATTTCATTTTCATGTCATCAACAGACATTTTTACACCAATAAGTTCGTTGCTCAATACTCTGAGGGAAATCTCCATTTTACCTTCAGGCATATCAACAACTTGGGGTTCCTGATTTTTAGCTTGTGTTTGTTTTTGCTCTTCAGCCATTATTCTTCTCCTTCTAAGATTACTTTACCTTCGTTTAAAAGACGCTCTCTGTTAGCCATGTGCTGTGCATGAACGTCATCCTTGCTCTGACCATGATAAGGAACGGCATGACCCTCTTCGATGAGGATTTCTGTTGCTCTTTTTTCTTCAATCAAAAAGTCGCCAAGGATACGACCAAACTTACCTTTTGCATCTTCACCACTTCTATCAATTTCAGTTTTTAAAACTTGTGAAGAACCAACAGGAAGAAGTTCTTGAAGTCTATTCTTACTAGCTAGACCAAATTGTTTTTCTACTTTGTCTCTTGTTCTAGATTCGGGGGTGTCGATTCCCATCATTCTAACTCTTTCCTTGTGCATCCACACACCGAAGCCAAGATCAATATCAATATCTACGGTATCACCGTCCACCACCTTTAAAACATTGCATTTATATTCGTACATAGTTACCTCCCACTAACCTGAATGTTGAAACTGTAATGCTCTAAGTTGTTGAATCTCTTGCTCAAGTCTCATGACTTCAAGTTGTTTTTTTCTCAACTCAAGTTCATACAGTCTGTTGCAGTCGATTCTTGATTTGGGTTTTTGGCCCAAAGGGATAGTAATTCTAGCAAAGACGCCAACGTCACCAACTCTAGAATCAACGTAACCACTTAAAGGATCGGTATACCCTCTCCCGATAATGCCAGTGACCCCAAATTCTAAATTTGTTGCAGAGCCGATTGCATTAGAACAGTCCAGATCTCCTGCTTTAAACCTATCTGATTGGTAGCTGCCGGGAGCAGAAGGAAGAGATAGGTTTAAAGAACTGCTGGATTGACCAAATGCAACAGATGTGTAAAATAGTAGAAATATGAGTGAAATGAGTAGAAGTCTACTCCATGTGTAATTGATCATCGTCACACCTTTGAGCATATTCTTGAATCTATGCCAGTTGATTCTGCGTCATCTACAAATCTTCTAGAAGTAGTGCAGATATATTCTATACGTTCACAGTCAACTTCTCTGATATAAATTTCGACAGTCTTTTGACTTAGATAAGGAACGTTGATTAGTTTATGTGATGTGGCAAAGGGAATCGTTTCCCATTTCTCATCATAGACAGAAATTTCATAGTACTCTATCTCTTTTCTTTTGTTGAAAAGTGTCATAGTAGTCACGACAATATCGTCTAAGAACGAAGGTCTGAACTTAGGGTAGGTAGGTGTCCATTCGTGAGCTTGTGCAGTAGCAGCTAAAAATATAACTGCTACTGCTGCAATAAACCTTTTCATCAGTTTGCAATGCACTCTGCTGTGATATTTGCAGAATACTCGCCACCCGGAAATGATTTTCCGAATCCATAAGTCACTTCGGAATCAATTTGAAACCATGTGGAACCAGCAACAGAAAGATCGTATTCTGTTACATTGTCATATTCTACTTTGGCTGCTTCATAACCAGACATCAAAGCGTCAGATGTTGACGAAACAGTTACTTCTCCGTCCCAATTGAGAGCATCGGTCAAGCTTGGTGACGACACAAATGATTGAGGCCAAGAAATTTTAGCAGTGTAATAATCTGCAATGGTAACGTCATATCTTACGATAGGGAATACGCCACCATCTACAGGATCTGTGCTTAGTGCATCTGGGGTTGGGTTTCCATAAACACCAGACGTGTCAGTGTAAATGCTGCACTTGGATGAGACATTGCCTATAATTGGAACAGATTCTGCATAAGCAAATCCTGCAACAAAAAGCGTAGACAATGCAAAGATAGTTCTTAACATTTTATTCTCCGGTTAGTTCTTCTCTGTCATACTGAGAGCGCACCATAGAATAATATCTGGCTGATCCTGCCAGTTGTCTCAACGCCCTGTTATTATCAGGCATTTCTTTATCAACAATGATATTTTTGTCAGGGTATTCGTTTCCCTGATATTCAACTTGGTAGTATGGAACAAGAAGAGGTTCTGGATTAAGTTTTTTAAGCATTTCCTGTTGTCGGTTGAGGTCTACTAAACCACCGACTTTTGGATCAGATCTTAAAAGACGTTCTAAATCTTCCTCTTCTTCTTCAAAAAAATTTTCAACTACATCATCTTCTTCAAGTTCAATTTTTTGAGATTCTTTAAATTCAAGCCAGTATTCATAAAATTCTTCATCTGGCGTCATGACTTGAATCCCGCTTACGTATTTATAAACAGCGTTCAGGAAACCCGGACACGTTGGATCTGAAAGAGGATTTACGCAAACAACTTGATCTGGTGTTATATCCATTCTGTAAGAATAAAACATAGAAGGGTCGGATATTGTCCCATTTCCTTCTACGTCCATGCTTCCTTGTCCCCATTGTTCTCCCGGTATTCCAGCAAACCTGAAGTTCTTTTGAATGGAGTTTCCCGGAAGTCCTGACCAATCGTCAACTTCTTCAAAAATGTAACCACCGTTTACAGCATCTTCATTACGAACGTATACTTTAACATCTTCAGCGGGATCTTTTGACATAACGTAATAGTAAGTTATGCCGTTGACCTGTAAGGTTACGTTAGGAGAAGTGAAGTCTGGTAAAACACCAGTCATTGACCAACTAAGAGCATCTTGTGCTGCATTGTTGGTTACACCATAAATGCTATCCGCCCAAGAGTAATGCCAGAACACCGACAACGATAGCACCGCCAATAAGGGTAGTACGAGTTTCTGAGTCAATGTTAATGCCTCTATTGTTTTCTGAGTCTGGTCTACGATCTTGGTTGATGGGCTTGTCCCATTCTTCTTTGGCTTGTTCTCCAATCATACCATCGATAGGACAGGGAGTTCCCGCATTCATCATGGCAGTAAAAATTCTAGGATCCTGACACATCACAGATACGGCGGCAACTTTCATACCCATATCATAAAGTGTTTTAGCATTTTTAAGTTTTTCACAGTTCATGTCTCGAACTGTCGATCCAGCAGATATTCCCAAGATCTGTGTTTGTACAGCACCGGAAACCCCAACCGTACAAAGGTCAGAGTTTGCTGTATTGAGGTTTGGTGCAATAGCAGAAGGCGGTGCCGAAATTACCGTAGTGGTGGATTCGGATTTTGTGTCAACAGTGCTTTCAGTGTAATTTTCAGTCACTATCGGTTCATTTTGTGAAAATGCAATATTTGGAATAACAAATAACACTGCTACGAGTAGCAGTCTTTTAAACATTTCATGTCCTTAAATGTCGAATAATTTTCTAGATGAAATCACTTCGAAGAAGGTTTTACTCTTCTGATTGTTTAATGCATTATAATTTTTGAGTGTAATTTCTGAGTATGTCGGTCTGTAGTGCAAGGTTCTTTCTTTTGGAATACAAAGAAGTTGACCAGTAGTTCTCATAGCCTTTCTTTTCTCATCATGCCTCAAAGGATTCATTTGTGGATCTTTTTCAGGTTGAGAAGAAAGAACTTGCAACATATCTTCAGGTGTTTTGATCGACTTTAGTTGCTGAAGAACAATCTTCATTCTATTTTCAGAAGACTTTCTAGAAGCCTTTTCATGTGGGTTATCTTTGTTGTTTTGATAACCAGCCCAAGGCATGTCGATACCGTGATTTGTTCTTACGATACCGTCAGTCTTTTTAAGTTTCTTGAAAGTATATTCGTATTTTTTATTAGGACCGTGATAGTCTCTGAATGCTCCTTCCAGAATGTAACACTCATTGTCGTCTGCAATTAAAGTGTTTCCCGGAATTTGAAGTCTAATGAGAGTGTTTAGAGCAGACTTTGCACTTCTTTTAAATAAAGCTGTTCTGATACGAATACCATCAGGAGCGTAGTAAGTTCTTTCTGACTGATCATCTGAGCCAGCAGCAGCACCCTCTTTCTCATCTTTCTTAACCATAATAGATGCAGAAAGAATAGCTACACCGTGTTCGTTTACGCCTTCAGTGTAACGAGTCTTATCATCTTGCATGTACAATCTTTGTACGCCGTTTCTATTAGATTGTTTAATAGAAACAACGGGTTTGTAGTTACGGTCCCTGTTTTTAGCAAGAACCCAACCGTACTCAGGAAGATATTTTGCAACGACAACACACATGTTGACTCCTGTTGACAGTAAATAAGATTACTGTTATTTATGATAAACAAGGAGTTAAAAGATGAATAACTATGTAATTTACACTCAAGAGAACTGTTCTTATTGTGTTAAGGCAAAGGAGCTTATCAAGGATAAAGGACACACATATACTGAGTACGTCTTAGGAAGAGATATTTCCAAGACTGATCTTTTTGAAATGTTTCCGGGTGTTAAGACTGTTCCTATTGTTGTTTTGGATGGTCAAAAACTCGGTGGTTATCAGGAATTAACTGAATCCGTAAATAGAATGTTGCTTAAGGGATAGAATGGTAGAAATTGAAAGAAATGAACTGAGTCAGAATGCTATGGGTGGAACAGAACTTATGGCATCTGCTCTAGCTGAGAAACTTGATCCTGAATTATCTGACAAGTTTCAAATTATTTGCTCAAGAGTCAGAGATATTGACGAAAACAAAATTCCTGTTTTGTGGTTACACGATCTTCCAAATGATCCTGAATCACAACACTTAGCAGATAAAAAAAGCAGAGATAGATTTGCAAAGTTTGTTTTTGTGTCAAACTGGCAAATGAACGAATATATTCATACATATGGTCTTAATTGGGATGATTGTTACGTCATTAAGAATGCAATCGAGCCAATCGAATTGAAAGAAAAGCCAAAAGACGGTATCGTAAGATTGATCTATCATTCAACACCTCATCGTGGCCTTGAGTTGTTAGTTCCATCTTTTGAATATCTTTCAGAAAAATATGATAATATTGAGCTAGACGTTTATTCTAGTTTTAATCTTTATGGGTGGGCTGAAAGAGACAAACCCTATGAGGATCTTTTTGATAGATGTAATCAACATCCAAAAATCCATTATCACGGAACTCAGCCAAATAGTGTAATCAGAAATGCTCTTAAAAAAGCAGATATCTTTGCATATCCTAATATATGGCCTGAAACTTCGTGTCTCTGTGCAATTGAAGCCTTGGATGCTGGATGTTTAATGCTTGCTCCAAACTATGCAGCTTTGCCAGAAACAGCAGCGTCTTGGGGCATTACGTATCAATGGACGCCAGACTACAATAAACATGCAAATGTTTTTACAAGTATTCTTGATAATATGATTAAAACACTTACTGAGAATAAAGATGATGCTGAACATATGATCATTCAGCAGAAACTTTATTATGATAATTTTTACTCTTGGGATGTTCGTATTAAAGAATGGGATCAATTATTGAAAAATATTTTATGGGAAAGAAATGAACTCGAATAATGTAATCAGTTTTGGCAAATCTACCAAATCAAGCGATGAAAAAAAGGATGTTGATAAAGACTTACTGAGTCTTAAGTCATCTTACTGTGATGAGATGTCGAATGAAATTTTTGGCATTGTTATGAGGATCATTGAAAGAAGTGGTCATATGAATCACATTAATACAGAGGATGAAGGTTTTTTTGAAGAACTTCAACCTCGATTGGCAATGATCAAAGAATCTCTTTTTGCTGTATTCTGTCTTCTTGAGAACGTTGATTATGATCTTTCTGTTGTGTTTGATAATCTTTATGAGCCAATTGGTTTTACGGAGGATGGGTTTAACACCCATCTCTTCGTTTCCGTAAATAATAAATACAGAGACAAACTCATTGAAATGACTAAAGAATATTTAAAAAATAAGGATAATAATGGTTAGAAAAAGTATTTCTGAGATCTTGCATGAGATTGGTGAACAATCCTCTTTTCAAGATCGTGTTAAAGTTATGAGAAGTTACAGAGGCAATAATCCTCTTAGAACAATTCTTAGATATGCATTTGATCCGAGAATCAAATTTCTTTTACCGGAAGGAACGCCTCCTTACAAAGAAAATGATTTCCCAGATCAACAGGGCAATTTGTACTATCATTTCAAAAAGCTTTATCTTTTTATTGAGGGTGGCAATCCAAACATCACTGACCTCAAAAGAGAAAGCCTTTTCATCGGTATGTTGGAAACGGTCGATAAAGATGATGCTAAAATTTTAATTGGAATGAAAGACAAAGAAATTCCCGTTAAAAATGTAACCCAAAAATTAACAGAAAGAGCCTTCCCGGATTTATTCAAATGAAAAGACGGTCTAGTAAAAAGTCAGATTTCGTGACTGAAGATTATTATGATGAATTTGAAGATATTAATTATCAAAAGTACAAGAGACAAAAGAATCTGAATAGAAAAAAGAACGATCCTTACCGGGATGATTACAGGGATGAATGGAACTGATGCCATCTTACACATTTAAAGACAAAAAAACTGGTGAAACGGTAACTAAAATTATGTCTCTTGCTGATAGAGATAGTTATCTAGAAGAAAATAAAAATCTTCAACTTTGTTTAGCTACACCCGGATTTGCCGATCCTCACAGAATGGGTCGAATTAAACCGGATGATAATTTTAGAGATCTTCTTAGAGAAACTAAGAAGGCACATAAAGGTAGTACAGTTAATACATTTTAGGGAATTGAATGGCTAGAAAAATAAGACAAAAAAATGCCAATCATATCAAAGAACAAAAAAGACAATCTTTTGAAAAATCACTTGTTTTAGATAACATTAGACCAAAGACTGAAAATCAAAAAAAGATTTTTAATCAATATTTTCAAAAGAAACATATTTTGGTTCACGGTCTTCCGGGTACAGGAAAGACTTTTATTAGTTTGTATTTGGCTCTTAAAGATCTTTTATCAGATTCTAATATTGAAAAAGTTCTTATTGTTAGAAGTGCTGTTTCTGCTAGAGAATTAGGGTTTATGCCCGGATCAGCAAAAGACAAAATGAGAGCTTATGAGGAACCATACTATGAAATTTGTTCTAGGTTGTTTGATAGGGATGATGCCTACACACAGCTTAAAATGAGAAAAATGGTTGATTTTTCACCAACGTCTTTTCTCAGAGGAGTGACGTGGGAAAACCATGTGGTGATTGTTGATGAGGTTCAAAATTTAAATGACCACGAAATATCAACAGTTATCACTCGTATGGGTCAAGGGTCTAGAATCATGTTTTGTGGTGATTTTAGGCAATCAGATTTCGTCACAAAAGGGCTTGAAGAGAGCGGCATTAACAATCTTTTTAAGACAATTCGTTTAATGCCATCTTTCACGCATGTTGAAATGGGTATTAATGATGTCGTTAGAAGTGGGATAGTAAAGGAATATCTTGAGGCAAGAACAGAATTAGGTCTCATTTAAAATAATATATGAAAAATGCTATAGAAACATACAGAAATTTTGGACTTGCCGTAGAAAATATGGTACTTGACTCGGACATAACCTATATGGAAGCTATCATGGAGATTATGAAGCGTGAAAAATTGGAAGAAGAGATTATATATAAGATGATCAAAAAAAATCCAGTTTTAAAAATTAAATTGGAGATGGAGAGTCGAAAATATAACCTTCTTCAGAAGGATGCAAATACGGCG
>Ga0070753_1001621_pt1 | contig 12514 bp, 16 predicted proteins | sample VirMetDEL_Aug_31_FD_77441 | JGI IMG/M metagenome (GOLD analysis project Ga0070753, IMG submission 77441) | Aqueous microbial communities from the Delaware River and Bay under freshwater to marine salinity gradient to study organic matter... | ecosystem: Environmental > Aquatic > Marine > Coastal... | reverse complement strand
TCGTAACTGAACTTCCTTAATAATCTGTTATTTTAAATAACAAATTATTTTTTTTAAATTGTGAGCGTATATGGTAATAAAATAACTATACTGAAACGGACCAAACCCCTGACGCACGAGTGTCAAGTGAAAGAAGCACTGTGTGTTGGCAGTAGAAATCAATTTGGAAAGCGTTGGCATCCGCATTAGCGTATTTGCCCACCCACTGAACAACGCTGGAGATAGTGCTAATACCAGAGTAAATAGCGTTAGATTTGCCATCACTGATGCCAGATTCCATTTCAGTTGCTACGAGGAATGTGCCGATGTCAGAAGCAGTAGCACCATTACCAGCACCACCAGTGCCAGCAGCACCTGCCGAAGTCCCTTCAGGTTTGTTAATCATAAAGCAATCAGATTTATTGATATCAGGAGCATTACCAGATAGAGCGCCTGTGCCTACACCAAGAGTTCCTACAGCAACGAAACCGTTGTTGAAAGCGCAGGATTTCTTAAAGTCTGTGACCGCGTGGTCTGCTATGAGGGTTTCTGCAAGTGATTCCGCCCCTTTATTAGCAATTAGCACTGGACGAGCAGGGTAGGACTGCGAGTTAATCAAGTATTGGTATTCAGTCATTCCAGCATTTCCACGATTGCCTAGAGAGTATCTGTTTGCTACATCGACCGAAGCAACAGGGCGGTGAATGGCGATAATACGTTCACATGAACTTACACTAAAACCAAGATTGGCAGTTACGGCGGTGATAGAAGCAGGACGAGTAGCACCAGAGTTGATGAAAGAAGATGCTAGAATGTTATATTTGCCGCCAGTCGCGCTGTCGACCATAGATTGCGCTTCAGGTGAGAGTTCAGTCATATAGCAAACCATCTCTACCTCGCTAAAAGAAAGAACAGGTGCGGCAGTTCCTGCTTTGACACGGACAGCACTGGCAGCGGAATCGAGTGTGGCACGGACTTGAAGAGCGCTCAATGAGAACGCTGGGACCATACGATGAGGTTGCGTCATCGCTAGAGGATTCAATACCATAGGGATACAAAATGTAACTGCGTTGGCATCACCAACACCCATCTCAATGCCACGGAGTGAATCTCCTAGAGTTCCTAGAAGTTGTTTACCATATCCTTCTTTGTATTCGCAACTGGCATCAGTGTCGAGCATAGCAGTGGCAAGAACATTCCAGTTGTTGATGTCACAAAGTTGCGCTCCAGCAGTGCTGATCTGAAGGCGCTTAATAAAACCGAGCGCACCAGCACGGTCAAGATAGCAAGCAGCGCTTGATGCTACTTTCATCTTAAGATACATCTGGTTAAAATTGTAATATTGTCCTTGAAGGTTACCTGGCAAATCGATCTGAATGGTCTGCTCTGCCGAGAAAGAAGTGCTATTAGAACTGGGGATTTTGACCCTGAAGGATCTAGCACTTATTGCGCGGCGCTTCTGGGAAGGAAACGCAAGGCTTTCTGAAAAAACAGCGTCACTCATTATAATGTATGTTTAGATAAAAAATTTCTCAATACCCTTAATCGACGTGTTTCATCTCTTTATAAAATATTATAAAGAAGTGAAAAAGATTATTCCTAAATTATTTGGTGATCTTTTGAATGTTGCTTAAAATAGGTTTAGCAACGGAAGCGGCAGTTGCTAGAGGAATGGCAACCTCTGGTGCTGTTGCCATGAGACCGATGGAAGCGAGTGATGCCGCAGGAACAGCATATTTGCTCCCAAACTTTGAAACAGTGTGAATGCTTTTAGCGCCTAATTTAGCGGTGTGCATCGCTTTATGCCCAAAACGAGAGAATCCCATTATACATATAGTTTAGATTTTAATCCTCCTCAAGATCTTGCTCTACTTGTGTTATAGGTTGCGTCTTATAAAAATAAGGGATTGTTCCTATACCATAATCTTGCTCTTCTGCTGGATAAATATAATCTATTTTTAACACGACCTGAAGTTCCACGCCAGTTGGAATTGCTAAAGGATTATTAAAAACATCTTCTAAATGTATTCGTATTGTGTTAATAGTTGATGATGGAATTAAAAATTTATTTAGTTCAGTAGGTCGATATTGTATCATCTGCCCAGCATCACAGTTAACAGCGAACCGCAATAATGAATCGTTAATCTCTCCTCTCGAATTAATATTGCTTAAATTTAAATTTGATATTTTGAGAAATACATAAGGAGTTGATGCAAAGTTAACAGTGCTGGGCATAGCAACAGAAAAATATGGTGGACCTGCTAGAAGTGGAAATATGTATTCGTTGTTTGAATTTTTTCCTACACCTATTAATGCTCCACAGGTTGTTGGATAAGCATCAGTATTTTTAATGTTAAAGTCATACGAACTAATGAAGGTAAATTTAAATGAAGTTGTGCTATATAAACACGTCACAGGAATTCCTCGAGAAACAAATTGACTATTGATGTAATCCCTCCACGACCATGCGCTGTATATACCCACTGGAAATTCAATTGTGAAATCTGTGAGTGTTGGTGAGTGATTGGTTTGGAGTGAAAACTTATTATTATATTCTGTCACGTTATTTATCACGTTAGGTAAAGTAACCTGTGCTACACTTAATAACATCTTAACACCAGTTGGACAAGAAACTGCTGATGCTAAATCGTATTGGAAGTATGGATCTCGTGATACGCAATTTGTCGAGTCAAGATAGACTGTTGCACTTTGAATATTCGTGTCAAGTCTATACATCTATTATTATTATATGTTGAGAAGTTAAAAATAAAATATATAAATATACAAATGAATGTTTCCGTATTAATTCCTACATTCAACAGAAAGAGTTTTAGCAAATTAATCTCTCATAACCTAATAACTCAAACCTATCCATTCATAAAAGAAATTCTTGTTGCTGATGATGGTCAAGACACAGAGCGTTTGGAATTAGATGTACCTTTTACTGTTTTATATTACAAAGTTCCTAGAATGTTATTGGGAGAGAAAAGAAATTTTTTAGCAAGTAAAGCATCAGGGGACTTTCTTGCTCATATGGATACAGATGATTTTTATCATCGTGATTTTCTCTCAAACTCAATTTTTAATTTGATAAAATCAGGAAAGAAAATTAGTGGTAGTTCTGATATGCTAATGCTGGACAAGGCCACACTAAAGACTTATAAACAGAGATGTATTAATATGCATATGGTAAACGAAGCAACGATGGTTTACACTAAAGAATATACGCAAAAGAATAGGTTTTCTAATTCAAATACAAGTGAAGGATTAACTTTTGTCGATATTAAACAATTAGTGGAAACTCCTATCGAGGATATTATGGTGTGCGTTCATCATGATAGCAATACTGTAAACAAATCACGTTGGGTTGATCCTAAATATGAAACGAATCTAAACTTACACTTATATAAGGAACATATTAAAATATTATCTAATGTATCTATATAATGAGTTTGATGCATCACCCTCAACAGGCAATAGTGCCTCCTCCACCTTCACTAGCGATACCCTACGGAAAATTCATAGAAATTGACGAGCAATACCACAAGTTAATTAAACCAGAGAAAAACGATTTATTCTCATCTGGTCGTCGTCTTGTTAAAGGAAGTTTAGATGTAAACCATCAACCGACAGATTTTGTCAAACAATCACCAAGTTTAGCACTCGACGAAGGCAGTCTTAAAGTTAACTATATGGGTTATCTATACAATCAGAAAACTGGTTTCGATGCTCACCACAACCGTGATGTAAAAGTGGAACCACAACCAGTATTTTTTTAAAAATTGATTTAAAAATATGTTTAGGGTATATATAACTGAATGCCAAAAGTAGTATCAAATCCTTCTGCGAAAACTATCGCGAATCGCCGATGGAGAGAAAAGACAGTAGATCGTTATAATAAATATAAAACTTCACTCGCTTTGTGGTATAAAGTTTCTCGTGAATTTTTAAAAATACTAGACGAAGACTCAACCAGAAAGCCAGTTGGGCGACCCAGAAAGAACCTTTAGGGAATTTATAGAAATATTATATTTAAGAAAATTGATTTAAATATAATATTAGGGAATATATATAAGATGGAACTACTTATGAAAGAAACGATTAACCAAACTCGCCTTAACGCTCTTATTCAACACCCTTCTTTAACACCTGAAGAGGTAAATCAACTCAAAGCATACAAAAAAAAATCAAATAAATCTGATGGTACTATTGTTGTTTCATACACTAAACGCCTCGATATGGGACGACGTTATGCTGATAAATCGCTCTCACTTCAAAACTTTTCCAAAAAGATTAGACATACACTAGTACATGATACTCATATTGATATTGATATTGCCAATTGTCACCCTGTAGTTTTATCTCAATATTGCCGTAAAAATAATATTCGTTGTGATGTCCTAGATGATTATGTTCGTCATCGTGATACTAAACTGCAAGATATTATGGATACTTGTAAAGTGTCGAGAAATACGGCGAAGGAGATGGTTATCGTTGTTATGTATCTCGGACTGGTATCTGATTTTTGTATTAACGCTGGTATTAGTATTCCACCTCCTGATTGGGTTGATGACCTTGCTAAAGAATTTAATCAAATCGGCGATAGCATAAAAGGCAAGAACGAATCAATTTACAAAAAAGTATGTATTTCAAAAAACAAGGATTTTAAAAAAAATAAAACATCAACCACGATGTCGTTTGTTAATCAAATTATCGAAGATGACCTAATTATGAATGCTAGACAGAAACTATCTGATTTAGGGTTTGTCGTTGAAACGCTTTGCTTTGATGGTCTATTGATTTTAAAAAGAGATATTGATGAGGAATTGCTTGGAACTCTAACTGCGTATTGTGAAGAGAAAACTGGTTATGTTGTTCAGTTTGAAGTTAAACCGATGACACTAGGTCTTGAATTAGTTGAGCAAACAGAGTTTAATTTTGATAATTACGAACACCCTGCTGAAACGCTCGAATCGTATGACCAGAAATATTGTAATTCGCTAAAACGAGATAATGAATATGAAGAATACTCACTTAAAAAAAATTATATCGAGAAATTTTTGTGTAAGGTTTTGCAACCAGAACCGCAATTTGTTTTTCAAAATGGTCTTGACCGACGATGTGATTTTTGGAATCCTACTGCCTGTAGTAATGCTCTCACTCCTATCTCAAGTGGATTTACAAATCAAATGGGAAGTCCAGAACCCTTCTATAGCAAATGGGCGCACGATGCTGACCATCGCCTTTACAAACGATATGATTTTATTCCATACAACTTGATCTCATCGTGTCCACCTGATATTTTAAATGTGTTTGAAGGGTTTAATCCTGATATTTATGGCGAAGTTGTTGAACCTACTAGAAGACAAAAAGTGATTACGCCTTATCTTGATTTAATCCGTGAACTATGTGGAGGGTCTGATGATGATGCTATGTATTTCCATCGTTTTATCGCCCAGATGTTTCAAGATCCAGAGCATAAACCACCTGTTGCTATTATTTTTAAGGGCAAACAAGGCACTGGAAAAAACATGATATTGGACGCATTAGGTAATATGATTAATAAAACACACTACATCACGTCATCTGACCCAGAAGATTTTTATGGAACTCACGCAGAAGGTTATTACCGCAAAATTTTGGTTAATCTTAACGAGGCAGAAGGTAAAAAAACCTTTGACTTTGAGGGTATGATGAAATCGATGATTACGGAAGATACTATGACGATTAATCCAAAGAATGTTCGCCCTTCTATTGTAAAGAATGTTGCTAGAACTATTATCACAACTAACAAAGCAACGCCAGTATCAATTGATGTTCGCAGTAAAGACCGTCGTTATGTTGCTTACCAAACGACAGATGTTTATCTAAATAAATCTTCGAAATTCTGGAGTCAACTTTACGCACATCTTCGAAAACCAGAGTTTATGTCTGCTTTATACCAGTGGTTTATGGAACTTGATGTTAAAAATTTTAACTGGATTAAAAACCGCCCACTCACAGAAGCGTATAAAGAAATGTGTAATCTTTACTCTCCAGTTGAAGCGCTATTTTTCGAAGAATTGTATTTAACGAAATCGTGGAATGATAATGATGATGTTGATGAAACTCCTACTCTTAATCCAGACGATAAAATATCAATTTCAATAGCATCTTTGTATATTAAATATGAAACCTTTGCAAAAAAGCACCGATTTATGAAAGATACATCTGGTATGGCTTCTTCTAGGTCGTTTGTATCTAAATTAATTGAACTCGATTTTCCTATCATTAGATCTCGAACTATGACTGAAAAAACGCTTAAGTTTGTGCCTAGTGAAATGTTAAAACACGCAATCTCGAGAAATTGGTTAATGGGATATGAAACAGAAATGTCCGAAATTTGCGATGATGGAAAAGAAACTTGCGATGAGGACTATTTTGATTGATTTATCTACAAGATGTAGGGATTTATCACTCCTCCTTCTATTTTAATTGTTTAGATACATTCCCTAATATGACCCAATTAACCATAATGACCGAATGTACTATGTTTCACCAAAAAAAAGTTGTCAAGAGTTTGGAAAAAGAATATCTCTTGCTCAAAAAAAACCTTTGATCTCTGGTGATTATCCCAAACATAGTACATTCGGTCATATTAGGGAAGTTTGCAGAAGTTTAAAAAGTTTTAGGGATAAGTACGTTCAAAGGCTATTTTTTACACATCATAGACAATATAATATATTTAATGAAATAGATTTAAAAATATTATATTAGGGTAATATAGAATGACTCATATCAACCGAACAGCGATAAAATTCGATGATAATTTGAAATCGATAATTAACGACATCTCTCGCGATTACAACGATGAAATAAATAAATTAGGGACATTTAATAAATCAGGAGGTTACGATCGAGAAAATCCGAGCAGGTTTTTGAGGGGTCTATTTGATGCGTCGTTTAACACGATAAATTTTACTTCACCAAAAACATCATTTAATAAACCAGATTATTTTGCTTTGTTTATGTGCTTGATTAATGATAATATTAATGAAATAAATAGATGGGAAGATGTGATGGAAAATCTCGATATTGATATTGGTTTAAACCATAATTTAAAAGATTATACTTGTTGTTGTGGTCAATCGATAAAACATTCTTGTTTAGTTTATCTAGGAGATAAAGGGTGTATAGTTGGTAATTGTTGCGTAGAAAAAAATATTATCACGAATGATATAATATCGCTCGAAAAAAGAAACAAGTTAAGTAAAAAGTTTAAAAAAATCAAGCAACAACAAAAAGATGAAATTGAAAAACGAAAAAAAAAAGAATTAGAGCAACAGGAACAATTAAAAATCGATGAATTTAAAAAAGATTTTCCGTATGAGTGTTACGATTGCAAAGGAAATTGTAAACCTCAATATGAACGATGCTTTAAGTGTAGTTGTAAAAAAAAAGGTATGATACCTTGCTCATGTGGTAGAGGATTTCATGATAAAAAATATAAACATTGTTTTGAATGCCAAAAAAATAAAAATTAATGAATATATTTGTATTGTTTTTTTCTTGCTGTATACCAATTAACTGCCTCCATATGCTTTTTGGAATTCAAGTGAATCGACATCTGTGTCTGGTAAGCACTTTTTGAATAAGTATGACCGCAGATTTTACACCGAAATACTTTACCGTCATTCCTCGCCACGTTGCGACCAAAGGAATATTTCGAACCTTGAATCGCTCGTCCAAGTGTACGAACGTCCATTAGTTTTCCATTAATAATTCTGATATTTTTTTCATTCTGCCAATCGTGGTTATCGACATCAATATCCAACAAATCTACTACTTCATATGATTTTTCATTATCATATGTTGATTCCATTTTTATATATTAAAAAAACTCGGTTTAAGTTATTCTCTCAACTTAATATAATGGCTTCCATGACGACTCGTGGAAAACAAGATTTTAAAAACGACGACCATTACAATACCACAAAGGATATGTGGAAATCAATTTCTCATCTCATACCAAAAGATAAAATACTTTTTGAGGGTTTTATGAAAGATAATTATTCATCTACATCAATCGTGTCATTACAAGAGTTAGGTTTTGATGTCGTTGGTGATCCTACTATTGATTTTTTTGGAGAGATTCCTAAATATGATATTTTGGTTAGCAACCCTCCGTATAGTATTAAAAAAAAGATATTTGAGCGATTGTCCGTTCTCAACAAACCATTTATCCTTATCCTTCCCATTAGCACTATAACAAAGCAATATATAAAAGTTCTAGATAAAAATAAACTACAGATGATTATTCCTAGCAAAAGGATGCAGTTTGAAAAAGCAAATATACCATTATCTAGGTGTTGGTTTGACACTTGTTATTTGTGTTATAAGATGAATTTAGAGAGAGATATTACTTTTATCTAACCATATAGTATATGCCTCCTACGGATAAACAGTTGGCTAAATTATCTAAACTACATTATCGAATCGTTTCAGACGATCCAAGAGCGCAAAAAAAAGCATATAAAAAATTAGACAAAATTGGATATGAACCTGTGAGTGTTAAACGTGGGGTTTCTCATTTTCGCAGTAAAGACCCTGATGATTTACATTCAGTCATCTCGTTAAAAGGCACGACAATACCTAATAAAAAAGATATCATGTCTGATTTAAAATTAGCATTCGGTATGGAAGGAAACGACCGCCAGTTTAAAAACAGAACTAAACAGATTAAGCAAATTTATGAAAAGACACCTGAACCAAAAATAATTACTTCCCATTCATTAGGCGGTTCGATTGCCACTTACGCATTAGCAAAATCTCCAAGTATCCTTAAAAACACGGAACGAGCGGTTGCCTTCTCAACAGGATATACTCCATTTTTTCATAAATCAATCGCAAAAGATCCAAAAACAGTTAAAGCAGTAAATAAAAAACTGACACATTACCACGCCCTTGGGGATCCAATCAGTTCATCATTAAAAGATGCTGCTGTAGGAAGAGTAAAAGTAGTTGACCCAAAATTGAATGACCCACACACAATAAACAATTACATTGAAAAAGATGATGAATAATCATTTCTCTCACTATAATATAAAGATGCTCAAAATAGTTGAACAACCAAACGAACATCTACGAGTTCACAACACGCCGAATAATTTAGATAAACCTCTCGCACCTGATATTCCAGACCCATTGCCCCATTACAGTGGTTTCAATATGCTCATAACAGGATCATCAGGCAGCGGTAAAACAACTTTTTTATATTCTATTATGTCGAAAAGAAAAAAACACGGAATTAGACAATCTTATCGTGGTGTTTTTAATCGTGTCTACATCATATCACCGACGATGGCAAAAAATAGCATAGCAAACGACCCATTTAAAACTATTCCTGAAAACCAGATATGGAGATCTTTAACAAAAGAAGGTTTAGACGAACTTGATGAGATGCTCGATGAAAACAGAGAAGATGGATTAAATAGTATTGTCATACTTGATGATGTAGGTTCACAAATAAAAAAAAGTGCTGCCATCGAAAAAAAACTAACCTCGATGATGCAAAACCGCCGTCACCAATACACGAGTTACATTACACTTCTTCAACGTTTAAGAGATGCTAATACTGGAATAAGAAATAACCTATCACATTTCGTAACATTTCGCCCTAAAAACAGACCAGAGTCAGAGGCAATAACAAACGAGTTGATGCCTTTTGATAATAAAAAAAACGCTCAAATACTTACACATATATTCGATAATGAAAATAAACAATACCCTTTTATGTTTGTGGATATGAGTTTAAAGCATAGCAATAAGTACAGATTCTTTTCTGGATTCAATCCTCTTATATTAGATGATGAAACTCAACATAATTCTCTCAACTAAATATATATGGATTTTATTTCTCTTGCTCCAAGTTCGAGAAAGAATAAAAAATATGAGATAGTGTTTATGAAAGAAAATGGCAAACCCTTAACAATACATTTTGGAAGTAAAAACTCACAAACCTATATAGATCACGGAGATAAGGCAAAACGAGCGGCGTATATTGCAAGACATGAAAAGAATGAAAATTGGAATGAAGTAAACGCTGGAAGTTTATCCAAATATTTGCTATGGGGTGAGTCAAAAAATTTAGGAAAAAATCTTAATGAATACTTTAAGCGTTTTAACATTAAAAATTAAATATCTTTCTATATGGTATAATGGACAAAAAAGAAACACAGAAACAGAAGCAGAAGCAGAAGCAGACTGTTATCGTCAACATAGGTGATAAAGTTATTAGGCGGAAACGTAAGCGTAGACCTAAAAAGAAGCCATCTGTACCACCACCTCCACCACCATCTCCATTTCCACCTCCACCACCACAGCATGATTTTGCCAAAGTAATTTTTCAAGCGCAACCAACACCATTACGAGCAGAAGAGAATTTAGCACTACAACTTAACTCTGTTACACAACAACTTCAAGATTTACGAAATAAACAAGATCACGCAACAGCAAATTTAATGGCGAGTTTAATGGCACGAGATCGTGATGACCAAGAAAGAGCAGAAGCAGCAAGAGCAGCAGAAGAAGCAGCATCAAAAGAAGCAGTAGAAGCATTAATAGTACAACAACTAGCAAAAAGAGTTGAACAAGAAGAAAAAAAAGCAAAACAAAAAAAAGAATCAGGATCACCTCAAACAGCAGAACCTTTTAAAGGAGATTTTGTAGCACCAGTAGCAGACGCAAGAGTAATAGGTCAACCAACATTTCCACAGCAACCAATATTAGGTGGTGGAATGGTTGCAGATCCACAACCACCACCAAGACAAAAAAAACAAATAGTCAGTAGAGGTGCCTCTGCTCGTGCTGCTGCCGCCGCCGAAGAACCAGCGTCAGGTTTAAAAAAAAGTGCTGGAAGACCTAAAGGATCAGTATCTAAAACTCAATTAAAAGATCCATCGAGTTATCCAGATGTAACATCGTTTTTTTGAAAAATAAAAAATCTCTTCTATAATATAATATGGATACTTTTCACATTATTAACTTCCATTCGATATTTACGGAAAACGTATTTTGTCTTTCGAAACGTTTAGGAGTTGATATAGTTAGCGATTTCGATCCAAAAGCAGGACATACGTATATTGTATTTGGCGCTCATGAACAAGCATCACAACTATTCTCCATTCAACAAAAAAATAAAAATTTTAAATTCATAATTATCAATTCTGAACCACCCTTATCTCAATTTATGAAAAATAAATATTACATTTCTCTCATGAGATCAAATATCGTTTTTGATTATCACGAAGAATCTGCCAAGTATCTAACTGAACTAGACATACGTGTTTACTCTCGATATGTCTTTGAGTTTGTATATCAACCAGCAGTTGAAGTTAAGAGAGATATTGACATCTTTTTTTGCGGTTCACGAACGCCAAGACGAGAAGCACTTTACGAAAAATTAAAATTTCGTTATCCTGATAAAAATATTGTTTTTGATTTTGACTGGAAGTATTCTAATCAAGAAGAACTTACAAAAATATTACAGCGTAGCAAAACAGTACTTAATATACCTTATCATGATCACAACATATTAGAAACTCATCGCATACATAAAAGTTTAGCGTGTGGCTGTGAGGTAGTTAGTTTATATTCAGGAAACGAACCCACAGATAAATTTTACGAACCATATATTTATTTTGTTCATGACTTATTCGAGCATTTCGATTTGCCTAATATGCCTCTTCATATTAAAAACCAAAAACTAGTATATCCCCACCTAGTCCAAGCATTATCTAATTTTGTAAAACATAATAAGTGGATAGTCGAACAATTAATCGGTTTAGAATGTGATTCTGTTTAAAATCTAACCATATAGTAATATGAGTTTTACGACAAATATCGCAGGGAACTCACCGCCCAATCAATTCGTCTACACCACCACAACCGTGTCAGTTGATAACATCAGTGTTGAAAATATATCCGCCACTAACGCGAGTATTAGTGTATTAACCACGACGCTGTTTAATCCTGTGAACGTAAACGCAACTAACATAGATTGCACAAATATAACTGTATCAGGAGATGCTAATATTAGTCATATACACGTATCAAATATATCTCTTGATGGGACGATAGGAGGCCATACAGCAAACCTTGTAACATTAAACGCAGATCATTGTATAGCAGATGAACTTTATCTTAATGAACAATCATCAGTATTAACAGATAAATCTCTCGTAAAAAGAGATGCGAATCAGGTTAAGTTTATCGGTAAGTCAAACGCTTCAGATGCTAATGGAGCAGATTTTTTATTTAGGACTGGGACAGAAACAGATGCCGTTAAATTAACCATATCAAGAACCAGCGATATTGTCGGAGCAATTGCTTTAGCAGTGGACACAACCATAGAAGGAGATACTGGGATATTTGATACAATAAACGTTAGCACATTAAACGTGAGTAATCCAATTAATTTGACCACGTTAAACACTTCAACTATTAATAGTAGCACGATAAACGCTAATAATATTTCAGTTGATAATATGTCATCAAC
>Ga0070753_1001620_pt1 | contig 12514 bp, 8 predicted proteins | sample VirMetDEL_Aug_31_FD_77441 | JGI IMG/M metagenome (GOLD analysis project Ga0070753, IMG submission 77441) | Aqueous microbial communities from the Delaware River and Bay under freshwater to marine salinity gradient to study organic matter... | ecosystem: Environmental > Aquatic > Marine > Coastal ... | reverse complement strand
CTCGTAGGTGTTCAAAAGCTTGCGGCTGCAAATTCAAATACAGCAACAAGGCATATATTGCATAGCTCATTATATATAACATCTTCGTTAGCTGAGGCAATATCTATACGTATTAAGGACGTATTAGAATACCACCCACAAAGAGATGCAATGATTGGGGGTATTGGTAGGTTCAGTGTAGGGGCATTAAAAGAAATGGATAAACTTCATATACATGACTTTGGAATTTTCTTAGAATTAGATCCAGATCAAGAAGAAAAACAGCTAGTGGAAAATAATATACAAGCTGCTCTTTCAAGGGATCAAATACATTTAGAAGATGTAATTGATATTAGACAAGTTAAAAATATAAAACTAGCTAATCAATTATTAAAATATAGAAGAGCTAAAAAAGAAGCTACTGACCAATTAAAAGCGGAAAGAAATATAGCTGCACAATCTCAAGCAAACGCACAAGCTGCTCAAGCTGCTGAATTAGCTAAGGCTCAAGCAGAAAACTTAAAGGTTGAGGCTAAAGGTAAATTAGCTCAATTGCAAGCAGAGCTTGATGTTAAAAAATTAGAAAGAGAAGCGGCAACTAAAAAAGATCTAATGCAATATGAATTTGATTTAAATGTAAAGCTTAAAGAAATGGAGCTTGACGCTAAAAAACAAATTGAATTGCAAAAACCTCCATCTAATCCAGAACCAAGGAAGGGTTTTGAGTCTTCAGGCAATGACGTATTAGGTGGTATTGACCTTAGCAGATTTGAGCCAAGGTAAAATTTTTAAATTATTATATATTATTAAATTATGGCAAAATGGACAGTTAAAGGCGTAGTCGAAGACGAGCCTAAAACAAAACAACAAACAGAGCAAGCGGTTCTTGACAAAGCTGTAGAAAAAGGAGAAATAACTCCAGAATCTGCAGGTAAAGAATCAGAAGAAACACCAAAAATTGATTTAGATGCCCTTCAGAAGCAAAGCACAGATGAGGTTCCTGTACGCGACGAATCCACAACTAGCGAAGAAGTTCAAAAAGAAAACGCCGAAGAGCAAGATGAAAGCTCTACCGGAGAAGATACGGAAAACGACTCGCCGATTGAGATCATCACTGAAGAGGAACCTGCGGAAGTAAAAGATCAGCCTAATGTTGATGAAAATGCCGCAAAAGTAAATGAACAACCAAAGCCTGTGGAACAACCACAAGTAGAGTTACCAGAAGGCATAGATAAACTTTTAGAGTTTATGAATGATACTGGAGGCTCCCTAGAAGATTATGTTAATATGAATAGGGATATTTCTAAATTGCCTGAAGGTGAATTATTAAAGCAATATTATTCTCAATCAAAACCTTGGGACTCGCAAGAAATTAGTGAATACATGGAAGATAATTTTTCATATAGCGAGGAGGAAGACGACCCAAGAGAAATTCGCGCTAAAAAACGCGCTTTTAAAGAAGAACTACATAATGCTCGTGAGTTTTTTAAAAATCATAAGGAAAAGTATTACGCGGATCTTAAGTTAAACCGCCAAAAAGAAATTCCTTCTGAATACCAAGAAGCTTACGAAGCTTATAGTGGATATACAAAGGAACAAGAATTAAACAAACAACTAAACCAGATTTTTTTAGAAAGAACAGATTCTGTATTTAATAATGACTTTAAAGGATTTGATTTCCAAGTTGGAGATAATAAATATAGATATAAAGTCAATAATATTAATGAAACAAAACGTTTGCAATCTGATATTTCTAACTTTATCAAACCATTTATGAATGATAAAGGTGAAATTGGGAATGTCGCTGGTTATCACAAAGCTTTATTTGCAGCAAGGAATGCAGATAAAATAGCCCAGCATTTTTATGAGCAAGGCCGTGCCGATGCCCTAAGACAAAATGCTAAAGAAGCTAAAAACATTGATATGACGCCTCGACAAGAAGGTACAATACAAACAAAATCTGGCCAAAAATTTAAAGTTGTTTCAGGAGATTCTAGTTCAAAACTAAGAATTAAACTAAAACAATAAAGACTTAAAAAATGGCTTTAACAACTGGAATTGAAAACTTAACTCCCTCACCTAGTAAAGGGACGTTATTCCAAGGTAACTATATTACCGATTTTGACTTTACAAAACAATTTTTACCAGACGTATACGAAAAAGAAGCTGAGATTTACGGAAATCGTTCTATCTCTTCTTTCTTGCGTATGGTGTCTGCTGAGATGCCTTCTGCATCTGACGAAATCAGATGGGTTGAGCAAGGTAGACTACATATTCGTTATGAAGATGTAGATTTAGCAACTGCTGGCGCTGATGGCACCGTAGTATTTACTGTAAACTTTGCTGCAAACCCTGATGCTGTAGCTTATGCTGCTGGTGCTGCTCCTGCTGTGCGTGTAGGACAAACTATTATGGTACAAGGACAAACTTCAGCTGGCGCTGCCACTGGACCCGTACTTAAAGGTGTTGTAACTGTAGCTGGTGCTGCTGCTGCTGGGGATACTGGTACTTTTACTGCCGTATGTTATACTGCTGCTAACTTTAATGCTGTAACTAGTGCTGCTTCTTACGATCACGCAACTGTACTTGTTTATGGTTCTGAGTTTGCAAAAGGCACTGATGGAATGGATGGTTCAATTGACGCATCTTACAGCTCTTACACTAACAAGCCAATTATCCTAAAAGATAATTACGCTGTTAATGGATCTGATACTGCACAAATTGGATGGATTGAAGTTACTTCTGAAAACGGAGCTTCTGGTTACCTATGGTACCTAAAATCTGAGCACGAAACTCGTCAGAGATTTGAAGATTATCTAGAAATGGCTATGGTAGAAGCTGTAGAAAAAGCTGGTGCAGCTGGATCTGGTTTCCCATCAAACATTACTGGTTCTGAAGGGCTATTTGCTGCTCTAGAAGATAGAGGGAATGTATTTACAGATCTTTCTGCAGATACTGATCTTTCTGACTTTGATACTATTCTTAAGCAACTAGATAAAAATGGCGCTATTGAAGAAAATATGATCTATGCAGATAGAGATTTGTCTTTGTCTATTGATGATGGACTAGCTACTAAGAATTCTTATGGATCTGGCGGTACATCTTATGGTGTATTTAACAATTCTGAAGAAATGGCGCTTAATTTGGGATTTGCAGGGTTTAGAAGAGGTTCTTATGACTTCTATAAAACTGACTGGAAATATCTAAATGATTTTGCTACAAGAGGTGGATTTGGTGATATTGAAGGTGTTATTATTCCTGCTGGTACATCAACTGTATACGATCAGCAACTAGGTCAAAATATTAAAAGACCTTTCTTGCATATTCGTTATAGAGCATCTGAAACTGATGATAGAAAAATGAAAACTTGGATCACTGGTTCTGTAGGTGGAGCTTACACTTCTACTACTGACGAGATGAGAGTTTCTTTCCTATCTGAAAGATGTTTGATTACTCAAGGAGCGAACAACTTCTTCTTATTGAAAGACTAATCATTAATATAAGGGATGGGGCGTGTTAAAGCGCCCCTACTCTTATTTATTTTATTAAATTATATTATGAAAAATTGGGAAGTAAAGGATAGAACATATGTCCTTAAAGGCGGTTTATCTCCGCTGACATATACCATCAAATCAAAAGGTATTTTATGGTTTGATGAAGATAAAAAAATTAATCGTGAGATACGATATGCTACTAATCAAAATTCTTTGTTTAGAGACGAACAAGATGAATTTGCAAGGCTATCACATATTACATTTAGGAATGGTGTATTATATGTTCCTAGAACTGATGTAATGCTTCAACAACTTATGTCAATATATCATCCTAAAAAAGATGATCTTTATGAAGAAATTGACGAAGTACAAGAGGCTATTGATGAAGTTGAAACAATTGAGTTTGAATTGCAGGCCATGAAACTTGTTCAAGAATTAGATATAGAGCATTTGGAAGCAATACTTAGAACTGAAATTGGTTCCGACGTAAGCAAAATGTCTTCAAAAGAAATTAAAAGAGACTGTTATTTATTCGCTAAAAATAATCCTAAGCTATTTATTGAGGTAGCTAATGATGAGGATATTAAATTACGTAATTTAGCAAATAGGTGTGTAGAAGCTGGAATAGTTCATTTAACTGATAATAACACAGTATTTAAATGGGCATCAAACGGCAAAAAGATTTTAACAGTACCTTTTGAAGAGCATCCATATACTGCGTTTGCACGATTCTTTAAAACAGATGAAGGTGTTGACGTTATGAAGGCAATTGTTAAAAAGCTTTCATAGAATACTAGGTTATAGCTATTCGTTTAGCTATAACCATCTAATAAATAACATAAATAATGGTAAGTATAGATAATGTTTACAAAACAGTTTTAAATATCCTTAATAAAGAAAATAGAGGTTATATTGTGCCGCAGGAGTTTAATACACTTGCCCTTCAAGCTCAAAGTGAAATATTTGAAAGTTATTTTTCTTTAAGAAATTATGTAGTGTCAAATGATTCGGAGTATTCTGATATTAGAAGAAATACAGAAGAAAAAATTGCTTTATTTGAAAACGAAGAAACAATAGCTACTAGCACTTTTTCAAATGCGGAAGGTAACACAACAAGCAGTTATTATGCTTACCCTACTAATTTTTATAGATTAAGCAGCGTATCTACAGGTGGTATATATGTAGATGAAACTACAAATAAAAATATACTATATTTAAACCGATCACCTTTAATGAAGCCAACGGTAAAAAACCCGTTGTATGTAAGGCATGAATCGGGGCTTGTAATATATCCAACTACAGGTATAACAGAAATACTAATAAATTATATTAGGAAGCCTGCGGAACCAAAATGGGTTGGAGGTACAACAGCTGGGCAAATTATAGCAAATACAGGCGCTAGTGATTATCAAAACTTTGAGCTTCACAGTTCTGAGTTTCCTGAATTAGTTATTAAAATATTAGCCTACGCGGGCGTTATTATAAGGGCAGCAGATGTAGCTCAGGCAGCAGCAGCTAAAGAACAACAAATAATTCAATCTGAACGATAATGGCAGAAACAAGAAAACTATATAACGAAAGAGCTTACTATGCAGACCAGCAAGGCGACACTGCAAATATTCCAGCTGACTTTAAAGGATTGGGTTATTACAGAAGAACAAGCTTAGAGGATGTTATAAATAACTTTATTGTTGCGTACATAGGGGAAGACAAAGCATTAGCTAAGGTGCCTCGTTATGAAGTAGACTTTTGGGCACAAAGAGGGGTGCAAGAGTTTAGTTATGATATATTGCATAGTGAAAAGAGTATTGAAGTTGAAGTCGGGGATGCGCTAACAGTGATGTTACCACAAGATTATGTGTCTTTAGTGCAGGTGTCGCATGTAGGTGAAGACGGTGTTAAAAATGTTTTACTGAGAAAACGAAAAAGCGGCAATCCAACTGCTCCTGTGCAAGATAACGAGTACAATTATACTTTTGATGAAGATGGTGGGCTTGTTGTTGCTGATCAGGCTTCGATGCTTGAAAGATTCCAGGATTCAACAAATCCAGCAAATATAACACAATCAGCACAAGATTATTATTATTCAAACTATAATAATGATAATTTTTCGTATTTTAATAAAAGATATGGCGGTATTCCTGAAGAAATGAACGCTGGCGCTACATACATATTAGACGAACCAAATGGATTAATTTATTTTGATGGGTCGTTAGGTAGCAGGCAACAAGATTTAATTGTTGTAGATTATATTTCAGATGGCATTGCTGACAATGGCGATTTATCTGACGTATACGTGCCTAAACTAGCGGAAGATGCTCTATACGCATATATGCTTTATAATTTATCGAAGCTTAGACCTGCTAGTGCTCAATTAGCTCCTTTGTATAAAAAAGAAGCTAGTGCTAAAATGCGAAATGCAAAAATACGACTAAGTAATTATAACTTGCAAGAGCTTGCTCAAGTGTTAAGAGGCAAAGCTAAATGGATTAAACATTAAAATTAAATGGCAGAAAGTAAAAGAACGTTCACTAAGGCTAAAATAAATAGAGATATTGAGGAAAAAATATTGCCTCCTGGTGAATATAGAGATGCTTTAAATATTAGCGTTGATTTTTCAGAAGATGGGAATGTAGGCGCTATTGAAAATTTGAAAGGCAATGAATTAATTGCTAATCAAAGTATATATGGTTTAACTTCTGCCACAAATCCTAACGCTACTGTTGTTGGAAGTTATCCGCATCCAGAGGAAAAAAAAATATATTATTTTGTTACAGGTGATAAAGCCGACGGTATTTTTGAATATGATATTGAAGCTAACGAAATAAACACTATATTAATAGATAGTGTAAAAGCTTCTGTTGTAGAAACCATAAATTTAGCATTTGAAGATGCTGGAGTTACTGGGTCTGTAGCACAAGATGGGTCTATATCATTAACAGCTAGAATAGGTGCAAATTCTGTTGAAGCTATAACTGAAGATTTTTCAGCCAATGAAACCGGCAGTGCTGTTTCTAGAAAAATAACGGTTAGCTTAAAAGCGCCTAGCCCTTATACTAATCAAGGAGAATTGCTTATTGGTAGTATTACAGCATCCCAACCAAGTAAATTAGCGCCTGAGGTTATAACTAAAAATATTGTTTCTAAAACAGAAACAACTGCCACATTATTGGGTTCATTAACTAATAATAGCGTGGGAGTTACAGCACAAGGATTTTATTATGGCTACAATACCGGCGGAACTGCGTTAACAATTAATGAATTAAAAACTGGTGGCGCGGGGATTACAAATCTTTCAACATCAGTTACGCCAATAAAAAATAATTTTACAGCAGATATAACCTCATTGCCATCTTCTAAATTAATAAGCTATGCAGCTTTTGCAACAAATTCTGTTGGGACTACAGATGGATCTGTTTTAACTTTTACAACAGATACACCACCTCCTATTAACAGAATAAGTGGTACTGAATATGTTGTTGTGCCTGTTATAGAAGACACAGTTTCAGGTAATTTAACCGATGAGACAAATCACAGGAATACGGGCTACGGTAGTTTTTTCAAAACCAGTGGGGACTGTTATTTAAATATTTCTGCGCCAGCCTCTGATGGGGTATATGCAAATGCCACAGATGTAAGTAGCCTGAGTAGTTCTGCAAGTTTTACTTCAACGCCTTCTGGGTTAACTTTTGCCTCTGCCATTCAAGGGGCGATCGGGGCAAGAGCTAACGTATATGTAACGGGTTTTGCGGCTAATACTAGTTATGAAATAGGGGTGCCGAGTATATCTGGAATAACAGCAAAAACTATTAGAATAAATAATGGAACACCGTCTGGAACTTATTACACATCAACTCTCAACTTAAATTTATCAGGAGTTTTTGTAGGTAAATTAGATTCAGGAAGTTATCAATATAACACAGCTCCCAGCCCCGTGGCATCGTATATTTTAGGACCAATAGCAGCGGGAGAAACGGCTCAAGCTATAATACCTTTAAATGATTCAAACACGTTATTGACAACTGTAGCTGATACAGCTTTTAAGTCTTCTTTTAATCCTGAAAATTTAACAGTAACAGTTACTGGAAAAACAGAAGGGGTAGATTTTGATTATTACGTTGAAGATGGTTCTACAGCAATGTTTGGAATAGTGCCTGGAATAATTTTTGTAGGCACACCAGAATTGCTTGGATCAACGCCCACTGTAAATATAACATATACACCATAATGGCAAATATAACTTTATATCCAGATAGCGAAATAAATGTAAAAACTATTTTTACACCAAGCTCAAATATTAGAATAGATTCTATTGAAAATAAATATAATTTAAATATTAATTTTTCGGAGGGCGACGTAATAAATGTTGGAACGGAACTATATATAGAAGATTTATTAAGTATAGACAGCCTTGAAAAAATTAATAATATAAGGCAAAATGATGGCTTTGTATTTGTAGAATATACAGAAATATAATTATGGCAAGTAAAATTTTAAATTTTAGTCCAAATAGATTAATTACTGGAATCAACATAGTTGATAACATGTTATTTTATACCGACGGGGAAAATGAGCCTAAAAAAATAAATATTGAAAAGTTTAGAGGCACAGCAACTACTGGTGAATTTAAAGACATTCCAGTAGATCATTCTTCTGGCACAACTCATATTTATAATCGCGTATTTGAAGAAAGAGATATAACAGTAATAAAAGACCATCCTGCTATATTAAGTAAAAAAGCAGAAACAATTACTTTAAATGAAAATTTTGGCACTGGAGATGGCGACTTAGTTATAGACGAAGTGTTAAATGATTCAGATTTAGAAATATTAAATAGTGATAACACAAAAGTGGAAAATCCTTCCTCTGGGGTTGTTTCTTTGATTATTGAAGGTAATTCTTTAGACGGGCTTGAAATGTTTGCTGAGTCTGATTTTGGAAAAAATGTTCTTATAGATTCCGGCTTTATTTGGTCACAAACAGATTCTACTATTGAAGAATTACTACAAGGTATTGAAGCAGGAACTGCTTTTGAAGTATCAGCAGAAGATATTGAAACAAATAATGGAAAAGCTAATACTAATTATATTTTAACAAAAACAGATACAACTTCACCATATTATAATGCAAATTTATCCGCAGGAAATTTTTATGCTGCTTCATTTATAAAACTAAAGGGCAAAAATGAAAGGGTTTACAGCCCTGTAACTTATGTTGAGGTAATAGATAATACTGCTTCTACTAGCGTAGCATCTGAAATTAATTCAAAAACGCCCACAAAATTAGATGAAGGTTATTTTGAATGGAAATCAATTGTAAAAAACACAGGGGGGATCGATCCTGACGAAGTTGGTATATATATATCTCAACCAAGAATAAATACAAACGAAACCGCGCCTACTGTTGGAGAACTAATAAGCGATGGAATTAAAATACAAGGCGAGTTTATTGATGGAGAAATAATTGTAAAAGACAAGCCTATACCTAATAAGTATTATTATTGGGAACCGTATGTTATAAATAAAAATGGTACTACATATGGCAATAGTGCCGCTTTAACTGATACAGCTTCAAATGTTTTTAAATATAAAAGTTTTTTAAAGCCGAATATAAAAACGTTAAATGTTGTAGAAAGTGATTCAGCTGGCAATGTTTATTTACAATCTTGGTACGAAGGGAATAAAGCAAGTGTAATTAACGGTTCTGAAGAAGCTTCTGAAATAGGATTTTATTTTAGCACAGATGAATCTGAATCATTTGATATTTTAAATAAAACTTATTCTGGGAATGAATCAACCGATGGAACAAGCTATAAAGTTCCAGTTAGTAGTTATGATTTTGAAAATGGGGGAGGAGCTAAATTAAATATATTAGACTATATTACATTAAAGCCCGAAGAAACTATAAATTATATTCCTTATATAGTTACTCCTACAGGGGAGGCTGTTTCTAGCATTAAAAGCTTTACTTTGCCAAAAGCTCCTGAAAAACCAGATTTTTATATAAGTAATTTAGATTGGAATTTAAAACCAAATTCAACAGATGATAATGGGCTTAAGGATACTATTTTATTAGATTATGATTTAGATCTAGTAGGTATGGACGAGACTTATGATATTGACGATATTGGTATTATAATTTCTAAACCTTCTACTGTTGAAGAAATAAAAAAATCAACAAATGGTATTTGGACAACAAAGGATCAAGTAATAGATGATTCAAACTCCGTTTTAATAAAAATACCGCAAAACGATCTTACTTTTACTGCAAATGGTAATAGCACTAAGGTTGGTAGGTACGAAAACACATTATCGGCAGAGCTGCCTAATGTGGATATTACTGAATATTATAATTTAATTTCAGAAAATATAAAACCACAAGAAGAAAATTGGTCTGCTGTTGGCTATGTTGTTATTGATGGAGTAACTCATTATACAGACGTAGTAAATAAAAATAGTAATATTTCTAATAAAGATACTACCGTTAAATCAAATGTTATAGGAGGGCCTAAGGTATTTACTAAAAATACTAATGAAACAAGCTTTTCAGATTTATCTCATAATGCTGTAACCTTAAACGGCAAATTACATTATTCAGGTAAAAATTTACAAGAAGTTGGGTTTTATGCATCAACTACTAAGCCGCCTGGAACAGCAGGTGCGGTAGCTTCTATAAAAAACGACGGTAGGAGCACTGATTTAGATAATTGGATTTCTTCCGCTACAAAATATACAGCAACAGATATAACTGTAAGCAACGCTAATACACATCTTAATCAATCTTCTACAGAATTTTTAAATTTTGAGGCAGACGTTACAGGCTTAACTGCCGAGACTAAATACTATTTTGCTGCATTTGCGAGTCCGGTACAAACTACAAATACAAGGGGGGATGAAACAATAGGAGCATCGGAAAGTTTAAATGATGTAGTTAATAGCGTTCATTGGGGTAACGTTTTTACCGTTACAACACCAAAAGATGCTTCTGTGGTTACAACCGCTACTCCAGCCCCTTTAGTTACTATGGTCCCAGTTGATAATTTTAATCATTTAAGAAAAAACTCCGCTTCATTATATGGCAAGCTTACCATTCGTTCAAAGGATTATAGTGTAACCACAAAAGGTTTTTATTTAAAGGCTGCTAGCGAATTTACAAGCCCTTTTGAGGATCAAACCGGTAATGCAGGAACAATGGCTGATCCAACAAATAGATTAAATTTTGTTGCAGATACAGAAAAAAGGCAATCTTATTTTACCAGAACATTTTGGTTTGGAGTAGTTAAGCAACCTATAGATAATATTGATTATTATGCTTCCGCTTATATAGAAGTAAACGAAACGGGCGAAAGATTTATATCAGATTATGTTTTAGTAGAAAATTCTATAAATGCAACTGTTGTACCGCCAGAAATACAATCTTTTCAATTAGCACCGCCGGTTTTAAATTCAAACAGATTGAGCAATAGTAGTGATAACTATAGCTCAGATACTAGCAAAGGAATTTCCGGAACAATAACGTGGAATAAAGAGGCAAATAGTGGTGGCGTACCAAAAATACTTAATGTTGGAGCTTATTATATAACCAAATCTGGAGCTTCAAAACCAACCAGTGTTACTAATTTTTTAAACGCTTATAATGGTACTGAGGGGCAAACTGGATGGACACCGAGCTCAAAAATATTAAATGATGACCAGATGAATTTTTCGGCTGACGGTAAGAGCGCAACATATACAATCCCATTGCCGGACAATAGTTTTCCAAGTGCTAATACTGGAAAAACATTTTATGCTGTAGGTTTTATAGAATATTCGAACGGTAATGTAAAATACTCCAATACCGTCGAAGAATTTTATATGCCACCTCCGCCACAAGCAATTGCCACTGCAGATACTATATATTATAATACTAATAACGGAAACGTTATAGCGGTTAGAAAAAATGGTGTAAGTACTTTAACATCGGAAGAAAGAGATCTAGCTTATCATGGGTCTTATAATCCGCTATATATTGAATCGGTAATTGATATTTCCGCTCCTTGGTTTATATATATCCAAATGGGGGGGTCTGTATATACAGAAAAACCTTTTACGGCTGGCGGAGGATACGGTCAATCTAACTTTAATCAGGGGCTTGCGGCCTCAACCACAGGCAAAGGTGTAGGATATGCTAAAGTTAAAAAAGTAGGTAATACATTAAGGTTTAGCGCGAGGAGCGTAGGTTTAAACGGCAAACCGCTTACTACCATACCGTGGGTAAAATATTGGATTATTAAAGACTATAAAAAATGGTCTTTTTTGCAAGCATTAAGAAATTCAAGAACCGCTACAGCATTATTAGAAACTTATGCAGAAACATTTATTGAAACAATTTATGTTAAAGATTCACCAGATGGCCCACCTCCTTATTAAAAAATAAAATATGGCAGACAAAGTAAAACCTTTTGAAGAAATATTCCCATATATTAGTTATAGATGGAAATATGATGATGGCGAATATTCTCCTTATGCCCCGTTTTCGGAGGTCCAATTTGTATCTAAAGAAGTAACAGATTACCAAAGTAGGTACGAAAAGGGGTTTAATGAGTTCATGGTTAATGATATAGAAAACATAGTTATTAATGGTATTCCAAAAGGGAGAGAAGATGTTGTTGCTATAGATATATTATATACAGAATCAATTTCTTCTACTGTATATATTTTAAAAACTATTGAGTTTGATCCAGGGAATAGAGGCAATGGTACTTTAGACGGGGTAATAATATCAAAAAGAGCTTTTGGATCAGCATTGCCTGATTCAGAGCTAACAAGACAATTTGATTCTGTTCCGTTAAAAGCTAAAGCACAAGAGTTCACAGCTAATAGAATAGTTTATGGAAATTATACATCAAAGTTTAATCAAGGTAAAAACGATTTAGGCGGAGACGGATTTAAAATAAAATTAGCAACCGCAGCCCAGCCTTCTCCTGTATCTGGACCGTCTGTAAAAACGAACAGAACGTACGATGTCGGAGTTGTTTACATGGATAAATACGGAAGGCAAGG
>Ga0070753_1001619_pt1 | contig 12515 bp, 10 predicted proteins | sample VirMetDEL_Aug_31_FD_77441 | JGI IMG/M metagenome (GOLD analysis project Ga0070753, IMG submission 77441) | Aqueous microbial communities from the Delaware River and Bay under freshwater to marine salinity gradient to study organic matter... | ecosystem: Environmental > Aquatic > Marine > Coastal... | reverse complement strand
TGAGTCGTTTTGTTTTTCTCGATACACTGCTTCTGCTCTTGATAGATATGAATGCATGCGTTTTATTGTTGATAATGAAATCGGTCTACCTTGTGCAAGAGCCTGTCCCCTTACTTTTCCGACTGGAGTAGCACATTTGTTACCACTCTTTTCATTTAGTTCAATACCTTTTTTAGCATTGTTCTTAACACCTTGTGGATAATCTGAATAAGATTCCATCTCTACTCTCTTACCACCTTTATATCTTTTATCTTCTTTAACTACTCTTCTTATTTCGTTTAGTAGATATTCTGCTTCTTGGTTAAGGATATCTTCTAATGTTTCTTCTTTACTTGCTTTTACTAAATCGTGTGTAAATAAACCTTCTATACTAAATCCTTTTGTTTCACCTGATTTAACATAATCATTCCATACTTCATCGTTATCTACTTTAAACATACCAACCCAAGTACCAACAGGTAAATTAAGACCGTAGGAGTTAGATTTATCTAATTTGGATGTCTTTATCCAACTCTCTACCAAAGTAACACCAGATACTTTCTTATCGTGTTCTAAAGTTGATTGTGCTTGGTATCCTTTCTTTAGATATCCTTGTGCAAGTTTCTCTATTGTTTCAGGTTTAAAGAATACTTCATATGGTTGTCCTTCACCATCTATTCTTAATATCTTTTTATTTGGTATAAGAACTGGTCCTACTACCAATCTTTTTTCGTTATCTATTCTTGAGAATTGTATTTTTTCTTTATCAAACCAAACAAAGTTACTTTCTATTGCTGGTTCTTCTACCAATGAAATAGCAAATACTTCATCTAAAAAATCATCATCTATGGTTAATTCAAATAGTTTCATACTAATTTAACAATTTTACTTTAATTTATACTACTATCCAAAGGATGCAGCAGAGTTAGTTCTTCTATCCAATGCTTGTGTTGAAGATACTTGTGTACTTACTACATAAGCTTGAACTGGTCTTTGTGTTGATTCTGCAATCGTTTGTGCAATCTGTGCTCCTGTATCTCCACTAATAGCACCAGCAGTTTCTATTTGTGGTATTGGTGTTGAAGGAACAGAAGTTCCACCTCCACCACCTCCACCGGCTCCTTTAAGATTTGTTCCTGGTGGTTTAGGTACTTTCTGTGATACAATCTTTTTAACATTCAATAAACCAGCAGCAATAACAACACCAGCAGCAATTGCACCAAATGGTGGTGGATATGTTGCTAGAGCAAGTGTAGCACCTTGATATGTGTTAATCGTTGCTTGTGCGATTGCTAAAGCTTTACCAGCAACAGTATTAGCACCAACTGCTTCTGAAACTGCTCCAAGAGCAGAACTGATTACTTGTAATTTAGCTTGTTGTTCTTGTAATGTAATTTCTTTACTTACCTCAGCTGATTGAGATTCTAAATCTATTTTTTCAGTAAGTAATGCACCTGTAATTTTATTTGATTGGTCACCAGCAGTTTTAGCAGCCTTTATAGTAGAAACAGTTGTTAGATTATCAAACTGTTGTTTTATCTTTAACTGGTCACCATAAAATTCTGAATCTAATGCTGATAAATCAGTATATCCAGCAGCTATAAGAATTTTTCTTTCTTCTTGATACCTCATCTCTCTTTCTTTAAGAGCACGAGTTCTTTCATCTAACAAACTTAATTCTGCTTCTAATTGTATTGCAGCCGCTTGTTCTCTAATAGCTTTTATTCTATCAGCTTCTCTTTGTGCAGCATCTATTCTTTTCTGTGATTCTTCTTCAGCTACCTTTGTTAATTCTTCTTGTCTTTTTATCTCATCATCATAAGATTCTTGTAATACTGTTGATGAGTTTCTACTTGCTTCTTCTATCTTATCATTACTAATACCCAAGAATTTAGCAAATCTATTAAATCCATTACCAACTAATTCTAATAAATCAGCAAACTTCTCAAAGATTGGTAATGCTACTTTTTCTATTACTGCAAATACAGGTCCTAATATTTTACCAAATGCTGCTGATATTCTATTAAGAGTTTCTTGACCTTCACTTGTTTTAGTAAGAGATTCTCTCATCGCAATAAATGCACCAGCAATTGCTGTTACTACTGCAATGATTGGGTTAGCCATAAACACTTTCATTGTTCCTCTTAACCCATCAAGAGAACCACCTACTAACCCGATGATACCTGGTTGTTCTGCTAATGCTTCTGTAAATCTACGAGATGCAATCTCAACATCTTCTTGTCTATCTCGTAATTCTTTTATTTCTTTTTGTAATACTTTAAATTTCTTTGCATCTTTGACAGGGTCTAACTTACCTAACGCATCTTCTGTTTCACCAATAGCTTGGTTTAATGTATCAAATGCACCAACAGAAGTTTTTACTGCTCTGTTCATTACATCTACATCTTGTACACCTCGTGTATCTACATCAATTACTGCGTTATATGTTACTGTATTTTCTGCCATTACATTCTTCTAAACATATTTTTTACACCTTTCCAATTTCTTGGTATTTCATATTTACCTTTAGCCATATCAATTTCTTTGGAAACATTGTAAAACTTATCTTGTTTTAATAAATCTATTACTTGTGTTATCATACTACTATAACAATTTTACTATTATCTATTGGTTATCAAGTGAGTCATCAATTATAGGTCCTAATAATTGTAATTGACATTCACCTGTTTTTAAATTATATTGATTGATTGCTCGTAAATGATAGTGGTTACCTCTAAAGAAAACTATATCATTTAATTCCATATCTACATAATCTGCAAATGGTATAATTGCAGAACCTTCAATCAATCTTGTTTTAGGGTCATATAACAAACTTATATATTTACTCCAATATTTTGAATATAAAGAATCTGATGGAATACTACCTAGTGATGCTCCCTCATTAAAAAACAAAAGAGAATCAGCATCAGATGCTGGAACTTCTTGTCCACTACCTGTTGAATAGTGGTCCATATATGGATAATAATTTATAGTTTGTATAAATGTACTTGATACACCTGTTCTTGTTTCAAAAGTATAAGGTGTAGTTTGTAATTTACCATTATAGAAATAAGTTCTAGGCCTAACTTGTGCAGGGTCAAACTCTTGGTTTGCTATAAAGGTTGGTATGAACATTTTATGTATTGCCATAATAATATATTTTAATAGGTTCCTCCTCCACCTCCAAGACAACTTCCTCCACCATCAGTTGATAATACAACTCCATTAGCTCCTATAATGTAAATATCAGGTGTAAAGTCATCAACCATATACTGATAGGAACCTAATGGATTATCTCCATTTGCATCTGAATAGATAGTATCCCCTACATCGGGTGTGCTACCACTACCATTATGATAATAAGTAGATTGTCCCATAGCACATACTGCAACTGTTGTGTTTGCAAGTGATGCTATGAATGGTGTTAGTGGTGTTCCAGCAGAACCAGTTACTCCACTACCTGCTACATATCGTAGAGGAGATACTCCAAATCCACTTTTAACTTCTAATTTACCATCAGAGAAAAAGTTTTGTGTATCTCTAAAATAAGATTTACCAAACTCTCTATTATTTTCTTTGTTAAAGTTTTGAGCAAGGAAATCTACATCTAATGTATCACCAAACTCTACTTCTCTTACACCCAAGTTGTTTGCTGGTGTAACAGATATTCTTTGGTTTAAATCCATATAATTATCAAAGTTTTTAACCTTACCTTGTTTATACCAATTATTAAATGTTTCAATGATAAAATGTCTTGGTTTAGTTTTACTTGGATAAATCTGTAAATTAAACTTCTTTTGTACTGATGTTAAGAAATCTAATAAAGTAATACCACTTGTTCCAAATGGCATATTGTTACTAATATTGATTGGTAATAATTCACCAGTTTCAAATAAAGTTTTTACTTTTAATCTACTCTCTTCATTTCCTTCAGGACCTACAATTACATTAGTTGTTCCTGTTCCAATTGAATCAAAACCTAAATTAAATTCATATTTGTAAGAACCAGAATTAAAAGTAAATTCAGTTTCTTCTGTTAAAGTTAAATCTACATCTCCACTACCATTTAAAACATTTTGTTTTATTACTTGATTCATAAATGGTAGTTCTTGTCTTTGCCATCCTGGTGCAGAACCACCAGGTGTTTTATCTTGTCTATATAAATAAAGTTTAGGATATACTGTATTACTACCTGTAATTTTCATATTAAGTGTTAATTCAACTAATGCAGCTGATGATTGAACTGCAGATTGACCAAAGTTTGGTTCATATTGAGAATTATTATTAATATTAAAAGAACCATCATAATATACATTTTCAAACAACAAAGAACCTGTTGCTGCACTTGTAATAGTTACAGGTGTTCCACTACCACTAATAGGTCCAATTTCTATTTGACCTTGTGTTTCTAAATTAACACCACTTATGATAGGATATTTTAATCCTCTATCACAAAGAACATAAGTGTTATCAAATCTTGATTCTGATAAGAATGTTGATTCGTATGTGTATTCTGTTTCATCAAAGATTGCATCAACAACTTTATCCAATCTAATAGCAGGTTTATAATCTTGTGGGTGTAATCCACCTTTCAATGATGTAGGTCCAAATGGTCCTATCTCACTATAATTTATACCTAAAATATTATTTGGTAATTGTGCTTGATAAGCGTGTTGTTTACCACTATCAGTTAAGGTATATACAATCTCACCACCTAAATTATGTCCATCTACTGATGAGGTAAATATTTGATTTCCTAAATGTGAATTACCATCATAGGCAGAACCACTCCAAGAATGTAATATATTACCTCCTGAAAAGATATGATTGTATTTATCAAGTGTATTTAATTCGTTTAATGTAAGTGATTGTAAATCTCTTTTGAATGAAGATAATAAACCATAGATAGAAACTTCATATGATTCTACATATTTGTTTTCTTTTAGGTTTACTCTTTCTAACTGCATATATCCTTGTGATACATAAAAACCATCAAAATCAAATTGTGCAATTACCTTTGTGTTTGTTTTAAATAGATAAGGTTCATCTATTGATATATCATATACATGCTGAAAGAACTCATTATTCTTTTTTGTACCAGGTATAGTAATCTGTCTGGTAAAATCACTTGGTAATTTACCTATGTCAAATAAACCTGTTACATTATTGGAAAGAAATATTGTTTCATCTTGAAATAAATCTAATTCTGTTCCTCTTGCAATAAGTTTAAATACCTTATCTCTTCCACTTGTAATAGCCATATTAGAATATTAGTTTGTATCCTTGTCCTTGTGTAAATTCAAAAGAATATTGAATTAACTTATCAACAACATGAGTTTTTATATTAAATTGAGATGTATCTAACGCTAATGGTCTTACATAATCATTTGCTTCATCATATACCCAATAAATCTCTTCACTTGACATTAGTTGTTTAAATATATCATTATAATCCTCAGATATGTAATCTGTATTTACTGATAATTTTAATGTAGAATCTGTAATATAATTTTGTATTGATGATTCATACTTTTGATATGATAATGAATTACCACTCCACGAACCGATTTGAGGTTGGTATCTGCTCCTTTGAGTTTTCATTGATTGTTTACTAACCAAATTAAAATTAAAGTAATCAAATTGACCGTATCTATTTTTCCATTTTATTCTTATGTTAGGATATTTTTTAGTACATTCTTTTGTAATTGTAATGTTATCAGTTACTCTTGCATTTATATCGTTTTGATTACTACCACTAATTAAAAATATTGTGTATGAATCTTCTGTTGTAGATAATGGAAAATCTGGCTCTGTTGGTAACCAAGGTATCGTTACAACTGAACCTGATGAGTTAGATGTTGTAGAAGGTAATACTACTGATTGGTCCTCACCTACATTTGATGAAGAATAAATTGCATAAGTTGCATCTTCATCTGCTCCTCTCCATACCGATAATCTACCATAGTTTCCATCAAAGAATGATTGTGAAGCAGGTCCATCAGTCATTAAAGGCCAGAATGTAGAATTATCTGATGGTTGTGATGCAATAGTTTCTTGGAATATCTTATATCCATCTATTGCTTGATAAGTATTTGACCTTACATGAGAACCTGTAATGAACGAACCTGTTGGATTGTTTTTATATTGTACATATGCATCAATAGCAAAATGTTTTACCGAAGAACTATCCTCTGCTCTTAAATCTGTAAATGTACTTGCTAATACTCGTGATACATCAAATATACCTCTACCATTTGGGTTAGGGTATTTTTGTAATGTATAGTTAGCAGTAGAACCACTCTCGGTTAATGAACCTGTCCAATAATACAATTCAGCAACATACTGAAATGAAGATGATGCTCTTAATGCTGCAGTGCTCTCATATTGTGTAAATACAGTAGGAGATTGTGCTAAATTGATTTGAGCAGGATTTTGTGTTATTGATAATGCCATCTAATCTTTTTAGTAATATAACAATAAAATAAGTAAGTATATTGGAAGTTATCCTTTTACGGTAAGATTATCACCACCTGATTTCCATATCTTATCTAAATCAGCAAAAATATCATCAAGTAGTTCAGCTGATTTTGTATTCATTGCTTCATCTTTAGCTTTGATAAATTCAGGTGATTGTGCTGCTATTTGTGCAAAAGGTCTAGCTTTCATTAATGTTTTACCATTTTTCTTTGTACCAAAGTGAACATACTTTGCATAATCAGGTAATTGAAAGTTTAATCTAAAAGTTATGTTACCTCTCTTATCTTCGGTAACCATAGTTTGTATTCTATTTCTACCTGCAACTTCTTTAAATAATTTACCAGTCTTATATGCTTTAGAAGAACCAGTCTTGTATCCTTTATAAGGAACACCAGGATTTATAGCCTGTAAAGCCTTATCCTTATAAATCTTTGCTACATCTTTTAGTGTTTTCATTAGTGTCCTACATATCTACTTTTAGTGTTTTCATATGATGCACTTACTGCAGCTGCAGATAATGCACTTCCATATACATATGCTTCCCCAACTACAACCTCTCTATCAACACCCGAATCAGTTCTTGATATATTAACCTCTGGATTATTTAATTCAGTAGTAATTGTAGAAATAGAGGAAGATGCATACAATGCTCCATCAATATATAATAACCCTTGTGATGTGTCTTTATCCCAAGTAAACACAGTATGAATCCAAATTCCAGTTCCAGGAACTGTATAATCAGGCGTTGTGTTATTATTAGATGTACCATCGTAATAAACACCTTTTGCTGTCATATTACCTGTACCAGAATATCGTATTTCAAAGAAATCTCTATCTCCTCCTGCACTTTCATCTCCTAAATTTATTAAAGGTTCATAACTGTTTCCTTGATATCCATTAGCATATGACCAGGCTTCTAATGAAACCCCATTATCTACCCAACTAAATGGGTCTAAATAAGAAGAAGATGGTAATATAGAACCAGTATTTGAATTATAGTATGAATATATTGGGTCTGTACATTCTTGAGTATTAATTATTTTTCCATTAGAACTTGTAACGAAATATGAAAAAGATTTATCTGAATAATATCCATCTACTACTGGTGTAAATAAAAACTTATCTTGATATATAGTATTTCCTGTTCCTAATGTTGTATTTTTTTCTATGTAAAATGGTGTAGATGTTTGAGAACCACAAGCAGAAGCAGTATCAGAGCCAGTATATAATAAAACAGATTCAGAATATTCTTTACAACTACCAGTAGGGTAATATATGATTACTATACCATCACCACCACTACATCCAATTCCTCCAGGAGGGGTTGCTGGAAAGTCTCTTCCACCTCCACCTCCACCACCAGAGTATCTATCTCCATCACCAGAAAAACCACCACCACCATCTTGACCGTATCCTTGTTCAATAGATGAAACACCATCTCTAGCGGCTCCACCACCTCCACCAACTCCTTTACTTGTAGTTAACCAAGAAGGTGAAGTGTAGGGTAATGTTACAGTTGTTCCTGTTCCACCATTACCGGCTTTATTACTAACACCATTACTACCATTACTTGTAAAACCTCCACCACCACCTGCCCAAAGGCCAGAGTTAGTTCCACCAGTAAAACCTGTTGCACTATCACCACCATGAAGATATAATGGGTCAGCCACAGCACCATATCCACCTTTACCTCCGAGTGATTTTAATCTATCTGTTCCTGTATATGGTCCTCCTAATATTTCACTATAATCTCCATTTCCACCATTATAAGTTCTTAAAGGTGGACTGACATTATCTGCATCAGGTGGAGCACCACCAGCACCTACTTGTATAGAATAAGTTCCTTGAAATAATTGTCCTGTTCTATTAATAACTGCGGCTCCTCCACCACCACCTCCATTACCAAGGTTTCCTGTACCATCCCAGCCTCCGCCGCCGCCACCTCCGATGACAACTAATCTTGCTCTATTGGTAAATCCTTTTGTGACAGTAAGTTGAAATGTTTCTGTTGTATTAACATCTGCACAAGCAAATTCATGGTAAGCCCACCCTTCTGAACCTGATGTAAAAGAACCACTAACACCACCGTTAGCAGTCACTTCCATACATTCACCTGATTGCATATGTGTGGTTGGTATAAATCTCATATTAACTAAAGAATTGTCCTGTTACACCATATAGGTAATTACTATCAAATGTTACAAATGTAAGAATATCTTGTGAATTGGCTTGTGAAGGTGAATATCCTACACCTCCTAACATTCTAATTGAGTTACTATCTATTGATGCGGTTGTATTATTTAATGTTCTTACTTTTAATGATATTGTTTGACCAGGTATAATATTCGTTGCAGTAAAGTGTGTATCACTACCTGTTGGTAAAGTTACAGTAAAGAAATTACCTAATCCACAATCTATACTTGCAGTTTGTGATGCAATTGTAATTGCTTCTACATTACCATTTACTGAACCGCTAATTGTTTGGTCACCAACAAATGTATTATTTGTATCTATTCTTGCATATGAACTTGTTGCTGCAATTAAACTATTGACTTCATTTTGTAATGATGCAGTAGTTATTTCTATTTGTGTTAGTCTATTATCATTACTTGCAGTATATAAATCTAACTGATTAAAATGATTATTAGCTGATTGTGTATAAGCATTAAACTCAGCAGTTTCAACAAAATCTACTGAAAGAGATTGTGTAAATGATTCTAATGAACTTAATCTATTATTTTGTTGTGTTTGTTCTACTTCTACTGATGAGGTATATACATCAAACTCTACTTCACTTACAAAGTTTGCATCTAATGAAGAACTAAAGTTTTCTAAATCAGTTATTCTTGTATCAGCAGATTGTGTGAATGAATTGATAGAAGTTAATGAACTATCAGTAGATGAAGTAAATGAATTTATTGCGTTTAACGAACTATCTGTTGAAGATGTAAAACTATTAATACTTGCAAGAGAACTATCAACAGAACTCGTGTAAGTACCCAATACAGAGTTCCTAGCTTGTTGTGATGTTTCAAATGATTCTAAACTATCTAATCTTGAATCTACTGATGTAGAAAATGGTCCTTCTAATGAGTCTAATCTACTATCTACCGAAGCAGAATATGTTGTTACATTACCAATACCACTTACAGTTGAAGATGATATATCACCATCTATAACTCTTAAGTTTGTACCATTTAATAAATCTAATGCTCCACTAATTGTAGTTTGACCTACAATAGTTTGTGTATCTGATGTTTCATCACCAATAACATTACTACCACTTGAGAATATTACTGATGCAGATTCTTCGGTTACATGAAGTAATCTTGTATTAACTGTATCGAAGGTTGCAATATTAGCTGATATATCTCCATCAACTGTTACATTACCTTTTATATCAATAGAACCCGAATGTATGAATGAACCACTTACATCTAAATTACCATTTAAATCTGTGTTACCATTTACTGTTAAATTATTTTGAACTAATAATTTATTATCAATAGTTACATCATTACTTGTTGCATTAATCTTTACACCAATGTTATTACCTACACCATCTTGTAAATTTATATCACCACTTTGTGATGGTAAAGATTGTGTAGAGTTAGCTAGGTTTATAATCCCATAAAAGGATTGACTAATAAATAAATCTTTTAAATTACTCATATCTTTATGTATATTGCCACTTTCTTAGTGCATCATCTATTTTATTGTTATCCCATCGTTCAGGTGTTGTATCCCAAACTTTAGGTGTTGTCCATAATTCACATAGAGCACAATCACCAAAATCTTCATATGGTATTGCTAATACTGGCAATCCATAAAAATCATAATCATCTCTACCAGTAACTTCCTCTAATATTTCAAAACACCTGATATTATCATAACTCGTAAGATAAGTTTCAGGTTTACTATCAGGTGTATAGTTAGTAGCAAATACTTGTCCTATACTACCTGTTGTGTTCAATACTGCATTATACAACTCATCAGTTTCACAATCCTTTACTTTAAAGTATTGCCCCTTAGGGGCTATCAAAAAAAAAAGGCAACGATTTTTATCATTGTGAACAGTCAAGGTAAATTCTGATGACCATCCCACCAGACCGTTGTTAAACCGGTCTGCAAAAGGGGTACAGTTTATATCAGAGTTTATCTCCATTCCATAATTACTCTTTTGAGTATATGCAGTTAAATCGTTTAATATACTTAATGTGTTAGCATGTATATCAACCACATCATCAGTCCCATCAAAAGGAACAATCTGTTTATTTGTTCTTTCATCTGACATTTTGTCATCTCTCATCACCTTTGATTTATCAGCAACTATTAACTGAACTTGATACTCTGTTATAGTAGGTCCAAAGTTAGCGTTTGTAATTAACACATTACCAATTGGATATTGTGGAAATTCAGTTGCATCAAAATTGTATATATCACCTTGAGTTACCTTTGCAATACTTGGATGATTCTTCATTATTGTTTTGAAGTAATTTAAAGTATTGTAATATAAAGAAAAGTTTTCTGCACTATTCTTTACAATCTGGCTTCTTGCTGGTGTTTGTGATGGTGTGCTCATATCTTATAATTGTATTCCTCCAAAGTATTGATTTGCTTGGTCAGGGTAAATCATTGTTGAATCACCTGTACTTTCGTTGTATTCAGGTACATTCGTATTGTTTGCAATCAACCAATCTTGTAATCTCGTAGAATAATAATCTGCGTTATTCAATGCTTTGTTTAAGAGGTAATCTACTTCTGTTTTACTTGGAGCAATACCAGTTTCACTCTGTTGTTTCACTGCTCCATTTGATTTAAATTGTACTGAACTAAATGGAATATATTCTACACATCCATACCAAATCAAAGTAGGTTTCACATAATCTTCTACAAGTGTTTGATAATAACCTGTAAAAGCTGTTTGTGATTCTACATCATCTTGTAATTTATTGTAAAGAACTGTTCCTAATAAATTCAGTATGTATTTTTCTTGTGCTGTTCTAATAAATGGTAGAAGAGCATCTGCATCAATTGCACCTCCAAGAGGTGTGTTCTTGATAATATCGTTTCGTGTAATTAATAATCCAAATGCCATAATATTTTATTCATCTTTGTAGTATGATTCAAAACCAAAATCAGTTGGTCTTAGAGGTTCATACTCTTCGTTAAATTCTTGTTCGTTTTCTACTTCTTCTCCTTCTCCACCTTGTAAGTTATCATCTATTGAATCTTGTACATCTTCTATACTCTCATCAGTTTCTTCTGCTGTTGTAGAAAGGATTACAAGAGGTGTAAGTTGTTCAAAATATAATTCTGATATATCGATACCACCAACTCTAAATGCGTTGTATATAGAGTTTATAATTAAGTTTTGGAAAGGGAATATAGTCATTGTTTGCATAATAGAATATGCAGTTTTCATTTCTTCCGATTGAGATGAGAACCCATTATTTGCAGTTCTAATACCAAATAAAAGTGGTGATACTATTCTGTGAGCTACAAGGATTCTATCTTGAGCATATTCAGCAACATACTGATATTTCTCGTGTAAGTTCTCCATCGGTAAAGTATCAATGGTAGGTTTGTTTATTGCATCATCATTAAATGATACCATAAATCTACCAGCGTTTCTTGTACCTGTAAATTTAGCTTCTAATAAACTTTCTATTGTTTGTCTTTCTTCAGGTGCAGGAACTCCATTGTTAAAGTTCACCATTGCAACTGGTAAGAAACCATTCTCTATATTGTTAAGGTGTAAGTTAGATAATTCTGCTTCTGAAAATGAGAATTGTAAAGCTGATATCCAATCAGGTAAAGAATAGTAATATCTGTTAGGTTCATATTCTTTTACATATAGTATTTCTATCTCTTCATTAGATGAACCGAATGTAGGTATAAACTCTTTATCTTTTTGTTTTCTTGTATCACTCCAATCAACACAATAGTAATAACCTTCTACTTTCTTCATACCATAAATCTTTTTAGCACGAAGGTTTTGTACTGGTGTATGATATAATTTTTCTATCTTTGTGTGTGATTCATTCCATATTACTTGG
>Ga0070753_1001618_pt1 | contig 12520 bp, 10 predicted proteins | sample VirMetDEL_Aug_31_FD_77441 | JGI IMG/M metagenome (GOLD analysis project Ga0070753, IMG submission 77441) | Aqueous microbial communities from the Delaware River and Bay under freshwater to marine salinity gradient to study organic matter... | ecosystem: Environmental > Aquatic > Marine > Coastal... | reverse complement strand
TATTGAGTTCAAGTCTTATTCAGATGAACAGTTAAGAGAGATAGTTTTTGAAGACATCATAGAAGGTGAAGAGATTTACAGAACTGTGTTAACAAATGATGGACCTTCTGATTGGAGATTTGTTGTAAGCTTTTTAACTCAGAGAATTTTGAAAGACCTTAGGCTTTTTAGAGGTTACGATACCCTTTATCCTAAAGTTAAAAACTTTTGTGAGTCGCACCTTTTTTCAAAGACTGTTGTACTTGACGACGAACAGACAATTAAAAATTTATCGGAAGTAATAGCAAGAAGAACTGTAGAGGAGACATTTAAAAAAGCTATTAATGATTTAACTGTATATGAAACTGGGGAGACTGAAATAAAAGATTCAGTTAATTTGAGAAAGACAAGACCATTTACTATTAATGATTCTGAATACTATCAACCTAAAAAAAGTGTTTTTAATATAATTTCTGGAGATAGCAGACTAGAGCTTGATTTTTCTGCTTATCTTGATCGATGTGAAGATGTTCTCTCTTTTGGTAAAAACTTTTTTGCAGTCAATTTTAAGTTAGATTATCAGAATGCTGATGGAAATATATCGTATTATTATCCTGACTTCTTAGTCAAACTCACTCCACTTGCAAACAAAGAGGAACTTTATGTTGTAGAAACTAAAGGAAGAGAAGACTTGGATGTACCTCTGAAAATGAAACGACTCAAGCAATGGTGTAAAGATGTCAATGAAATGCCTAATGCTAAGCAGATATGGAACTTTCTATATGTACCTCAAGATGATTTTGAAAGCTATGTTGATTCATTAAAATCATTTAGAGAACTCGTACAAGTTTGTAAAGAGTATCAATAGAACAATAATCAAGCTATAAAACATATATCATTTGATAGCTTTTTAATAATATTGCAAATATTAATTCGCCTACGCTATTTATAATGCGTAAGCCTTTAGAGAATGTAAGGAAACTCTCGCAATATACACAATGCATATATCAATATGGACTTTTTGTATTTTGTATGTAAGCACTCAGTGTTTGTGTGTAACAAAACTATACACTTCTGTATATAGCATTCGTAACACTTGTAATGCTTGTAGCACTATAGGTAGGGGTAGGGTAAAAATCGCTAGCTTTCTTTAGCTCTCAGATTAAGCACCCCGCACAAATTTTTCTAATTGAGTGTTTTCTGTACAGGGGACACATACGACACCAAGGACACAACCATACTAAAACTAACTACTGAGTGAAATAACTGTTTAGTTTGTTTAGTAGACACTAACTATATCAAAAACAATCAAGTTATATTATTAAACCTATGTACTTTCTCCTCCCTTTTTGTACACAAACCAATACATAAAATAGATGTTTAGCTTATTCAATATTAAAAAAGAAATATTTGATGTAAAGAATTAGCTATTTTCATTTAACCAATCTTCATACAACTTTTCTATTTGTTCATAAGGCAACTCTGATAAATCAATATCATACTCTTCTGTGTACCTAAGAACATTTAGAAACTTTGAGAGCTCCTGTCTTTTGACTGCATTTTCAAATTTGTTGTCCTGATCGCCATAGCTAATTGTGAACTCAATGGGTTGGTCTTGAAACTCCTGTTTTGCTATGTCAAACTTATCAACTCTGAAGTGGGGGTTAAGTGAGAATTCATCTGGGTAAATTCTTTCTAATAACCACATTGCTACTTTAGGGTCTGTCATTGCTCTGTTGTAGACAACCTCTAATAAATTATCCATAGCTTTAGCTCTTGCTAACTCAGTTCTTTGATAGAAGACAACAAATGGTTCTTCATCCTGTAGACCAAGAAGACGCCAACGAGAGTAAGTTCTTTCTGAGATACCCACTCTCGCACAGGCTAGTTTTATTGTTGAGCCCTGTTCTAATTCAGAGCACAACAAATCCAAATCAACTTCGTTGACTTTACTAGGGCGTCCTACTTGTTCTATTTCACTCAAAATATTTCATCCTGTTGTGGTTTTTCTTCAATTGTTACTTGTTCTGGTAGAGACCTAGCAATAGGTTCTTCAAAGTCGTCCCATTTGTAACCTTTGAGACTACCCTCTGAGTTATCGCCTCTTACTGACTGAGTTCTTATCCCATAAGCTTTTAATTTCTGAGCTAAGAACAATGCGTCTATTCCTAAACCATTGTTGTATCTTCCAAAGCGACCACTCTCAGATTGATTGACTTTCTCAACAAGAGTTTTTGAATAGATTGTTTTGCGACCATAGGACAATTCTTGAGCTCGTATCTCAGCACACACCTTTAATAACAACAGCTCATTGTTGTACTGATCTTCATCTTCTCTTATTGATAAGTTAATTAAAGCTTGAGTGGACTTAGTCAACCAGTCTTCGTCGCCTAGACTTGCTATTAACATCAATGGCTCAGCTATATCTATAGCTCTATCGTTATCAATGTTTTCTTCTAGGATGTTTAAGAAGTCTTCTTGTAATCTATCTGGAAAGATATCTTCATCGACTACTTCTTCAATAAGCCCTTTGATTACTTCAACGAATTCATTACAAGTTACTTTTACTTTCCTAGCTCTAAAGCGTTCAGTTTCTTCTTCTTTTAACTTACGCCTAAGTGCAATAGGAATACTTCTGTCCTGTAGTGTGTCTTGTAACCTCTCTCTTCCTATTCCAGAGAAAGCTTTGGCACAGAACAAGTCAAACTCCTCAGCTCTATTGTTTGGTCCAGAGTATCTGGTTACAACTGCACCGGACTGCTCATTACCTTGATTGAGTACACCCCATAACTCGCCTTTATCTTCAGAGTTATATCTGTCTATCTCGTCAAAGCAGATTGTTGGTTTTATCTTGTCTATTGTTCTGTATATTGCAGTAGTACAGTTAATTTCTATACGACCTTTAGCAGACAACCAAGCTATAAGCTTGAGTAGATTTGATTTACCACAACCCTTATGAGCAGAGAATATATGCAAGTAGGGTGTATATTCAAAGCGTGCAATGAGCCAAGTATGAACTACCCAATTAACTATTGTTACTGGCTCGTCATCGTTTTCAAAGATGATAAACGAAGTTAACAATCTGTATAAGCCATTAAGTAGTTCAGACCAACCTGTTCTATATTGTGCAAGATGTTCTACTTGAATACTCATTACACACTTCCAGAAGGGTCATCTTTTTCGTGCATATAGCCAAAGATATTTCTAACTTTTGCTTTTGCTTGATGACACCCACAATTGAAACAGGGATTATTTGGATCACTGGTGCAAGAACATTGTTCAAGTCTTTGACACAACTTACACCAGAACACAGAGTTAAAGTCTATACTATACATTAGGAAGATTCCTCAACAGAGGAAGTGAAAAGCTCAGAGTTCATCTGGGCTTTGTCATTTGTAGTATTCAACCAAACTCTAAACCAGCATTTAAAAGTTTTAACTCTTCCAAATACTTTAAAGAAAGTAGGAGCTTGCTCTTTAGAAATCCAACGCCGAATTGTTGGCTCACTAACTCCAAACTCTTTCTTTACATCTGGGACTGTCATACAGTAACAATCCCTAACGATGTTGGAACAGTTCTTATGATGTTCTGAGAACTTACTCACTCTCAAAGAACTCTTCCCATTTGTTAAGCCCAACGGCAAGAGCAATTAGTGTTGACCTGTTGGGAGTATGCTTACGACCAAAAGCTTTACCTACTGTAGTCTCTGAGAAACCCAGAGAGTAGGCGAGCCTTAACATCGTTAGACCAAAGTTCTCTTTAAGGTATTCATACTTAGCTATTAAGTCTGCAACCTTTATGTTTCGACCAACATAAAGCATTACAGGACTAGTATCATATTCGCCTTTAAGAACTTCACTCTTGACAATCAATGAAGTTGTCATTTGTCTTATCTCCATTTCGCCTAAGCTCTTTCTTAGTTAAGCCAACTTTAATCTAAGATTAAGTTGACATACTTTTGATTACTCTTTATCTTAACAGAAAACAATTAATTAACATCATTATTTTAAGCATTTGTTGACAACTATATTTTGAAGTGTTTAAACTAGGGTTACTAAAAAAATAGTGGTGGATAATGAAACTTAGAGAGAGTAAAGGAAAGTTGATTGCAACTTTTGATTGGGTCAATGGTGGACCAACTGAAGACAATATGATAACTGTAGGTAAAGATACAAAGATGAATATGCAGACTTCCACTACTGTTGAGCTAACGCTTAAGCTCTCTGATACAGTCAACGACTTTCTCATTGTTGATGAAGTTAACTGGAAGAACAAAGAAGACTTTAACAATTTACATTTCTTAGACACTAGTAAGAAGTACGACCCTATGTATAGATACAACTTTGTAAACCTCATTAACAATGTCTATCTGGGTTTACTTGATGACGACACTCTTGGTAAGAAGTACTTACCTCAAGTAGATAAAAACTTACAACATTACATTAACGAAAACACCAATGATAGTGGGACATTTTCTACTAGTGGGGACTTAAACAAAGCAGTATTAGGAGCAATTTATTGCTTAGGTACTCTTACTCTTCCAAGTACATTTCAAATAAGGTCTAAGTGGTTTGAGCGTGTTACTGGTATGAAGAGAAGTCATTTCGTTAAATCAATTAACAGAATTTCTATTGACGAGGATGAGCTAAATGAATATTGGTTTAAGCCTGTTAGAACTTGGCTCAATAAAGAAATGGAATATGATCCACCAATTAGGAAGGGAGACACTCTTCAACTTCGTGAGTGGGATGTGGTTCCCAGAGAGAAAAGGCTAGAGTTCAATACCAGACAATACACTTCAGAGAACAAGATTACTTTAGAGGGTACAGACTGCTTTATTGCTAAGAACTGTAAGCGTGAAAATGACGCTACTGGTGTTTACTTATCTGGGTACGCTCAAAAACTATTAAGTGATAATTTCCCAAGCATAGTTTCTGAGGGTAAAGTACAAAGAAAATATACAGAGGGTTGGAGACAATGAGCACAGTAAGAATTTGTAAAGCTACTAAGTGTTCTAAGAAGTGTAAGTACCTGGTCTCTTACAAAGATAGATACGGCAAGTGGCGAGAGAAACACGGTTTTGAAACAAAGAAGTCTTGTGAGCTTGAGCGTTTAAACATAGAAACTGAATTAGCTCAAGGGATTATCAGTTCTGAAAGAGCTATGCAGTTAACTATGAACGAGTATGTTCAAACTATAGAACTCTCAAAAGGTAATGAAAGAACAAAAGCTTACGCTACTGCAAGATATAACAACTGGCTAAGAGATAGCTTAGGGAATATGAAGCTTAAAGACATTACAAGAGTCGATATAGAAAATTATTTTGATGATGTACTTGTTGGGTACTCAGGATCACTGAAGAGAAAGATACTCACTCACATCTCAACTATTTTTAAATATGCAACTGCTGACGGCTTAGTCAATAGAAATCCTGCTCTTGCAGTTCACATTGATGATGACAAAAGAGTCAATGAACCTAACCCATTAACAAGAGAACAATTTCACGAATTTATTGACTTATGGGACAACGATAAAGTATTAGTTGAACACTCTAACTTTATTGTTGCAATGGGTTACTTAGGTTGCAGACCTCAAGAGCTCGGAGCTCTTACTTGGGACAATGTAGATTTAGAAGAACGAACTGTCTATATCAGACAAGCAATAAAGAAAGACGCTAAGGGCGGACAATACATTGGGGAGCTTAAGTCTTCAAATGGTAGAAGAGCTCTAGCTATTCCAGATTATTTACTAGGAAGACTTCGCTTTATGAAGTCTAAAAACCCTAGTGATAAGTATGTATTTTCTAGTTCTTTAGGCAAGATGATTAACTTAAATAACTTTAACAAGCGTTATTTCCTTAAGGCTAAGTTGTTATCTTCATTACCAATCGAGAACTTGTATGACTTGAGACATACTTTCTCAGCAATGATGAGAGCTAACGATTGCACCATAGTAGAACTAGCAGAGATGTTGGGACACGACTATAAAGTAACTAAAGCTTGGTATGGTGTCTGGTTTGAGAAAGCTAACTTTAAATACCTAGGCGCAGTAGATAGTTGGAAACAACAACAGGCTTAAGACCATTTAAAGAGAGTGTCTATATTTTTGGAAAATTTCTTAGTGGTTTTTTGTTAAACTTTGACAGCTTCAAACACATTATGCTTTTGTTTAATAAGAAACATAATGTACTCAAGGTCATCATTTGATGTTTTACTATCAACTACAACATAATATCTATACCCCTTAGAGCCACCCATATTTTTAGAATTCCAATCTTTATGAACTGCTACTTTCTTAGGGTCATCAAGTTCAAAATAAGCTGGAGATTTTGAACCATCTTTATCAATCCATCCAAGGACAACATTAAGTGAAAACTTATCTTTCCTTGTTTTAATTGTTACTAAATTATTGAATTTATCAAGCCTAAAACCAATATAGCTTGAGGTTACATTGACTTCATACCTTCCTAAATCAAGAATGCTCTCTTTAATTAAGTTGTATGAATCAAGCAGTTTACTGCTTCCAAGTTTGCTTAAGTGTTCTTCTTCTGTAGTTTTCTTAAATTCATCTTTATTTGAACTATTGCTTTTAGATTTTGATTTATTATCACTAAAAGAAAAAGATTCGGAATACTGAGGGCTAATGTGATCTAACAATATATCATTTGATTCAAACTTATTTATTCTCACTAATTCAAAAGGTAAGTCTTTAGCAAATGCGTTCAGTTGGTATTTTGAAAATTTTTGGGAAATGAAAATAACTCTTGAGTCTTTCCAGTTGAAATCTTTTTCAGTATACAATTCGTTTCTTTTTTGAGAAAGAGCCAAAACAAATTTTGATTTATTGTTCATCATCGTATTTAGGTAAGAATACCCCTGATCTGTCAATGCGTGATTTTTATCAAGCTTATATTCAATAATCACGAAAGAATTTGTCTCAGAGTCTAAACAGATAGAGTCCAACCGAAAATCTCCAACAATAAATTCTGATTCAATAAATTCTAAATTTAAAAATGTATTCATATTGTTTTCAACAAGATTCTGAATATCTTTTTCATTATTAAAAGGTACTGGTTTCACATTTGTGTAACTATTTTTTGAATTTGTATATAAAAACATAATTTCATTATAGAAATGTAAATACTGAGAAAAAAGAAATTATTGTGTCTTATGTGTCTCTTGTGTCCTCTTACAGAGAAGTAGCAACATTATGTCCTCGGAGATGTGACAAAAATACTGAAACTCACAAAAATATCAGGGGGATATCAGGGGGAAAACACTTATATGATTGTTTGTGAAGACTTGACCTTAGAATAAGTCAATGTTTACTTGTGGGCCTAGTTAGATTTGAACTAACGACCTCATCCTTATCAGTCATTACCATTTAAATATCAGACCATATCAGTATGACTTAAGCCAAGAAGTCTAGCTAATTAAACCTTTTATCAAATCCTTTCTATCAATATCATAACCTATTAGAATTTCCAACTGAACTTTCAGGGGGAAATCAGGGGGAATAGTTTTGACCCCCTAGTTTCAATGTGGCATAGGGTCTAAATAACAATGTAACTCCTGAGATAATTGCTGGTAAATTTACAAAGATTTAGAACATAAAAATTATGTATCTAACTCTCTTTTTTCTGTAGCAATCTGTGTATCAATTTCAGATACAATATCATCAATCTCTCTATTCACAACATTAAGGTCTAGTGTTTGTTTTCTTGCGTGTTGAGAGCTGAGTGAACGCATTAAATAGATAACCATTGCCCAACTACCTGATTCTTGCACACCAGTAAAGACAATGGGTTTCTGTCGATTTTTTATGGAGAGCTTAAAGCCATCAATATAGGGCTCAATATCCATAATACGCTTTAGCTCTATTGTTCTTGTCTCTAAATCTCCCATAAAAAGTAGTTCGTTAAAGGTTAGTTTTAACTTTCCACTGTCGAGTCTTCTCATCTCTTGATACGACCTTGCCTGTGAACCGCCAATATAAATTCCTTTTGCGACTCGAACTCCACTGTATCCTGCAATGCGTTTGGATCGTGGTTCGTGAAGCTCAACTGAAGCATCTTCTATAAATGCGTACACAGTGTCTTTTAAATAAGTTATTGAGGTTTGGTTATTCAAGGTTGTTTTTACTGAGTCAATGTAATCTCGTGTCTGTTCTAGTTTCTCTAGGAGTTCTTGTGAATGAAGTTCTGGAGTTACAAATCCACCACTATTATATTTTCTGTACCCAAAATATGTACCTACTAAAACTAAGAGTGCAATTACTTCCATATTTCTATGATACCAAACCCAACACTGATATAGATTGAAACAGTCTTAGGGGGTTATTACAATCAGAGTAATGGTTGACAGACTTCCTGATAACGAGATACGAGATATTACAAAAATGCTAGAGGCAGGAAAGCCGCTAGATGATAAATATCGTTACCTTCTCTTTAAAGAGTCACGACAAGTAGAACTTCTCTGGAATGGTAAAACTACAAAGACTTCTAATATTGTTCTCCCTTTTCAATCTATTGAACACATTGATGAACCACGATCTGAAGAAAAGATAGAGTTTCAAAGGTCACTCTTTGATACATCTGGACAGAGAGTGCGGGGTTGGTCGAATAAATTAATCTGGGGAGATAACAAGTTTGTATTAAGTTCCTTACAGTCTGGTCCACTTCGAGAAGAGATAGAGGCTAATGGCGGAATTAAATTAATTTATATTGACCCACCTTTTGATGTCGGAGATGACTTTACTAGAAATATTGAAATTCAAGATAACTCATTTGAAAAAGCCCCTACTGTGCTCGAAGAGGTTGCTTATAGAGACAGTTGGGGAAAAGGAGCGGACTCTTTTTTAGCAATGATTTACGATCGTCTTAAGCTAATGCATAGTTTGCTAGCTGATGATGGTTCCTTCTTTCTCCATTGCGACTATAGATTAAATTCCAGACTAAGAATTGTACTAGATGAAATATTTGGAGAAGATAATTTTAGATCTGAAATATCCTGGAAAAAATTAACATCTGCGAAGTCACAATCTAAATATTTTAGCAATATAAAAGATAGTATATTTTTTTACACCAAAACTGATGATTCTATTTTTAATAAATTATTTATCAAAGGCATTAGTGATGACAAGAACTATCCATATACAGAAGAGGAATCGGGTAGAAAATATGGTACTTTTGACTTTACCCAAATGGGCGCAGGAGAACCTAGAAAATTTGGAGATAAAACCTTAACCCCTCCACCAGGCAAGCATTGGATATGGTCCCAAGAAAGAATTAATGAAGGTATGGAAAATGGGAAAATTGTTTTTACAAAAAACGGAACCCCCAGAGTTAAACGATATTTGGATGAAAAAGCAGGAAATCCAATAGGAGATATGTGGGATGACGAGGAAGTAACTCCTTTATCGAGCAATGCAAAAGAAAGAAAAGAAGTTAATTATCCAACACAAAAACCAGAAGCTTTAATCAAAAGAATTATATTATCAACCACAAATGAAAATGATTTAATAGCAGATTTTTTTGTTGGTTCTGGAACTACTGCAGCAATTGCAGAAAAACTTAATAGAAAATGGCTTGCCTCTGATGTTGGAAGATTTGGAATTAACACAACTAGAAAACGAATGATTCAAGTCCAGAGAGATAAAAAAGAAAACGAAGAAGATTTTAGATCATTTGAAATTTATTCAATCGGAAGCTACTCAATTATAGATGAAAAAAAAGAAGACAAGTTTAGAGAGTTAGTACTTCAAGCATATAAAGCTGAGAAGCTTAACAACTCAGTGTTTATTGGAAAAAAAGGTAGTACTTATATATCTATTGGACCTCAAGACCTACCTTGCTCTAGAGATTTTGTTGATGATATGGTACAAGAGTGTATCAATCAGGGAGCAGTAAATTTAGATGTTTTATCATTTGAGTTTGGTATGGGTGTTGTACCTGAGGCACAAGAAGACGCTTTAACAAAAGGGGTTAAGCTATCTCTAAAATATATTCCAAGAGAAGTTTTTGATAAACGAGCAGTTGAATCTAATGCAGTACGATTCTCTGAAGTTGGGTTCCTAGATGTTGATATCAAGACTTTAAAGAAAAATAGAGAAGCAACAGTGACACTTAAAGACTACTCTATCTTTTACTCTCAAGATACCTTACAGAAAACAGGAGAGGCATTGGGAAAAGGTAAATCTACAGTCGTACTAGATAATGGAAAAATTCTAAAAATATATAAAGATAAAGCTGGCATTATCAAACAAGAAGAGATTGCTACAAACTGGACTGACTGGATCGATTACTGGTCTATTGATTTTAATTATGAAGATAGACCTGAGTTAATTATTACAGAGGGTGAAGATGGAAAATTACAACAAGTAGAGACAGGTAGGTTTGTTTTTGATAACAACTGGCAGTCATTTAAAACAAGAGAGAGCGAGCTTGAGTTAACATCAGCAACTTATCAGTATCCAAATTCAGGAACTTACAAGATTGCTGTAAAAGTAATCGATATATTTGGAAACGATACAACTCGTGTGTTTGAGGCTACTGTGTAATGGCTCTCTCTGAGAATTTTCCAAAAGACCCTTTTGTAATATTAGACCCAAAAGAACGCTGGTTTCCAGCCGATGAAAGTTTGAGAGGTAAAGAATATGATGAAAAACTTCTCCCACCACTAGTAAGTGAAATCAGAAAACAGGTAAAAAAGTTTAGAGATTCAAATTACGAGGGTGCGTCAGAAACAAGTAAGTCTCTCTTAAAATGGTGGTTTCAGACAGAACATTTTATTGAGGGAAGTACCAGTGGAGAAACATTTAACTATTACTTTGCCCAAAGAGAAGCAATAGAAAGTTTAATTTATTTACACGATGTAGGTAAATTAGAAAACCAAGCACAACTGACACAGTATGATGCACAAAATCAGTTATCAGTGCAACACTTTGAAGAGACTTGGAGAAGATATGTTTTAAAACTTGCAACTGGAGCAGGTAAAACAAAAGTTCTCTCACTTGCACTGGTGTGGTCATATTTTCATAAACTCTACGAAGAGGATTCAGATATGGCTACAAACTTCTTACTCATTGCACCAAACATAATTGTATTGGAGAGACTAAGGGTAGATTTTGATGGATTAAAAATATTTCGTGAAGATCCACTAATACCAGAGAATGGATTTCAAGGTAAAGATTGGGAAGAGGATTTTCATTTAGATTTACACATACAAGACCAGGTCCAGCTTAACTCTAAGACTGGAAATATATTTCTTACAAACATACAGCGTGTTTATGAAAAAAACGAGCAAATTCCAACAGCCTCAGATGAAGACTCTACAGACTACTTTTTAGGAGAGAGACAGAACTTAAACACTACTCAATCAGATATTGATTTGAGAGATGTTATTGGAGAAGTAGATGATATTGTAGTTATGAATGATGAAGCACATCACATTCATACCTCAAAATTAGCTTGGTTTAAAGCTATTGAAAGACTGCATCTACATATGATTCAGAAAGATTCGAAAGTATCAATGCAGATTGATGTTACTGCTACTCCAAAGCATCAAAACGGTGCTATATTTGTCCAAACAATTTGTGACTATCCTCTTGTAGAAGCCATTGCTCAAGATGTTGTCAAGACTCCTGTGTTGCCCGATCCCGCCAGTAGATCAAAGCTATCAGAAAAGACAAGTTCTAAGTTTTCTGAAAAGTACTCAGACTATTTACGACTAGGTGTAGAAGAATGGAAAAAAGCTTTTGAAGAACATAAAAAGACAGGTAAAAAAGCAGTTCTCTTTGTAATGACAGATGATACGAAAAACTGCGATGAAGTATCAGAGTGGCTTGAAGAACAGTTTCCAGAATATCTTCAAGATAAAGTGTTAACAATTCATACCAAAAACAATGGAGAGATTTCTGAATCTCAAACTGGTCGTAATAAAGAAGAGCTCAATTTGTTAAGAAAACAATCAAGAGAAATAGATTCTTTCTCTAGTCCATATAGAGCAATCGTCTCTGTCTTAATGCTAAAAGAGGGGTGGGATGTAAGAAATGTAACAACTATTGTTGGTTTAAGACCATTTTCAGCTGATGCAAATATACTTCCCGAGCAAGCGCTTGGAAGAGGTCTGAGAAAAATGTATACAAGAGATACAGGAAAAAAAGAATATGTGAGTGTTATTGGTACATTAGGATTTATGGAGTTTGTTGAGTCAATAAAATCCGAAGGGGTTGTATTGGAGTACAGACCAATGGGTAAAGACTCTGGGCCAATTGCACCGAAAGTTGTTGAGATAGATCAAGATAATAAAAAGAAGGATTTAGACAAGCTTGATATAGAGATCCCTATTCTCACTCCTCGATTTAAAAAAGAATACAAGAGACTAGAAGAGCTAGATTTGGACAAGCTAGAGTTTGAGCCTATTGAGTTCAAGTCTTATTCAGATGAACAGTTAAGAGAGATAGTTTTTGAAGACATCATAGAAGGTGAAGAGATTTACAGAACTGTGTTAACAAATGATGGACCTTCTGATTGGAGATTTGT
>Ga0070753_1001614_pt1 | contig 12530 bp, 19 predicted proteins | sample VirMetDEL_Aug_31_FD_77441 | JGI IMG/M metagenome (GOLD analysis project Ga0070753, IMG submission 77441) | Aqueous microbial communities from the Delaware River and Bay under freshwater to marine salinity gradient to study organic matter... | ecosystem: Environmental > Aquatic > Marine > Coastal... | reverse complement strand
TACTTGGAACTTATCTGCACGTTCTTCGTTGTCTCTCCATCCTTCTGTTTGAGGAGCACGTCTCCATGCGTGCATAATTGGCTTACATGTATCGTCAGCCACACACATAAAGATGTTTGCTTTGTCACCAACAGCAGCAGTTTCAGATGTCAAGCCATAGCTTGAAGCATTGATAGCTTCTGTAGCTGTTAATGATGGTAGGAAGTTAGAAGTGTATACATCGAAACCAAAGATGTTACGTACAAATTTGTGGTCACGAGCAAAGCCTTCTGTTACCATACCTTCAAACATTGGGTTGTTTGATACGTTAACTAAGTTTTGTAAGCTGTTTAAAGTAGCTTCCACAACTGGATCAACGATAGCGATACGTCCACCTGCAGGTACGTTAGCTTTATCAAATGCTAATTTCATAGAAATAAAGTCATTTAATGTAAGTGTACGTGCATTAGAAGCTGCAGAACCTACCCATCTGTGTGGTCTGCCGTTTACTAAGTTAAGACCTGCTGCAGTTTGAGCTGCGTTAGCAACTTTTAAGAACTTAGTTTCATGGTTTTCACCAAGAGCACGTGTAGATTCCATAGCTCTCATAGCCATTAGAGTGTCTACTTGTGAACCATCTTCACGAAGATCATCAGAAACTTTCCAAGCATCACCAACATAGTCAGTAATAGAAAGAGTTAATGTACCTGTGTCAATAGGTGAGAATGTTAAAGGTGTATCCTCAGCAGCATCTTGAATACTTACAGTACCTACAGTTTTAATGTTAAGAGTTGTGCCTGAACCGAAGTCTGTTACGTCTCTCCACATACCTTCTGGTAGTAGATAGTCATGTAAGTTTTCAAGGATGAACTGTGAATACTGTTGCGATTCAATAAACGCATTTGTATTTGTAGTTAATTGTGCCATAATTTATCCTTAAATTAAGATTGTTTTTTAATTTTCTCGCCTGCAGCTCTCCAAGCATTAACTAAATCTTTAGTACTAGCACCTTTAGGTACTCGTGCAGACTCAGTTTGCTGTGTTCTAACTTGACCTAAAGCTTCTGTATTAACAGAGCTTGTTGGTTTAACTACATTAGAAGCTTGAGCTTTCGCATCAAAGCCTGCTAATTTTAACACAACGTTTGGAGATCTTGTAGCAAGATCGTTTAATTGTTGAACAGAAAGGTTTAAGTCTTTAGCTAGAGTATTATAAACTTTTTCAGCTTGTTCTCCATACTTATCATTAAAGGTATTAGCTACCTGAGAAGCATTTTGTTTAGCTTTTGTTTCTAATTCTCTTTGCTGAAGAGTTTGATTAACCAGTTCCATTACGTTATCTTGGTTCAGTCCAACCTCCTGGGTGGTGTTCCCTACAGGTAGTACTCCAGACTTTATTTCATCTAGAAGCTCTTGTGTAGTTTTACGCTTAGATAATTCCTCTTTCAACTCAGCCATCTCTTCCTCTAAAGTTTTGATATGCTGTTGAGCATGAGGTACAGATCTTAAAGCTTCTTCTGCACTTGAGTACTTCTTACCTTCACCTACCAACTCTTGAGCTTCTGTCGGAATCTCAAATGGTTTAGCTTGGGTATCTTGTTGCTGAGTCTCTTGGGTAGTTGACTCAACAGATTGATCTTGTTGTTTAATTATTGTTTCTTCTGCCATTACTATTCTCCTTGGTCAGGAATAAGATTATATAGTTTGTTGAAAGCTTTTTGAATTCCTAATTGATACGCTTGGTACTCGGACCAAGCAGGTTTTTCAAATGTACTTTCATCTAATGATTTTCTTTGAGATAAACTTATTTGTTCTTCACAGTAAGTTTTTATTTCTTTTAAGGCTTCAGCCTTTGAGAGGCTTTTGCCTTTATCTGTTTTTAAATCCATATTTATATAAATATTATACCATAATTTATTAAAAAAGTCAAGAAGTATCTTTACATTTCCTCAGGAGGAAGCGTAGAGGTTTCTTCTTGTAATTGCTGATCTAGCATCTGAGACTCCATTGAAGGCATCATCTGCTGTTCCTGCAAATCTTGTTGCACTTGCATAGCTAGTTTCTGAGCTTCAGCTTGTTCAAACATAGCTGCATTGTCTTTAATGAAGTCATACTTCTCAAAGCCCATATACTCTTCAACCATATTAGCAAGTCGTTTAGCAGAGATATGTGGAGCAATAACTTGTCCAATAGGACTGTTAAACATACCAATCATGTTCTGCATTAACTGTGCTCTAGCTGCATAATGTCTAGCACCTATAGGTCGTAGTTTACCACGAGCTGATAAGTCTTCTTTAGTAATAGAAATAAAGTCTGATACACCATAGTCATCATCCATTACCTTAGCAATCTGTGGTAGATCCATATTACGTCTAGCTACTTCAAGCATTGTATTTAAAATTGGTTCTAAGAACTCAATTTCAAATTGATTAATTTTATTTTGGAATATACGAGAAGCTGCATTCTGTAACTGTTGTACTTCAAATGCTGTCTTCTCACCTGGAGTTCTAAAGCCCATAGCTTCTTTAGGAGCTCCTGCCATTTCTTCCATAAGAGCTAGTAAAGCTGCAATCTCATTATTAACTTGGAATGCTGCAGGGTTAGGTGGTAATGCAGTTACGTCTCCGTCTTCTGGAATATGAATAACTGCTTCTGGACCCCAAGTAAATGGTTCTACATCACCTACAATTTTAAGAGGTGGATGTATAGTGAGATCTAAAGCATCAGCTTTAAGATTCTCTAAATGATCAATACGATATTGTAAACCTACTAAGTTATCTAGAGGACCCATACCATAAAGATTATCAGGTCTCTTTCTCCAAGCTACATGATGTTTATTATCTTTACCTAAGTAAGATGGATTATCTTTAACTCGTAATACATAGTTTCTATCTAAGATAGTAATAATTTTATTTCTATGTAGTTCACCTTTAACAGTATCGTAGAAGTCTCCTTCAAATTCTAATATTTCTACATAACCTGATTGATAGTATTCTTGTAAAGTTCCAAAGCCATCTGCAATATATCCTTCAGCTTTATTAATATCTTCTTGTTTAAATTGTGATAAAGAGTTTCTGATTTCCATAGCTTTATTAAAAGCTGCTTCATCATAGCCTAAGTCAGGCTTCTCTTCCATATCAATCTTAAGCTCTCCAATAGACTTAACATATCTAGTAAACTTAGGAGAGTCTGCAAATGAAGGAGCAGTAGGATTAAATATAATATCAAATGGTGATATACGTACTAGCCTAGGACCATTGTAAGTTGTAATAACTTCTTCAGTAATAGGATCTTCATGTTGTTCATTAACATAAACTACTTCTGCAAAACAATTACCATAATCAATATAATCTGCTAAAAGTTGAGATATAGTTTCTCTAAAGCCAGATTCTTTAATTTTAGTTTTAAGATAAGCTTCAATAGCTTTACGCTTTGCAGCATAAGTATCTTCAAGAGAAGCTCCTTCCCATTTCATCCAGTCATCATTAGGGAATAAAGCATCCATGTAGTTAGCATGTAAGTTATCTCTAATCTGTGTTAACTTAGGAAGAGTTGTTTTATTCTTCCAAGGTAAAGATGAATTAGATGTAGTAGAAGTATCAGTAGCAAATAAATAATTTCTTATTTCTCTCCACTCAGCTTCTTTCTTTTCTCTTTGAATCCACCACTGGTTATATAAACCTGCAAGGTTTCTAGCTAGAGTGTCTGCATTAACTGCCTTTTCAAATTGTGCTACTTTACCTGCCATATTATTTCCTTAGTAAGTTACTCCCCCAAAACGAGAGTGTGTTAAAACATTAGAAGACATCATACTTACACCATTAGATCTTTGTCTTGGTATTACAGAGATAGCTATAGCGTTTGCTAAAGCATCTTTAACGTCATCATGAGGTGGATGTACCTGTGATAGCTCTTCTTCAAGTACTTGACAATTACCACCTTTGTAATGCCATATTTGATTATTATGATACTTAGGTTCTAGTAAAGCACCTATGCGTTGTTTTTTATCTCCTAAATATCTTGTAGGTCTAAACTCATCAATGACTAATGGTATTCCATTAGGTTTAAGATAACTATCTTTAAGTTCTTTTACAATAGTTTGTTGGGCTACTGTAATCTCTGCTCGTAGTTTTCTAAAACCCCATTTCTCCCAAGCTCTAAGAATGTGCTCATAGTAATCTACAATACGATCTGTTTTAAATCTATCTATATCTAATACATAATAGTTACCTTGATGATCTACCCCTACAGTTACAAGAGCAGTACTATCTGCATATTTACGTAATGAGAAAGCAAAGTCGATAGCTGCAAATATATTTAACTTACGATCTCTAATGTACCAATCACCTTCTCTATTTTGTAATACAGCTCGATCATAATATTGAAAGTTATCTGTAGATATATTAGCTGCTTCTGAGTTGTTAGGATCATTATAGTACTGAGCATAGAACTGAGTAATGTCTACATACTTAGCTTTAATTCTTGCTAACTCTTTAGCATCAAAACCAAATGATTTACCATCAGATCTTTTTTGTTTAGCCCAAAGAAACTCACCATTAGTTTCTACTACTTTTTGAAATAACTCATAAACATTTTCTTCTGTTTCTAGATTGCCTGCATCATCATAGATACTTTCTTTCATGTTAACCATCGTATCATAAATATCTCTAGGATGATAACGAGTACCAACAACCCACTCAAAAGCCCCAGGATTTTCAATAGAAGCGAGTTGAGAGTAGGCTGCTGCAACTTTACTTCGTCCTTCTTCAGTGTAAGCATTCCCTGGTACAACAATATCGTCAAGCACAACAACATCAGCGTGGAAGCCAGTAGTATTGCTAGTAAGCCCAACAGCTTTACAAGTAGCATCTCTAATACCCTCCAGTTTTCTTTGTGGGTGATCAACTGCAATCTCAGCCACTGCCCATTTTTCACGTTTACCTTCTTCTGGATGAATCATATCTTTCCAGTATCTTCTATATATTTCTGAATCTATAATTTGTTTAATAGCATATAATTGTTTTTCTGCTAAGTCTGCTGTAGCTGAAACATATAATATAGTAGTTTCAGGATGTTTAGTAATCCACCATGCAGTTCTATATGCTATTAGTTTTGACTTCATATGTCCACGAGGAAGTAAAACTAATTGGTTTTCTTTAGCATCTTGTCGTTGCCACCATGAAATTAACTCTTCATGTATAGCTCCTAGCATTAGATGAGGTGCTACTAGTCGTATAAAAGTCAGCAGATCTGCTTCTGCTGCTTCTCTGATTTGGTCAATCTGACTCACTTATTTTATCTTTATACCTTTTGTTTTATCAAAACTTATAACATTTAATTTTCCATGTTCTTTTTCATAAGGATAAACTATTTGTGTTTTAACACTTCTTACAGCATTTTTTCTACCTTCTTCAAAACCTTGTTTATATTTAGAAGACTTTAATATATTTCTTTTTTTACCAGTAAAATCTTCATTAGGTTTAGGAGAAGTATTAGCTTTTTGTAAACCATACTCAACACCTTCATAATATCCATGTTGAAAAGGGCTTTTAAACTCTGTAGGTTTTTTAGTTTTAGGAAGATTAGTCCATTTAAATTTACTCATTTATTTTTCCTTTTTCTTTTTACCCCAGTTATTTTGCATATCTTTATATGCTTTAGCACTAATAGTAGATTTCTTTTTACTTCTACTAGTACCTGCTTTTTTTCTTTTATTTATATTCTCTACTAAACTCATTACCATTTTACCTTATCTGCCCAGTAGGCTGCTGACATTTTTCCTTTAGCTATGTTTTTAGCATGTCGAGCTTTAAAAGATTTCTGTCTATTTTTTTCTTTTTCTGTAGTAGGATTAGCTCCTGCACCTTTTTTACCTTGTTGACCAAAGCGAATAAGCTTTACTTTATCCCCTTCTTTAGCTACAACAACATGAGACTTAGTAGGATGACTAGGAGTCTTCTTAGGTTTATTATAACCTGATACTCCTGCTCGTTCTAGTCTTGGATCTTTTGCCATATAAACTCCTAGTTCGGTTTAGCTAATTGTCCCCCAAAGTAAAACTCTACAATAAGAGTAGCCCATTGGAAGATCTCATCAAACTTATATAAACCTTTTAATGTTGTAAATGTTTCACCACCACCAATACTAAATAAACCTAAAAAACTAAAACCTTCTGAAGTAGATTTAACTACAGTTTCAACACCTAAAATACCTGCTAATGGATATATAGCTACTAAAGCAAGTATAACTAAAATAAGAATACGTCTATTCCATGCAGCAAATGGTGACTCTTTAAGTGCAGATTCTCTAGCTAAATTAATTTGTTCTGAGCGTGCAGCCAAGCTTTCAAGCATAAGCTTTTGTTGTTCATGTGCTTGAGCTGATTTGATCGCTAGAAGTTTAGCAACAAATCCTAGGATGATCGGAATAAGATGAGTTAGGATTCCCATTTAGATAAAAGTCCTTTTAACCATGTAATAGTTTTTGTTTTACCTAACTTAATTAATTCTAGACTTGGGTTTCGGATAAGCTCGTAGCCCACGAGTATCGAGATAACTATGAGTATATAAATTATCCACATCTTTAATTCTCCTTGTAATAAATTGAAACAGTCTTAATAACATTAAAATACTTTTGATAATAGTTCAACAGCACTGGCTTTATTAATTATCATTGTTGATACAACAATACTACCAAATCCTAATATAATAGTCCAAAGAAGTTTATTAAGGACTGCTTCTATTTTATCTATACGAGCGTGAATGTTAGCATATCTTTCTGCACAAAGTTCTTCATGAGAGTTTAACCTCTGTTCTACTTCTTTTGGAGTCGTCATAAATTTTACTTAAAATAAGGTCCTACTAACCATGTTACGGCACTGTATCGAGTTCCTGTTGTTACTGGCTCAACACCATGTATCATATAACTAGGAAATACTAACACAGTTCCTTTGCTTTGTGGTGGATAAAATACTCTACCATCAGCGTTAATAAAAAACTTACCACCTTCATAATCATCATTCAAAAATGCCAAGCATGTGAGCTTTCTTGTCTCTTCACTATGACTATGAAACGTATCCACGTGTTGCGTGTAGTGTCCTTCTGGTTTATATATTAATAACTCAGTTTGATTAGAATGAGTTATATGATATTGCCACCAATACTGGTTTGCATTTAATCCTGTTGATGTTAGTGTGGCACCAATGCCTACATTTTGTGGCAGTATAACTCTTTTAACATCTCTAATTGTTTTATCTATTTCTCCAGTATTGTTACCAATGTATGGTGGTTCTTTATTTATAATGTCTTGTGAGTATGTATTAATTAAGTTATTGCAAAAGTCGTGAGACAAATGATTATCAAATACAGCACAATTAGTTAATGTTCGTTCAGTAAGTGTATTTTTAGAGATACCTAATGACTGACGTTTATCATACTTCCATTCAGCATGTGGTCCATCAACATCTACATAATGTAAGAATACTTGTGCTTGCCATTCCCCTTCTGTATATTTTTCACGCCAATGTTCAACATCCATACCACGATACAAAACAGCATCACCAATATTCATATCTATCTTTGTGCCGTCCATGTAGATAGACCATACGTCACCTTCAAAACCTAATGTAATGGTTGCTGATATTTCACAGGCTGGTCTGTCTTTATGCTTTACAAGTTCGTCACCAGGAGCATATAATCTTGCGTATGAATAAGTTGGATATAATCTTTTACCACAATGTTTTTCAAAGTGTGGTAATAAGTCTACTAACAACTGGTCAAATGTCTGTGTTCCATGTACAGCTTCTGACTTTGGGCATTGTGTATCTTTTACTGTACGTCCGTTTACAACTAAATCTTTTAATGCTTGTGTTAATTCTGCACAGTTTTGTTCATCTAAAAATCTTTTTAAATGTACATAACTATTTTGTTGAAAACTATCAATGCTTGTTTGATACATAATATATTGTTATTCTGGATATGGTTCATCAACCTGTTTAGTATAGCATGATCCATCTTTGTAATACCATACATCTGCCATACACTCATCTGGACAATCTACCCATATTAATGTCGAATAAGTTTCAAATGTTTTGTTTGCATCAACAACTTCTGCAACTCTCATAGTATTTTCTATTGTAGAATAATTTGGATCATATTGTTGTGTTTCTGTATTCCATGCCCAAGAAGAAATCCAAGTAACATTAGAAATTTCTGTTGTGCTAATTAATGCTTTTTTTGTCATTATATATTCCTTAATATTCCACTATTACAACACCACCAGCACCTGTTCTAATTGGAGCGGGTGAACTTGGTTGTGGTGCAGAAGCTCCACCAGCACCTCCGCCATATAATCCCCCATTATTACGTGACAATCCACCTCCACCTAATATAGAAGATCCACCAGTACCTCCTCCTTGAGTAATACCAGGACCAGTTGCTGGAGCTGGAAATGTCACCACACCAGCACTACCAGCTTGACCTTCTATATTGATCGATCCACCAGAACCAGCACCTCCAGTCCCACCTATATATGTACCTCCAGCACCTCCACCAGTAGCAGAACAATAAGCTCCAAATGAAGAAGTACCTCCTGTTCCAGTGCTACCTGATCCAATTGTAACAGGTACGTTAGTGGCACTAGGAAACGGTACAACTTCTATAGCTGCTCCACCAGCACCTCCACCTCCTCCTTGTCCAGCCATTGGAGATGGTGTAGGTCCAAAGTTTCCTTGAGTTCCAGCACCACCACCACCACCAATTACTGTCACTTTAACTTTTTCTACTGATCCTGGATTTGTCCATGTGCCTGATGAGGTAAAAACTTCTATGTTGCTAAAGCCACCACCACCTGCTGCTAAAGTAGTCCATGACATTGTACCATCACCATCAGATTGTAGTACTTGTCCAGATGTGCCACTGGCTCCTGCTACGTTTGTTGCAACAGCTATGTCTGATTTTAAAGCATTATTAACATTGTAAGCTTGAACAGTAGACCCAATATCAGAATCTAATAAAACGTTAGTTCCGTTTTGTTGAAGGATTCCAGTAAAGTTAGCAGTGGTGTCATCGTATTTAGCAGTATCAGCATCGTAACCCTGTACTGTTGATCCAATATCACTATCAACAACTACATTAGATCCTCCGTTTTGAAGAGTGCCTGTAAAGTTTGCAGTAGTATCGTCATACTTAGCAGTGTCTGCATCATAAGCTTGGACAGTAGAACCAATGTCTGTATCTACGACAACATTACTACCACCATTCTGTAATGTTCCTGTAAAGTTAGCTGTTGTTGCATCATACTTAGCTGTATCTATATCATAAGGTTGTACTGTTGTACCAAGATCTGAAGAAGTAAGAGCTCCTATTTCATCACCAACATAAGTTGCAATTTGAGAACTAGTTACTTTTTTAGAAGTACCTGCTTCGTTGATTTCAAATTCATTTGCATCAGCTACTGCCGAGGCTGCAGGTAATCCTGATATTTTTACGTTAGCCATTTAAAGAACCCTTTTCCATGTATTATTAATATTTTTATAAACCTCTTCTGGAGATCTTAATTCTCCATCTACTGTAACATATACTTGTGATGTTCTAATCCAAGCATCTCCAATTTTAATATATTGCTCTGAGTTAAATGGAATTTTTATAGCATTAGCTACTAAAGAACTAACTGCAGCATTATTATTTATTAATTCAGTAACTCGAACATCATCTGATTCTGTAATCCTAGTGTCTTCGCTTTCAGTTATCCTAGGATCTTCTTCATTTATAACTTGAAACTGAGCATAATGAATTTCACTCATTAGTATACTCTCCTCCAAGAACCTTCTTCTTTTACATATATAATATAAGACTCTTCCCAAGAATCTTCATACTTAACATATACAGGATCTACTTCTTTCCAAGTATCTTCTTCTTTAACATAGGTAGTCGAAATAAATGGACTATATGTTTCTGTTATATTTGCAGTACCTGTACCAGTTAATGATATAGATCTTACTGTTTTTTTATCTGCTTCAGAAGATAATGAACCTACTCCTGATAAAGAAGTCTCTCCAAATCTAGTAAAGCTATAAACACTGTTTAAAGATCCTTCACTACTATATGATTGATTAGTAATAGTAACTTTACTATTAACATCTGCTAAAGAACCTATAGCATTTAAAGAAGTATTACCAAACTTAGTAACTAAACCTGAAGCACTTAAAGATCCTGTAGCAGATTTAGAAAACACTCCATTGTATCTAGCATCACTTGCAAATAATTTACTACCTGTTGCACTTAAACTTGAGTTAGGTTTAACTATTAAGTTAGCTAGACTATTTAAACTACCTTCACTTATTAAAGAAGTACTAAGTTCATTTGTAATTTGTGAGACTACTGCTAAGTTTCCAGAGCTTGTTAAACTTACTGTCCCTGTTAAAGCAAAACCTCCAATACTATTTAAAGATCCAGAAGCTGTTAAACTTGTATTACCTGGTCTTATCTTAATAGCAACACTTACTTCTGAACCTGTTGATGCTAAACTAGCACTTCCATATCTTGTTCTGTCAGCAGAACTTGTTAAGTCTCCAGAAGCATTTAAAGAACTGAAGACTTCAATAAAGTTTTCCGTTATACGAAAAACACTAGCTTCCGTAATACGAAGATCACCTGCTTCGGTTATACGAAAGCCGTCAGCCATGACTTACCTTAAGCTAAAGTTAAGTCGATGTTACCTGCTGAGAATTCTAATGTATCTCCGTCAGCAACAGTCTTAGATGCAGTTAATGCACCATGCCATAAAAGGTTACCACTTGTTGAAGCATCAAAAATACCAATGTGAGTTACAGTACCATAGTCACCACCAGAAGCTGTAAAGCTTACTGCACCTGAGTTAGATGTTGTACCACCTGGTGAAGATGCTGCATCAAACGTTACTGACTGTCGTGCGTAACCTCCTGTTGATACTTCAGTACCACCTCCTGCATCTGATGGTGCTGCTGTAAATAATCCTACATACCATGCAGTAGGTCTGGTTGCAGTCCCATTTGTCATTAGCCAATCTAATAACAAAGCTTCTGCGTGATCTGATAAAGCTGCCATTTATTTCTCCTGTTTAATTAAGCTGATACTCTAAACCAAATATCTCCGTTCTCGCCTTCTTCGCCAGTTGGAGCATTGGTGCTGATTGTTACTCGATTTACTAATGATAAGTAATTGTTGTAAATAGTTTGCATCTCAGTAAGAATATTAACACCATCTACTTCAACACTACTAACGTTTAGAATGTCATTACCATTCATGTCCAAATCGTTTTGCATCTGATTAGGTTCACCAGATGGATTATTACGATATAGAACCTTGTTATTTAATTCGTTTTCAATTTCATTGAAAGCGTTATTAATTGCTGTTGTACTTGCATAACCTGATGTAATATTACTTATACTAAGCTTTGCCATCTTGTTTCCTTTTGTTTTTTAATATTTAATTTTTTGGTTTTTTATATAAAACTTTGTCTATAGCCCTGGGTTCAGTTCTAGGTTCTAATCTAGGTTCAGTTCTAGGTTGTCTGAAAGTTGGTTTAAGAGATTCCTCAGAGAGTCTTTGCCAATCTGCAGGAGTTAACTCTTTATCTAATTTATTAACAGTTCGTTTATCTACCATTCTCATAGGAGCACCATAAGGATCTGTTGGTTTATTTGTTTTAGGAAACTTAGTAATCTTAACAGGACCTGCTTTATCAATCATTTCTTTTGTAGGTTTAGGTCCTACTTTATCCAAGTACTCTTGCTTTCTTATTTCACGTTGTTCACGACTTGGGTAAGTTATTTTTTTATTTTTCTTAGCAGCTTTATCTGCATCTATTTTTTTATGTACTTTAGCATTCTTAGCTTTTAAAGCTCCTTTAGCTTTAGCTCTTTTTTTTATAGCATTCTTTGCTGCTTTAGCTAATGAAGATACTACTACTCGTCCTACTAGAGGTACTAGAGGTGCTACCATTATTTGTCTCCTACGACTTTAAGACCTATACGTTCAAGGTCTGATTGAAATTCTTTTTTAAGTTTAGTATCAGCTTTAAGTTCTCGTTGCATTTCTTCTTTAGAAGGTCTACCACGTTTCTGAATGTAACCTTTCTCTACAAGATACTTAGAAGCTTGTACTCCCTTTGCATCATTATCACGTGAAGCATGAATTAATGCTTTAAGTCCTAAAGCTTTAAGACGAACATCAAGTTCATCTCTCCAAGCTTGAATCATGTTCTTTATGTCTGGTATTGTATCGTTAGCTAACTTATTCCAATGATCCCAAGATCCTAGAACATCCATAGCAAACTCATACTCATAACCTGGAATGTGATCATACGTCATATATATCTTTTTCATAGAAAGATACTTAACACCATCACGTTCTATATCCTCATCCTTAGTCGTAAAGACAGGGGGATACTTGTTAGTATCCACCCCATGTCTTAGTTCCCAGAATAGGGATTGAGTGCGATAACGACCTAAGTCGTCTTTTAGATTTTTAGTTTTCATAAGATATATTAATACTCTCTACATAAATATTATAC
>Ga0070753_1001609_pt1 | contig 12546 bp, 9 predicted proteins | sample VirMetDEL_Aug_31_FD_77441 | JGI IMG/M metagenome (GOLD analysis project Ga0070753, IMG submission 77441) | Aqueous microbial communities from the Delaware River and Bay under freshwater to marine salinity gradient to study organic matter... | ecosystem: Environmental > Aquatic > Marine > Coastal ... | reverse complement strand
GACCTAGAGCCAGTAAAGATCGTCAGGGGCGCGTCTGACTCTACTTGGACAGCCGCAACGATTAGCTTTGAATTTCTTCCTCAGTATGCGTTCTCTTTTGATACCCATTCCCCCACCTACGACATCACCCCAAGCACCACTTCGGGAAACATTACTATTACTGCGTCTGGAACCACTACCGATACAGGTACGGCCCAGGCTGGCTCAAGCAATACGATAACCCTGAAGGCGGCGAGTAGCTTTACGTCTGACGACGAGCCCAATGGAATGTTTATCGAGATTACGGGCGGCACAGGGTCGGGGCAGACGCGACACGTTGAGGATTACGTTGCCTCAACAAAGGTTCTCACAGTGGAGCCCGCGTGGGACACCGCGCCGGACAACACCTCTAACTACGAAGTAAAGGCATTCAAGGCGGCTGCCGTTGGTGAGTATATAGTGCAAAGCAACGGCTTTGGTCGCGCTCGCATTGTTGAATACGTTAGTGACACATCCGTAAAAGCATACACAGAGACTCCGTTTTTTGACACTGCAACCATTTCTTCTGGCAACTTTTTTATTGAGCATGGCTACGAGGATGTGTGGTCATCGACAAGGGGCTGGCCGCGCAGCGTGGTTTTTCACGAGGGGCGACTTTACTTCGGCGGCAGCAAGTCTCGTCCATCTACCATTTGGGGATCGCGCGTAGGCGACTTTTTTAACTTCTCCAAGGGCGAGGCTCTTGCTGATGATAGTGTCGAGGCAACGCTAGATACCGGCACCTTCAATGCAATCGTAGACATCTACTCAGGGCGTCACCTTCAGATTTTTACTACGGGAGGTGAGTTCTATGTGCCGCAGGCGCTAGACGAGCCGATCACCCCAGAAACCCTTATTATCAAGCAGCAAAGTTCTTACGGCGCAAAGCCCGGCATTCGCATCCAAAACATTGACGGCGCATCCCTGTTCATTCAGCGGCAGGGCCGGTCGTTGCAGGACTTTGAGTATGCAGACGTTTCTAACGCATATACGTCTGCAAAGATTTCTTTGCTTTCCTCTCATCTCCTGAAGTCTCCTGGTGAGATGGCCGTGCGGGTAAGCACGCGAACTGATGAGGGCGACAGGCTTCTAATCGTCAATGACGACGACGGCAGCATCGCTTGCTACACGCTTCTTCGCTCGCAGAACGTCATTGCGCCGAGTGAATGGACTACGGACGGGACGTTTTTGAATGTTGGCGTAGATGTGACTGACATCTATGTTGTTGTTAAGCGAAACGTAAACAGCGCGGATGTCTATTATGTTGAGGTATTTGACAGCGACACGCTCTTGGATTGCGCCAAAACTGGTGGCGCTGCATCGTCTGTGGCAATGGCTCACCTTGAAGCTGAGTCAGTCAAAATCATCCGCGATGGCGTCGTTGAGCCGGATCAAACGGTTCCTGCTTCGCCCTACACCATAACATTCGCACAGACCGCAACGACCAGTTATCAGGTTGGATTGAACTTTACGCCGTCCATTGTGACGTTGCCGGTTGAGCCGAATCTATCAAGTGGTTCGCTGCGGGGCTTTAAGAAGCGCATCTTTGAGGTTAATGCCGAGGTCTACGAAACTCAGGCGATGACCATTAACAATAAGGAAGTTTCCTTCCGCCGGTTCGGGACTGGCATTCTTGACGATGACGTTGCCGAGTACACCGGGATCAAAACGCTGAACGGCATTCTCGGTTACAACTATAATGGGCAAATCACTATTGGCCAGACGGTGCCACTCAAGATGAACTTGCTTGGCATCGACTACAAAGTTAGCGCGGGGCAGTAATGGCAGCACTACTACCAGTGATTGGAGTCGCTCTTTCAGCCGCCAGCGCCTACGGCCAGATTCGGGCTGGTAGGGCGCAAGCGGTGGGCTTGGCGCGACAGTCAGCACTTGAAGAAGTAAAGGCTCGCGGTGAGGCATTGCAATACAGGCAGGCAGCAGTAGATAGGCTTAAATCTCTCAACGTCCAACAAGGCGCTCTAGTCGCTCGCGCGGGGGCTGGCGGGCTGGACCCGTTTAGTGGGTCGTACAAGCAGCTATCTGAAATAGCAGAGAGAGAAGCGGCTATTGATTACAGGATTTTGAAAGACAACCAAATCATCGCCAGAGAGGGCGGCTCATTACGGTCTAACCTGTTGCTTGACAGCGCCGCTCAAGCCAAAAGATCTGGCATATTTGGCGCTGCCGCAACGCTTGGACAGGCTGCCCTAACATACAGGAAAATAGGTGGCCCCCCGAAGGAAACCGCTAATGGCTAGGCGTCCTACACTTATTCCAGGTCCAAATGTGGACTATGCGTCCGCTGGGGCGGCTAGGGCACAAGCCTATAGCTCCCTTAGCAATGCGCTCGACCGCATGAGCGGCTTTGCCTTTAAGGAAGCTGCGGAAAGGGCGCAGATCGCTGGCGCTCAGTATGGCTTTGATAAACCAATTACGGTTGAGCAAATCCAAGATGCAATCTCGCAAGACAGAGATATTGACGAGATTGTAGGCGATCCGACGACTATCTTTGGCGCTGCCTCTCGCGCAACGATTGGTCAAAAGTTGCAAGCCCAGCTAGAGGGCGAGGCAAGAAGCCAGATGGCCGTAATTAACGGCGCTGTTGCAGCCGGGCAGCCTGTTGATCTTGACTCCCTCAAGACAACGATTAACGGCGTCATGGATGGTCACTCTTCTGTTTTGGCAGAGATTGACCCGCGCCTTGCATCGCAGTATCGCGCAACCATTTCAACAGTTGCGGCGTCTACATTTAAACTTGCCACTCAGGAGGTGTTTAAGGCGCGGCAACGCGAGTTAGTCAACGACTACTACACTAGCGAGTCGAGCCTAGTAAATGTATTGGGGGCTGCTTATAGCAGCGCGGGTGAGAACGATTTTAGTGCTACTGCGGCAGCGATAAAAAGAAGCCATCTGGACATTGCCTTGACTACTGGCGATAAGGACATTGCAGGCAAGGCTCAGTCAGACTTTGAGGCGGCAGATTCAACGGCGGCTACGGGCGCTCTAGTTGGATACGCCTTAAAAAGTCTTTCTAGCACCGATGAGCAGAACGGCGGCTTCGGGGAGCTTTCATGGATTTGGAAGAAACTATCAACCGCTGAACAGGAAGATGTAATACGGCGCGTCAGGACTATTAGAGACAACCGTCACACTGACGAACAGCGGCAAGAAGCAGAACAGGATGAGGCATTTAAAAACAGGGCAACTAGTGTGGCTGCAACACTAAGCGTTATGGACCCGAGTGATCCGGGACGCGATGCCCTCCTTCGGGAGTTGGAGCATTTCAACTCCCTGGGTCTATATAATCCATCCGTATATGAAGGCGCTCGCGATGGCCGCTTAACCCCCAGCAATGATAATCACGTTTATGAGGTAGAACTTGGCATTGTGGCGGGAAATATAACAACGCAATCTCAGCTAAATGCGGCCTTCAGTGGCATGAATATCAATCCTCAAGATCAGGTTCGCCTGTATGACAAACTCAGGAATGTTACGTCTGATCTCTATGTGCAGGCTTTAAATGTAGTGAAGCCAACAATCGACGCAGACGACAGCATTCCCGCGAGCGCGAAAAACCTGGCTACTGCGAATGCAGCATTGGAATTAGTGACTCTATCTCAAGAACGAGGCGTACCCCCCGCTGAACTTAGGCAAGAAGTAGCCGCTAGGGCTGAAATAAGTTCAGCGCAAAAATCCATGCGCCGCGCACTTACAATTCTATCGGAAGATGTTAAGGGCTGGAACGACCAGGGAATCGACTTTACCGCCAACGTGATTCTTTCTTTTGACAGCGTTGAGTCGCTGCTAGCAACAATCAATCAAATTAAAAGCAGTGAGTTCTACAAAAAACTGGGGGACAAGAGTTCAATTAATAGGGCGTTTTCCAGTGTTGTTGAGTCTTACAAACGGCTTGCTCCATATGGCATTAGGGATTTGGACTAATGAGTGACGCTTTTTCTCAAATGTATGAGTTAAAGGCTGAAAGCCAGATTTACGGCAATCTCTCGCCAGAAAGATTTTCGCCTGACAAGCCGCAAGAAAAAAAGATTAGCGAGCGGGCGTTGCGGTTTGACCCAAAGTTCATCAACTATGCCAAACAGATTTACGCGGTCATGCAGGGCCAGCCGTTTGACGGCACCGACGACGACGCGCATCGTTATGGGATCAACATCATTGCTGACTTTAATTATAACTTTGCCCAGCCGTTTGCTGGCGAAGTTGCTGGGGCCGAGATCAGGCCGGGGGCGGTATCGCAGGCGGCCCGGCTAATCTCCAACGGCTCAAAAGACAATGCCAAGGCTTTTCTTTACTTGATGGATCAGTACGAAAGGCTACCTGACTTCACGTTTTCTGGATCATGGCGTATGGCTCGCGGGATGTTTACCGACCCCTCGACATGGGGCGCGGCTGCAACATTTGGCGCTGGGCTTGCGGCAAGGGCTGTAGGACAAAAGGCGGTACAGTCTGGGTTGCGCGAACTGGCAAAAAGCATGGCTACCAAGAAGGCGGCTAGTGTTGCTGGGGCGACTTATACAGGTGTACCGGCGGGCGCTGTCGCGGCAGTAGAGGAGCAGGCCGGATTTGCTTTGCCGCCAGAGCAGCGCGCCGCTGAGATTGCGGCTGAAACGGCAATCGGCGCGGTAGCGGGACCACTCTTAGTGGGCGCGTCTGAATTGGCACCAAAGGCTGTTAAGGCGGTGAGGGATGTTCTCGAAATGGACGTTATGCCGCAGCAAACCATTGGGCTTGAGGGTGGGGTTGAGTAATGGCCAAGGCACCGGGCGTAGGAAAAATTGTTCGCAAGGCTCTAAAGCCAGGAATTAAAACTCGTGAAGTTAAAGTTAAGCCGAGAGAGCAGGCGCAAGAGCCGGTTGCCCCCGATGTGCCCGATCCCACGCCCCCAGCGCCGGATGAACAAGTTGTCATAACGCCGCCAGAACCCGCATCTGAGGCTGAAGTTCAGAAGACTGTCCAGCAACGGGAAGAAGAGATAGGTGCGCCGAGGCAAGTGCCGTCGCTGACGCCGTTGCAAAAACAGGCTGGGCTTGTTGAGGGCAGGATCAACACTCGATTCTTTGACGACGACGAACTTTCCGCAACGGTTCAGGCTTTTGCAGCAAACGTCGAGTCCCCAGAAAAAGTCACGATTCAGTCTTTGTACGAAAAGGCCCGGTCAATCGGAGCCTCAGAAGAAAATCTTTTTAAGATTTACTCTGGCGACATGAGCGTAACGATTGGCGACAGCCAACTGGCCACCCAACTTGCGGGTCTGATTGACCTCCACGATCAAAGCGCCATGCGAGTAGACGATTTGGTTACGCGCATTACTAACGGCAGCCTTGACGACGCCGGGATGGTCGAGCTTCAGGAGGCGGTCGCCCAACACAACGCAATCGTATCTCGATTGCAGGGTCAACAGACAGACATTGCTCGCGCCCTCAACGTGTTTAAACGCACAAACGTAGCAATGCCGGATGTGCTTCACGGAGAGATACAGGACACGCTCGGAGCGCTTGGGACGCGAGATGGTTTGACTGCATTTGCCGAGAAATGGAAGGCCGCCGCAGGAAATAGGAAGGCACAGAACAAGTTGCTTAACCGCTCTGTTGTCGGGCGCATTTATGACGCCGTTATCTATGCGGCGCAATCATCTATGCTGGACAACCCTCTTACGCACGCATACAACTTTGCTGCGACTAGCGCCATGTTGATAGACGATTTCATCGTTCGCGGAGCCTCAATCCCCGTTGGCATGACGCGGACGGGTTTGGCTAAAGTTCTTGGCCGCGAGTTCGTTGATGAGCGATCCCAGCTATCGGATATTGCTATTCGAGCCACGGCCGTAAACGCCGGTATCGTTGATGGCTTCCGCCTTCTTGGTGTTGCGTTGAAACAAGCAACAGGCGCTAAGGGCGAAGTGCTTCGCAACCCGCACACTGCTGAGTATTTGTTTGGCAGGGAAGTGTCTAAGGCTCGCGGTGACGGACTATTTAAACGAGGCGTTGGCGCGGTTATAGATGCTCTTGGCATTTATCGCAGTATTTCCTTTAAAGGCATTGCCGCTGTAGATGAGTTTGTCGGCGGCATTGGGATGCAGATGCAGTTGCATCAGGCCGCTCTAAAGGATGCTGAGTCAGCTTACATCCGCCATCTTCAAGCCAATCCTGGGGATGTGTCTGGCGCTGAAGAGGTTGCGAGGAGTACAGCCGCTAAATATCTCGACACCGTGCCTGCCGATGCAATGCAGGACGCTCAAGATTTTAGAAAAATGATAACGATGCAGGCTGACTTTGACCTAGACACTCGGGCTGGTCGCGTTGCGTGGAGAACTCAAAAGAAACTCAACTGGCCTGTTTTGAAGCCATTTGCGATGTTTTCGCGAACAATTACCCAGATCGCAAGCGAGGGCGCGGCACGCATTCCGGTCCCGCCCCTCTTTTTGCTTTCGCCCCGTTTTTACAGTGATTGGAAAAAGGGCGGGGTAAGCAGGGACATGGCAGTCGCGCGTGTCGCGCTTGGCGGTGGTGTCATGCTTGCTGGTCATCATCTTGTTGCAAACGATTTATTGACCGGAACTGGCCCAGCCGATTACGCCGAAAGAAATAATCTGCGCCAGCTTGGCTGGCAGCCAAACTCTCTCAGATTTAGCGCAGATAGATTTACACCCGGCAGCATTAAAAGGCTTAACGAATTGGTCCCCGGAAGCGTCACTGTTGGGCGAGGCCAGTTTGATGGGCAAGTCTTTGTGTCGCTGAACAGGCTTGAGCCTCTTAATATGCCGCTAATGCTTGCTTCGGCTTATGCCGATACAACAAAATACGCGCCATACGACCCCGATATGTCGTTCGCTTCAGAAATGTTTAGCGCGGGCTCGGCTGCTCTTGCTGAGTTCAGCACGAACATTCCCGTGATGACTGCTTTCTCAGACATTGTAGATATCGCTACCAGCTATGAGAGCGATATCGGGGAGCGCATTCTTGATATTTTCAATAAGGCAATGGAAACCTACGCAAATGTCGCGCTTCAAGGCACTCCAGCCGGTATTCCAAGTTCATCTCTAGGCGCAGCATTTGAAAGAATGATAGACCCGGCTGCGAGCGAAACCGCAGTTACGGAAGCCCAAGCAGAAATGCTACGCGCAATGGGGATCCGCGACCCTGCCAGAGCGCCGGGGCTTTCCGCGTTTTTCGTTACTTACAACAGATTTAGATCGCGCGTCCCCGGCCTTAGCAAAGGCGTTTTGCCAAAGCTGGACCCGCTTGACGCCACCCCAATCGGGGGCGATCCGACCATCGCCCACGGGTTTGGTATTGTATCCGGCGGCAAGCCAAGCCTTCTCAGAGAATACTTTGACCAGCTTAATTACGCTGTTGGTGAGCCGCCTGCGTATATGGTCGCCAAAGCGGGCCGCTCCATGACCGCAGAAATGGAAAACAGATTTAAACAACTATATGCTCGCGAGATTAAAATTAACGGCGTAGACATGCAGACTGCTCTCGCCAATGAAATTGAGCGGTATATAGAGGAATACGAAGGCAAAGATGGTGAAAAGCTGCCGCGTGGGACTGTCCACGCAACGCTTAATAGGATTGTTTCCGACTATAGAGGGGCCGCACGCAAGGTAATGTTTGGTGATATGGAAGCGAATAAGAGAGAAGATGGCTACATCAACGAGGCCCGCCCTGTGGGGTCGGAATACGGCTTAGTTGGTGATTATATTGAGTACCCTGAAGCAAGCCGCGATTTGGTTAAGCGATTAAATACCATAACTTCTTACGGAAAGTAGTTAGAGATGGCTGATTACAACATTAACGCAGTAACGCGCCGGGTCGTTTTCAGCGGCTCCGCTGGAACCGGGCCGTATGCCTTCACGTTTGAGGTTCTGGATCAGACCGATCTCGCCGTCTACTTCAACGCAGTCAAGCTGACGTTGACTACGGACTACACGGTTTCCGTGGCTGCCAACGGTACGGGCAGCGTAACCATTGTGACTGGCACAAACGTGCCGTCCACGCCAGTTGCCGCTGACCAGATCACGATTGTCGGTGCGCGTGACATCGAGCGTACTACGGACTTTGTGACTGCCGGTGATCTTCGCGCGGCTGCTTTAAACGAGCAGCTTGACGGCCAGATCATCATGGTTCAGCAAATCTCGGAAGAGAGCAAGCGCGCCATGCGTGCGCCGGTTTACGACCCGGCGCTTGTCGAGGATGGCGGCGTCGTGGACATGGAGTTGCCGACGAAGGCAAGTCGCGCCGGTAACTACCTCGCATTTGACACGGATGGCAACCCAACTGTCGGCGTTGAGATCGGTGTATTTCGCGGGGACTGGGCCGCGTCTACTGCCTATGCGTTGCGCGATATCGTCAAGGACACGACGAACAACAACATCTACATCGCGACCACGGCTCACACCAGTAGCGGCAGCTTGCCCATTTCTTCAAATGCCGACGTTGCGAAGTGGGCGCTGATCGTCGATGCGGCGGCGGCGGCTACTAGTGCGACCAATGCGGCGAACTCGGCCACGGCGGCGGCTACCTCTGCGTCGAATGCGGCAACGTCTGCCTCCAACGCGGCGACCAGTGAAACCAATGCCGGGACCAGCGAGACAAATGCGGCGTCAAGCGCCTCTGCGGCTTCGACTTCTGCCACCAATGCGTCCAACTCCGCATCAGCGGCGTCTACGTCGGCCAGCAACGCATCGACCAGCGAGACTAATGCGGCCAGTTCAGCGAGCGCGGCTTCGACCAGTGCGACCAACGCCGCAAGTTCGGCCTCTGCCGCATCGACCAGCGCGACGAATGCGTCTAACTCGGCGTCTGCCGCCTCCACTTCAGCGAGCAACGCTGCGACCAGCGAAACAAATGCGGCGGCAAGCGCGGCATCGGCAGAAGCGGCGGCGGCGTCTGTCTACTGGAACTTCGATACATCGACAACGATGGCCGACCCAGGCACTGGTGATGTGCGGTTTAACAACGCGACGATTGCAAGCGTCACTCAGGTTGCTGTGTCTGCTTCTTCGGCATCCACGGGCAACCCTGACGTAAGTGACTTTGTGGCCGCATGGGACGATTCGACCAGCACGACCAAAGGCTACATCGTTATCCGCGAGGCTGGAGCGCCAGGCACGACTATCGTGTTCGCGATCAGCGGGACCATCACGGACAACACGACTTGGCTCCAGTTCCCCGTCACGCATGTCTCGTCGGCTGGCACTCTGAGCGCAAGCGACGATCTGTACTTCAGCTTCTCGCGCACTGGTGACGCCGGTCTTGGTTCTGGCGACTTGCTCGCGGCCAACAATCTTAGCGATGTAGCTGACGCCGCAACGGCCAGAAGCAACCTCAGTGCAGCCGCGAGCGGCGCGAACACAGACATCACGTCGCTGGCCCTTGGCGATGGATCGAGCAGCGCGCCAGCGCTCGCCAACACCGGCGACACCAATACCGGAATCTTTTTCCCCGCCGCCGACACGGTTGGCGTTGCGGTCGGTGGGACTGAGGTCTGGCGCTTCGGCTCGAACCCGACGACCGCGAAGAACCTAATAATCAACGGCGCGATGACGGTGGCGCAACGGGGAACCTCTCAAAGCCTTGGTGCGTCGGCTGTATATACTTGCGACCGTTGGCGGTGGGATCAATCTAGCGGCACTAACGGCACGATGGAGCAAACCTCGACAGTCCCAAGCGGTTCCGGGTTTGCCAATTCCTTGCGCTTTAATCCGAGTAACGCCCAAACACCCGGGGCGGCAGAGTATAATATTGTCGGTCAACGTATTGAGGCTCAAAATCTCCAGCATCTTCTTTATGGCAATGCTGGCGCAAAGACCTTGGCGTTGCAGTTTTGGGTTCGCTCGCCAAAAACAGGCATACATACATTTGCTGTGTTTCAAAACGATAAGGCTGGTGGCCGTAACTATGTTGGGACGTACACCGTCGCATCAGCCGACACGTGGGAACTCATAACCACAACTATTCCTGGCGATACCAGTGGGCAAATTGACAACGACACGGGCAATGGCTTCGCGCTTGTTTGGAATATTGGGTCAGGGTCAAACTACGAAACAGCAACAGTAAATGCTTGGGAAACATCCGCGTCCCCAAAGTACAGCACCAGTGGCGCGGCATATGTCACTGATGATGCCGCAGATGATTTTTACATTACCGGCGTTCAACTCGAAGTCGGCTCCGTTGCCACGGACTTTGAGCATGAGGACTACGGGACGACGCTGGAAAAATGCTACCGCTATTTTCAAGCAATCTACATCGACAACAATGTTGGCTACGCAGCCGAAGCAAGTGCATCGACAAGCGCGTACACTGCGATGATTCCTTACCTTTCCTACAACTGGCGAGTAACGCCAAGCGCGAGCATTAGAACGAACCCCAACATGAGGTACAGAAGCTACCTGTCTGGCTTCATCAGCGCGACGACAAGCAGCAACGCTGGCAATGGTGCCTTCCCGTATGCGCCGGGCTTCTACATTTCGTGCAGTGGCACTCTGAGTGGCGTTACCGATGGTATGCCGGGCTTGCTAAACGCAACTGGCACCATGCTTGTCGATTTCAGCGCAGAACTTTAAGGAAAAGGTGATGTTTGAAAATCTGAAATACGCCAACGCTAACAACAGCATTATCTCAGCAACGCGAAACGGCGCTCAACTGTCTATTCCCGTCGCTCCGGGCAACGCGGACTACGACGAGATCGTAGAGCAAGGGTTGGCTATTGCGGCTTACACGCCTCCTGCGATCACGTGGGCGGACGTCCGCAGCAAACGCGACGGCCTGCTGGCAGCAACGGACTGGTGGGCAGTTTCAGATCGCGCGATGTCGGCAGAAGAAACAGCTTATCGCCAGGCTCTGCGCGATGTTCCGCAAAATTTCGCAAGCCCAGCAGACGTAGTCTGGCCGACGAAGCCTGCGTGATGTTTAAACTGGCCCTCATAGCACTGCTCGCTGTGGTGGCTGGTACAGCGCAAGCGCAACAATGCGCGCCGCGAGCCGCGCTAGAGCAGGCCGTCAAAAACTACGGAGAAATGCAGATCGGCTTTGGCGTTGACGGTCAATCGGGCAGCTATGTGACTGTGTACGCCGCGCGGTCTGGCGCATGGACGTTTCTTATGACGCCAATGGGGAACCCGCAGTTCATCTGCATAATCGGGGTCGGCACTCAGTTTCAGCATACCAGCGGCGGGATCACTGGCGTCATGGCAGACAGGTCGGTCATCAATCTGTCTTACAAGGTGAGTGGCGAGTGGCAGATTGATTACATGAACGCCGCCGCCGGGGTGTGGCAGCGGGTGTCGCGCGGCCACGGATGGGAAGTAACGCACGCGCCAGACAGCGAAACGTGATGGACGGCGCAATCGACATCCGCCTCATTGTTACCCTGGCGGGCATTCTTGTGAGCGTGGCTGGCGCATCTGCGGTCGGCAAGATGCAGATCAAGTCCATCCTGTATCAGCTTAAAGACATTGAGTCCCGAATCCGCGACATCGACAGGCGGATTGACGTGCTGGACACAAAGTCCGAGAAGCAGGACCAGCGGCTTGATGTGCTGTCCTCAATGTCGTCCCCAGAAATCTTGCGGCGCGACCATATGCAGCTTGCCTCCGCGCTGGCCGACATAGACTACTTGAAGAAAGAAACGGAGCGGCTGCACAAGATTCACAACGGCGTGCATCCGCCCGTGTCAGACGTAAGGAAAGCCACATGATCCAAGCATTGATCGGCCCGGTTGCCGGGTTGCTCGATAAGTTCATCGAAGATAAGGACGCCAAAAACAAGCTGGCGCATGAGATCGCCACGATGGCAGAGAAGCAAGCGCATGAAGTTGCGCTGGCTCAGATTGAGGTAAACAAGGTCGAGGCTGGCTCAGATAGCTTCTTCAAATCTTCATGGCGGCCATTCATCGGATGGGTATGTGGCGTTGCCTTTGCGTATCACTTCGTCATTCAGCCGTTGCTTCTTTTCTGTGTTGTGACTTGGGGCTGGACGATCCCGGCGCTGCCCGAATTTGATATGACCAGCCTGTTGACAGTGCTTGGCGGGCTTCTTGGGCTTGGGTCGCTTCGCACGTTTGAAAAATACAAAGGCGTCAACAAATGATCGTGGATCGCCTAGAGAACATCATCGCGTCTCTTCGCAGAGAAGAGGGCTTTCGCTCGCACGCATACAAAGACCACCTTGGCTATGTAACCGTGGGCATTGGGCGCTGCATCGAAGAAGGCGTCGGCGTCGGCCTATCGCTTGAGGAAGCTGAGTATCTTCTGATGAACGATGTGCGGCGGTGCATTGACGAGCTTGGCAAAGCCCTGCCATGGGCATCCTCGCTGGACAATCAGCGCAAAGAGGTGCTGGTGGAACTTGCGTTCCAGATGGGCCTGCCAAACTTGTTGAAGTTTAAACGTATGCTGGCCGCAATGAAGGACGGTGAATTTGAAAAGGCATCGGAAGAGCTACTGGACAGCAAGTACGCGGGGCAAACGCCAGAGAGAGCGGCAAGATATGCCAAGCGCATCGTGGGGTG
>Ga0070753_1001604_pt1 | contig 12556 bp, 16 predicted proteins | sample VirMetDEL_Aug_31_FD_77441 | JGI IMG/M metagenome (GOLD analysis project Ga0070753, IMG submission 77441) | Aqueous microbial communities from the Delaware River and Bay under freshwater to marine salinity gradient to study organic matter... | ecosystem: Environmental > Aquatic > Marine > Coastal... | reverse complement strand
TTTTTGATGGCGAAAATGTGGCGATTCGGTGTTCGAAATGAGGCAGGGGGGCGGTTGGCTGGCGAGGGCGCAAGGGTACGCTATGGGCGCAAAACCACGCGACCGCCAAAAATCCAACCGTCAAGTTCCAAAACAACCAAACCAACACAGTTCCCTGGAAACCAAAAAACAAAATCCCAAAATTTCAGCGCCGGAAAATTTTCAAGCCTCTTTACATCCGGCCAAGTCTCGTGGATGATGCTGGCGAAATCATAGGAGGTTGAAATGCCGCGCGGAGAAAAGCCGTACAAAAGTTTTGCAGGCGACACGAAAAAGGCGATGGAGACGAAAGGGATTAAGTCGAAGTCGAAGGCTAAGTCATACGTCAGGGAAGTGCGCAAATCTGTGCGTAAGTACAACCATTCGACCACGCCATCGGCAAAAGCGTTTAACTGGCCCGACTGAGACACTGCGCCCTTGACAAAATTTCCGCGTCCGTCACGCTGGTGAAATCATTCATGCAGAAGGGAACGCGGAAATGCAGTGTACGACGAAAGAGAACTTGCTGAACTTCATCAACGGCGCGGAAGACCTCACGGTTAAGTGGGCGGAAGACGGGCTGTCGGTTTTGATGACGAAGGTTTCGACTGGCGAGTGGGTTGAGGCAACCTGGTTCGATCAGTTCGCGATGTTCTGCATCACGGCGTTTGGCTGATGGAGTGCGTTCCGGTCCAGACGTTCCTTGAGTGGCTCATGTACCACCCCGTGGCGTCTGCGCCGCTGGCGAACGGGTACGTGTTCGTGCTGGAGTCGTTGCAAACGGGTCACATCACGACTTGGTCCTACGAGCCACTGATTGACGCGTTCTGCAAAATGTTGGATCACAAGGCATGACGCAGAAGCACACCCCTCCCCGCATCCCGCTCGACGGCACGTATTTTGAGAGCGAGGAGCGTCCGACGAAGGACATCCAATGGCCGGAAGCTGTCATGGTGATGTTCGTGGCGTTGATCATTGCCGTGATCACTGGGGCGGTGCTCGCGTTCGCGCTTCTCGTCACTGGGGCGCTGATGGGCGTAACCACCATTTTCTGACTTGCCATAGCCGGTGGGTCTGGTAGCGTGGCCGCAGGCTCTGCCTAGGGTCGCCCGCTGGAGTTTGGTCCTCGCTCTGGCGGGCGACAACCATTCTCCCTACGTCATTGTGCGAATCACCCTCCTGTGGATAAGATGCCGCAGGAGGGATGACCTTATGAGTAAATACAACAACAACACGGGCGATCCGAAGCTGGACCTCGCCCTGAGTGAGTTGATCGGCAACACCGGTGGGAACTGGTCGATCGCCGACAAGAGGAAGAGCCTGATAAAGTTTGGGCGGCGAACGGACCTTGGCACGTCGAAGTCGACGCTCTGGGAGGTAGGTCCCGTTGAAGAGACCAAACTCATGTCGTCGGACGGGAACCTGATAGACAGGCTTTCGAGTTCCGCCGCTGGCGACACGTCGAAGTCGTTCACGGTCGAGGGGCATTACTTCGATGGTACGGACCTCGTGTTCTGCGTCCAGACAGTCACCACCCACGCCTCGGACGGTCAGACACCTGTCGCCCTGTCGCAGCCTCTCGCCCGATGCTCCCGTATCGCGCAGATAGACGGCACGACCGCTGCGACAGGTGACGTATGGGTCTACCAGTCGGGCCAGACCGTGACCGGCGGCGTACCGCAGGACTTGACCAAGACGCACAACGTCTTGAAGGGTACGGAGGGGTGGGCGCAGTCCTTCAAGGCGGCTACGTCGATATCGTACAAGGACGCGCTGATTCTGACGGGCGGCTTCGTCGGCATCGCGAAGAAGACATCGGCGGATGTCGAATTTACCTTCGAGGTGCGCGAGGTGGACAAGACGTTCTGGCGACCGTCATTCTCTCTGGTTCACCTTGGCTCGACCTCCACCCCGTTCGCGAATATCCTCCTGCCGACATATGGCGTCATACCTCCGAACTATGACGTTCGCGTGTCGGCTACGGCCAGCACGACCAACGTCGAGGCCAACGCGACGTTCTTCGGATACTTGGCAATAAACCTGGACGCGTAAGGGGTCGGAGAGGACCGCGACAACCTGACCGTTACGAACAAATCGCGGAGTTAGACCCGATTGACTTCGCGCGTCTGGTGCGGATACTTGTTCGTGCAAGGTCAGCGCGATCCGCTGGCGTAACCGTCCCTATGGACAAGCTGTTGAGTGAGGAAGCAATATGACTTGGGCTGATGCAATCAGGGCAGCGATCCGAAGCTACGTGATTAACTCGCTAACGTCGGCAGTTGTGACCGACATTGCGAACAACGGGTTGAACGCCGCCGACGAAGCGATCGTCGACGCGTTCCTGGCGCAGACAATGCCATGAGCCATCCCTTGGCGAAGAAACCCCCGTCACCGTCCGTTCCGCAGACGTTCAACGGTGAGATTTATCAGGCTGTCGGGCGCTATGCGCGCTCGGCGGTCCTCTTTGCGTTTGAGGACATTGGCGGTCCAGCCGCGTTGTCCTTTTGGGCGGAAAGGAACAAGGACGACTTCTACACGAAGCTGTTCCCGAAGATCATTGCGAGGGAGTCGGAAGTGACGCATCACAAGACCGTTGACCAGTTGATGGACGTGATTGATGGGGAGTTCGAGGTTGAAGGTGAGTTCGACGAGTCGGAAGAAGTGGTGAAGATGGTGCCGGTGAACCCCGACGAAGTCCCTCTCCGCAACGGTAACGACCCGTGGCTGGAGCAGGCCGACCCGTGGAACTGTTCCGGCGCGGACTTTGAAGACGATGAAATCCTGGCTCTGGCCGGTGCAGACATGGTGGATTTTGAAGAATGAAAGATGGCGACAAGGTTTTCGTTCGCGCGGTATCGTTGAGCGGCATGTTCGCCATCCTTGAAAATGACTACACTGTCCCGATCACCGGCCTGTATGACGGCGATGGGGATGACACTGACGACGTGGAGCAGGCGTACACCGCCGTTGCCGGTCCACTTGACCCGGAGACGGACCAAGGCTACTTCGTCATACCGCTGTTCGCGGTGCCGGATTTGAAGGGGATGCAGCATTGAGACAAAACCAGAGGGCCGTGGTCAAGCTGTCGCCGGAAGAGGCGAAGCTGGTCAGATTCATGCAGGAGAGCCGTGGCGACCATACGAAGTACATCGAAACCTGTCTGAAGGTGGTTGCGAAGGACTCGAAGCTGACGCCGTTGATTCTCAATCCGGCGCAGCAGATCATCCACGCGAAGATACAGAACCAGTTGCACGAGCACGGCATGGTTCGCGCTATGGTGCTCAAGGGTAGGAAGCAGGGCGCGTCGACCTACATCGGCGCTCGGTTCTACACCAAGACCCGCCTGTGGAAGTACCGCCGTGCCGTCGTCATGGCGCACGTCCGCGACTCGTCGAAAGACCTGTTCGCGATGGTGCAGAACTACTACAACAACGACCCGATGCGGCTGGAGAGTGAAAAGGCGTCCGCGCAGGCGTTCGAGTTCAGCAACAAGTCGACCTACACCGTGGCAACCGCTGGATCGGGCGAGACCGGTCGAGGTGGTACGCCTACGCTCGCACACCTGTCGGAAGCCGCGTTCTATCCCAACCCGGAGAAGACCTTCGCGGGCTTCGTGACCTCTATTCCGCTGGCAGAGAACACGGAGATTGTCGTCGAGAGCACGGCCAACGGTATCGGCAACGAGTTCCACACGCGTTGGACCCGTGCCGAAGCCGGTATCGACGCCGCCGACGGCATCAAGTTCATTCCGATCTTCATCCCGTGGTATCTCGACGTGGATTACCGCCTGCCCGTGCCGAACGGGTTTGCGCTGCGCACGGAGCCTGACGGCGAGGGTCTGCCTTCTGAGGCGGAACTGGCGCAGATGTTCGACCTCGACATGGAGCAGATGGCTTGGCGGCGGTTCTACATCGAACAGCAGTTGAACGGGAACATGCAGCTATTCATGCAGGAGTTCCCGAACACGCCGCACGAGGCGTTCCAGACTTCCGGCGTCGAAATCTTCATCAAGCCTGTGTACGTCATGCGCGCCCGATCGCGGAAGGACATTCAGGCGCATGGCCCGCGCGTGTTGGGTGTCGATCCGGCGGGGCTAGGTGGAGACAAGTTCATGATGTCGTTGAGGCAGGGCCACGTCCTCCTGTGGCAGAAGGGTCGCCCCAACGTCGAACCCGGAGAAGAGCAGGTTGAGTGGGTCGCCGACACGATGCGGACGCACAACGTCGACCGGTGCAACATTGACTATTCCGGCGGGTGGGGCACCTCTCTGCTCGCTGGCATGAAGGAGCGCTACCCCGATCTGGCGGCGAAATGCTACCCGATCGACTTCGGGTCCAAGTCGCAGGCGAAGCAGATCAATCCGCACAAACCTGGACCGCGTAACCGGCGCGCTGAGATGTATGATCGCGCCCGCGAGTGGTTCCAGTTGCCGGAAGGCGTGTCAATCCCCGACGACAATGAGTTGCAGTCGGACCTTGGCGCGATCGGCGCGAAGATCAGCGGCCAGACAACGGACCTTCTTCTGGAGTCGAAGATCGACATCAAGAACCGGCTCGGACGTTCCCCCGACTGCGCGGATAGCTTCGTGCTGACTTTCGCGGTTCCAGACCGCTCAATTCAGACCTCCTTGACCGGATCACGCAATAAAAGTACGGTGTCACCGGATAGTGGCGGCATAGGTGGTCAAAAAATGGATAGCTTTCAGCAGCCGCGATCCACATGGTTTGATTCAGGCGGCGGATGGATGGTCTAATGAAGGCTTCGGATACACTCCCGAACAGCAAGAAGCGCAATCCGCTTCAGATGGAAGAGAAGGAAGACTTCGTCCGCGCGGCGCGCAGCACCTTCCAGAAGGACGTTGATGCCGACCGGCACAACATCGAACCTGCCCGCGAGGATATGCAGTTCGCGATCGGCGACCAGTGGGACATCAACGACCGGAACCGCCGTCAGGCGCTCCGCAAGCCGGTGCTGACGGTGAACCGCCTCCCGGCATTCATCGCGCAGTATCTCGGCTCATGGGAGCAGACCGATACGACCCTGACCGTCATGCCGACGAAGGGCGGGACCAAACTCGCCGCAGACATTCGGAAGGGCTTGATCCGGTCCATTACGCGTGAGCCGATGGCGAAACACGCCCTCTACACGGCGATGGAGACCGCGTACATCTGCGGGCAGGGCAACTTCGGCATTGAGTTGGTCGACAACGAATACGACGTTTTCGAGAAGGATATCCGCCTGAAGGCGTATGATGATCCGTTCAGCGTCGTTTGGGACAGGGCTTCCCGCGAACCTTCCGGCGCTGACGCTCGCCGCTGCTTCGCTATGGAGTGGATCACGCAGGAAGATTACCGGGACCAGTACCCCAACGCCAAGCCGAACTCCAAAGGCTGGCAGGGCGACGAACTCGACTACACGACCATGACCGCCCACGGCTGGGAAGTCGAGGAAATGGTCCGTATCTGCTATTTCTGGCAGATGAAGGACGAGCCTGTGACGCTCGGTCTTGAGGCGGAAACCGGCGACGTGATCGACGTTTCCGACTGGACGGAAGATCAGATCGCGGCAGGTCTGGCAGTCGACGAGGACGGTCAGCCCATCATGCGAGAAACCACGCGACCGTATGCGGAATGCTACGTGCTCGGCGATGAAGTCCTGGACGGACCTTTCCGTTTGAATATCAGCCGGTTGCCGGTTTTCCGGGTTGAGGGCTGGGCGCTCCAAGAGGCGGCAGTCCGCTATCGCTGGGGTTTTGTCCGCAACGCGAAAGACCCGCAGCGTCTTCACAACTACTGGCGGTCGATCCTCGCTGAAGAGTTGCAGAAGTCGCCTGCCAGCAAGTGGTTGCTCGACAGCACCGCCATGCAGGGCGGCTTGGCCGATAAGTTCCGTAACGCGCATCGCGACGGCGACAACGTACTCTTCTGGGATTCGCAGTCCGACGGCGCGAAGCCTGAGTTCATTCCGCCGCCCATGATGAACCAAGCGGTTCTGACCGAGGCTCAGATGTCCGTGCAGGACATCAAGGACGTGACGAACAAGCACGAAGCGAGCCTAGGTGTTCAGTCCAACGAGGTTTCCGGCAAGGCGATCACCGCCCGTCAACGCGTTTCCGAACTCGGCGACCGGATTTATCTGGCGAACATGAACATCGCACAGGGTGAGTGCGCCAAGGTTATCAACCAGTTGATACCCGAAGTGTACGACACGAACCGTGTCATCAAGATCACCGCCGACGACGATCAGGTTGTCCTCCAGGAAATCAACGGGATTTACGGCGACCAGACCCCCGACATTACCGGCGGGAAGTACGACATCGTTTCCACCGTTGGCCCGTCCTATGCGACGAAGCGCGAAGAGGCGGTCGATACCATGCTGACCCTTATGAACCATATGCCGCAGACCGCGAACTACATCGCGGACATTCTTGCGCGCAACATGGACATTCCGGGTGCCGACGAGATTTCCGAACGTCTCATGTCCCTGCTTCCGCCGGGAATGGTCGACCCGGAACGCCTGTCGCCACGCGCGCAACAGCGTTTCCAAGCGCAGATGGAGCAGCAACAAGAGCAGCAGGCGCAGCAGCAGCAAGTCCAGATGATTATGATGCAGAAGCAGCTTGAAAAGCTGTCTGCGGAAATTCAGGACATCAGCGCTCGCGCCGCGAAGTCTATGGCTCAAGCCGAAGTCGCCGCCTCGCAGGTTGGCGTGGAAGCGGCCTCCGTCGAATCGAAACACGCACTTGGTCAAGAGAAGAACATCATCGACGCCGCGCGTGTGGGCGTTGACATTGACAACCAGCGCATCGACGTTGCAAAGATGGGCGTAGACATGGCGATGGCCGTGGACAAATCAGAAAGGGAACAGAGAAATGACGTTCAAGAAGGTCAAGGCACCGGGGCTGGGCAGCAAACTCAAGCGCAAGCTTCTGGGCAGCAAGGTTAACCGGGGCGGGTCCAAGGGCAGTGAGTACGGGGCGGGCAATGCCGCAGCCGACTACCTGATGGATCATGTCGGCGGCTTCAAACCGACGAAGTCCGGTGCGAAGCGCGTCAAGGTGAATAAGTAAGCAACAGAGAGGACTCCTTATGGAAGAAGAATACGAAGACACCGTTGAAATGACCCCTGAACTCGCCCGTCTCGCTGCGGAAGAGGAAGCGCGTCTGGCTGCGGCTGAAGAGGACGACGACGATGATGACGCGACCGATTACGAATCTGACTCGGATGAAGGCGCGGACGAATTTGATTCTGATTCTGACGAAGAAGCGGACGAAGAAGGGGAAGATGAGGAAGACGACGATCCCGACGGGTCTTCCGACGAACCTCGGCGCGAACCCGCTGGCAAGAAAAAGCCGCAGTCTAAGGCTCAAAAGCGGATAAAGGAACTCGCCGAGAAGCGTCGAGAAGCTGAAAAGCAGGCTTTCGAGGCTGAGATGCGGGCACTCGCGCTTGAAGAGCGCCTTGCCGCTCTCGAAAAGGCCAAGCCCGCCGCCGCCCCGGCCCCGTCCGTGACGCCCGCACCTCGCGCAGAAGATTTCGAGTACGGCGAAGTCGACCCGAAATACATCGACGCGATGGTGGAGCACAAGCTGTCGACTGAGCGCGCCAAGTTCCAGAGGGAGCAGGAAGAGGCGCAGGAGCGGCAGACCCATGAGCAGCGCAAGGCGCACTACCAAGCGCGGCTGGCGGAAGTCACCGAACAGGGCAACAAGCGGTTCAAGGACTTCGACGCGATCGTCAACAGCACCCAATTCCCCGGCGATGTGGCGGTGGCTGTGCTGGACTCCGATTACGGGGTTGACATCGCGTATTATCTTGCCAAGAATATCGGCAAGTTGCGAGAGGTCTCCCTGATGGACGCGAATCAACGCGCGAAAGTCATCGGACGCCTCGAAGAACGGTTTTCGGCCCATGCTTCTGCCGGAAAGAAGCGATCAAAGGCACCTGAGACTCCGGGTCGGAAGGCCGGGAAGAAGCGGGTGGCAAATTCGCAATATGGCCCTGACGATCAAGACGAGTTCGACAAGGTCTTCTACAGCTAGGAGCATAGCAAATGACTATCACAGTCCCTCAGTCACGGCTGATCCTTAAAACGATCATGTCGACCCTCCGCAACAACCTGGTTTCCGCCGATCTGATCGAATGGGAAATGCACTCTTCCGAGATGAACGACCGCAACGGCTTCGTTGTGAGCGAGCAAGTCGGTCCTGAGTACGTTATCACCGAAACGACCGGTGCTGTCGCCGACCTCTCGTCCGGTGTTCAGGATACCACGTTTGGTTCGCAGACTTTCACGCTCAACAAGGTCTTCGGCCTGTCGATGGGCGCTTCCGACATCGAATCGGTCAAAGACCTTCAGTCGGCGCGGAAGAACAAGGCTCTGAACAACGGTATCGCCCGCCTCGCTTCGCGGATTGACTACCACATCCTCACGACCGCGATGGAATCCTTCCATCTCTCCACCGGAACCGCCGGTCAGGACATCGACACCCCTGTCGAGTTCTCTGCGGCGCGCACCCGTCTGGCGCTGAACTCGCTTGAGTCCGATATGGACATCAACGCGGTTTTGGGTCACGTCGACCATCAGAACCTCGCCACGTATATCTACAATGATAACGCGGCTCTGGCCTCTGAAGGTTCCCGTGCAATGCGTCGTGGCTTCCGTGGTATGCTGGACGGTATCCCGATCAAGGCTACCAACCAGCTTGGCCGCATCACGACCGGCTCTCGTACCAACGGCACCGTCGACGGCGCTTCGCAGAACGTGAACTACAGCGCGGCTGCGGACAGCGGTTCGAATGCGGGTTACTACAACACGCAGACGATCAACCTCGCTGGTCTCGGCGCTGCTGGCACGGTCAAGAAGGGTGAAATCTTCACCATCGCGAACGTGGAAGCCTACGACCCGGAAATCGGTGAAAACCGTGGGTTCCTTCAGCAGTTCGTGGTCGTCGAAGACGCCACCGCAGACGGCACCGGCGACGCCACCGTGCGTATCTTCCCGGCGATCATCGTTGATGACGGCTCGTCCGTTACCGGCGCGAACGCTGTGAACCGCGCACACGCCACCGTCGACTCGGTCCCGGCCAACGGCGCAGCGGTAACTTGGGTTGGCTCTGCCAGCACCACCTACACCCCGCGCCTGATGTTCAAGAAGGACGCGATCGTTGCGCACTCCGCGCCGCTGATCATGCCCTACACTGGACAGGGCTTCCGTCGCTCGCTGGCTGACGCCGAACGCGATGGGGTTGCACCTCTGATGCCGCGCCTCTGGTTCTACTCGGACCCGGATACCGGCGCACACCGCTGCCGTGTCGACCTGTTCATTCAGGCGCAGGCGCGTAAGCGGAACGAAGGCGTCAAGTTCTGGGGCACCGCCTAAGACTGACTGACAAGTAGATTGAGGGCCGTGATTGACTTCGCGGCCCTTTTTCGTATGATCACAGCACTATGAAAAATATCGTTCCACATAACAGGACTGAGGACATGAACCAGAAATACGAGAGGCAGGAGTTTCCGAAGGTCGTTTACGGCCCGAACGGCTTGGCCGACACAGTGACCATCGCCAACGAGCAGGAGCGGCCCGACGGCTATTTTGACGCAAAAGACGTCATAATCGCCGGTGAATACTCCTACCCGAAAGGTAGCGAGTCGCTGACGGAGGCTGAGATTGCCAAGCAAGAGGCGAAGGAAGCCGAGAAGGCGTACCGCGCCGAAATGCGCGCCTACCTCGACGAGCACAACGTCGACTACGCCAAGAACATTTCCACGAAGAAGATGGCTGACCTAGTCGCAGCCCTCGACGAACACCTTGCAAACCAGGAGAGTGAAGATGAAGCGGAAGGTTCAGACGAAGAGCGGTGAGACCGTCACGGGGAAACTCGCCGATCGCGCCCGCGCAGCCGCAGAAAGCGGGAAGACATCCTTCCGCAGCGGGTTCAAGAAGTACAAGATCGTAAAGCCTGCGGCGAAGGCGACGCCTGCGGCGAAGCCTGCGGCGAAACCGGCCAGCAAACCGGCCAGTTCCAAGCGCCCGATGGCCCGCCCGTCCCTGTCCACCGGACCCAAGACGCGCCCGAACAACCGGCCAAAGTCCAAGCCAACGACCAAGCCAAAGGCGAACCCGCGCAAAGCCCCGACTATGCCCGAGAAGCCCGCCCGCGACAAGGCTCCGACTATCCCGAAGGGTTCAGTGTCTCGCAGGGTTGGACGCACCGTCAGGTCGAAGAAAGCTGATAACGCGGGGAACACTGCCTCGGCGAACCAGAAGAATCGCAACGCGCGCCGGTCGAAGACCACCATGTCAGACCGGACAATGTAGGATAGTCTTCTATGACACTTGTCTCCACCATCATAACGCTCGGCTACCGGGAGTCGAACTTCGTCGGGCAGGCGTCCGAACTGACGGCTGAAGAGCAGACGGAGGGGCTTGCGCTCCTTCAGTCTCTCGTCGACTCGTTCTTCCCGGCGATCCTCGACCTGAAGCCGACCCCGTGGTGGATTCCTGAACCCCACAACACCGCCGACAGCTTTGTCAGGCATCCCTCTCAGGCTCCAAGGTCGAATAACTTCCTTGCGAAGAACGACAACTACCCGCCCGAAGGCTCCCGTGTGATGCTGCGCAATACGTCTGCCATGACGATCAACATGCAGGCGCAGCCGCAAGACGGTGCTTGGATGCAGTTCGTCGACTGCGGGTTCACCGCCGACGTGACGATCAGCGGCAACGGTAACTTCATCGGTGACGACACGACGGGCGTTGCGACCTCGGTGGTCCTTGGATCGACGATCGGGGCGAACACGAGGGTTCCGACGCGTTCGTATCTGTACCGCGCCGACGTTGCGACGTGGCTGCGTCTGGAAGACCTTGTCTACGCCGGGGAGTTCCCCTTCCCGTCCATGTGGGACGACTACTGGATCACGGCCTTGGCTATGCGACTGTCACCCCGCTTCGGAAACGAGCCTCGTCAGATAACCTTCGCTCGCTACAAGGACATGGTCACGTCCATGCGTGGATGGTACAGGCAGAGCAAGGAAGTGATTGTCGGCGACGTTGGACACGCGTCTCAGAACTACAACAACCGCCTTGGTAACGTCGACCCGAACACCGGAGGTTGGTAAATGCCGCCCCTCGATTTTTCCTTTTCTAGCTTCGAACGGATTTACGCGGACCTTCCGCCTGCCCCGCTGAAGAACAGGTTTTTCGAAGAGAACCCCTTCCAAGGCGAGAAGCGCGCAGCGGTCGCCCGCCCCGGCACGACCGTCGTGGGCTATTACGGCACCGGCCCTATCCGCAAGATTTACTCGCAGCCGGGGCTATTCGGCGGCGCTCTCTTCTTCGTGAGCGGAGACACCCTGTACCGCCGCGACCTCGACGGCACCACCTACGCGATCACCGGCGTCATCTACGGCGACGGCGAGGTGTCCATGTGTACCGTGAAGGGTCTGGACTATGAACGCCTGTTCATCGCCGACGGCAATCGTCTTCAGTTCTATGGCGGCGGCACGAAGGCAGACGGTGAGATCACCGTCACAGGCGCGAACGCGGTCGACGGGGATACGATACGGATCAACAACACCTACTGGCGGTTCTCGACGACCGTGACGGACGGCGCTGGCGACGCAGCAAACCCGTTCAAGGTGCTGATCGGCGCGGCGTGGGCCGACACGTTGGAGAACTTGGTAAAGGCCATCTCCTTCACCGGTGAGAGCGGGGTAACGTATTCCGCCACGCTGGCGGGGCAGTCTACGACCGTCACCGCTGTGCTCACCGACCCCGCTACCGTGACCACCACGTCAGTGATCGACACCGCAGAAGGGAACACCTATGCTCTTGAAGACACCGTTGACTCGGGAAGCACTATCACAACTCCTGGAACGCTGTCGGGAGGCAATAATCATGGACTCAGCGGAGTGGAAATTCCCGACGGCCTACCCCCGTCCCACTGCGCCGCCCTCAAGTCACACGTTATCGTCGCGATCGGACGAACCGACCGGTTCTATTGGGTCGAACCCGCACAGGTGACGATCGACGCGCTGAACTTCGCCACGGCAGAATCCTCGCCGGATACGATTGTATCGCTCCAAGTCATGCAAGACACGGTCTGGTTCATCGGCCAGACGACCACGGAAATCTGGTATCCAACCGGCGACGCGGCCCTACCGTTCAACCCCGTGGGCGGTCGGGTTTATGATCGCGGCGCGCTTGAAGGAACGGTGGTCAATATCAAGGGAACCCTTTTCCTTGTAGATCAGGACTATATTGTCTATGCTATCGCAGGCGCACCTCAACGGATATCCAATCACGGCGTTGAAGAGCAAATCCGAAAAACCATCGCAGCGGAGTCGTAAATGACCCTACTCTATACAACCTCTATGGATCACTACGGTTCCGGCGTTGTCGCAGCCTATGACAATGGGCAGTACGATATCGGATGGGACGCCTCGAAAGAGACCACGGGTCTGACGATCATCGGCGACACATTCGCCGCGTCACCGGTTATGGGTTCGACGCCCGTCGCCTACCCTGTTGGTAACT
>Ga0070753_1001595_pt1 | contig 12605 bp, 11 predicted proteins | sample VirMetDEL_Aug_31_FD_77441 | JGI IMG/M metagenome (GOLD analysis project Ga0070753, IMG submission 77441) | Aqueous microbial communities from the Delaware River and Bay under freshwater to marine salinity gradient to study organic matter... | ecosystem: Environmental > Aquatic > Marine > Coastal... | reverse complement strand
TCGCCCGCAATGTTCACTCGAGCGATCTCGAGGTCGTTCTCGCGCTGCCCGTTAGAGAGGCCGTCGTAGAGCTTGCCGGTTTCGGCATCCACCAGATAGGCGGCGAAAGCGCCGGCGTCGCGGCGGAACAGAGTGTTAGAGAGCGACACGTCACCCCAAAAGAAACCAACAATGTGGAGCCTCACAAGGAGCACGGCGAGAGCATCGACAAGGCGCGTTGCCGTGTCGGGCCGCAAAGCTTGCGAGAACAGCGCGCGGTAGGGGAGCGAAAACTTCAAGTGGCGAGTGACAAGAACCGACTCGAGGGGCGCGCCGTCGTCGTCGAAGCGGTTGGTGATGACAGCAACAGGCTCAACACACGGAATGTCGATGCGTTGCAAAGTACGCAGCAGATCGTATTCCCTCTTCGCGAGCTCTGCAGAGGTTTCCTTGATCGCCACCACGTAGCCACTCAAATGCACAAAACGCACCAAGTGACGAGAAATGCCTTTAGGGAGCGCGGCAATCGTGTCGTCGGGCCACACGTCGAGGGGCAGATTCCATGGCAAATCGAGCAGGGCTGGATCGCCCGTGGCCGCAGTAATTGTCAAAGATCCGCTCACGAGGTGCACTCTCTTGTTATTGGTGTCGAGAAAAACGTGGAGTTAAAGCAAGCGAGCCTGCCGGCCGCCCACCGATTTTACAATCGGGGGAGACCGACAGGCTCACGAGCTTGTGGAGCTACTTAAACCTGGCCGGAAACAGCCTTACCGAGGCGCAAACCGGTCTCGGTGTCGAAAGCGTGCACGTGGTGCGGCTCGGGCAAGATGAAGACCTTCTCGCCAGCGTTCGGGTGCGAACGGCCATCGACGCGAGCGACGATGTCAACGCGGTTGCCGTCGATCTCGGTGTGACCGTACAGGTAACCGTCGGCGCCGAGCTCCTCAACAACATCAACCTCGACTGGCAGTCCCTCGCCCTTGGTGCTCACCATGACGTCTTCTGGGCGGATACCGATCGTGACCTTCTTGGCCTTCGTGCCACCGAGGGTCTCGCGGTCGACCTTCGCAACAGCGGTACCAAACTTGAGACCGCCATCAACGATTTCAGCGTCGAAGAGGTTCATTGCCGGGCTACCAATGAAGCCAGCAACAAAAACGTTCTTCGGAGCTTCGTACAGGTCGCGGGGAGTACCAACCTGCTGCAAAACGCCATCCTTCAGAACTGCGATGCGGTCACCCATGGTGAGAGCCTCAGTCTGGTCGTGGGTGACGTACACGGTTGTGACACCCAAGCGGCGCTGCAAACTCGCAATCTGGGTACGGGTCTGAACGCGAAGCTTCGCGTCAAGGTTCGAGAGCGGCTCATCCATGAGGAAGACCTGGGGCTGGCGAACGATTGCACGGCCCATGGCAACACGCTGGCGCTGACCACCCGAGAGAGCCTTGGGCTTACGGCCAAGGTAAGGCTCGAGGTCGAGAAGCTTTGCGGCCTCAAGAACGCGGCTCGCGCGCTCGTCCTTGTTGATGCCGGCGATCTTGAGCGCGAAGCCCATGTTCTCGGCAACGGTCATGTGAGGGTACAGCGCGTAGTTCTGGAAAACCATCGCGATGTCGCGGTCCTTCGGCGGAACGTCGGTGACGTTGCGGTCGCCAATAAGGATGTCTCCGTCGTTGACCTCTTCGAGGCCAGCGAGCATACGGAGAGACGTTGACTTACCGCAACCAGAGGGGCCGACCAGAACCAGGAACTCGCCGTCGGCGACCTGAAGGTCAAGGGCGTCTACGGCCGGAACAGTGGAACCGGGGTAGAGGCGGGTTGCTTTGTCAAAAGTGACTGATGCCATGACTATTAATGCTCCTTCACCGGCAGGTACGTGCCGGACGATCCGTTGTGAATGGAAGACGGTACAACCGTCACTCGACATTATTGCACGGAGAGCGAGCCCACCGTCGTTTGGGTGTTTCACAGCGAGCGCTCCTAGTATCATCTAGGCGCTTTACTCTTTTACTCCGCGCCTTCCCGTGATTTCAGTGAGGTCTCATGTCGAACTCCAATGGCGCCGAGCGCCAGACAAAAAATGAACGGCGCGACGCTGCCCGTGAAAAAGCTCGCCTTCTGCGCGAAGAGCAGCGCAAAAAAGATCGCCGCACCAGGTGGATTGTCCAGGGCAGCGTTATCGGTGCAACCCTCGCGATCGTTGCGGTCATCGCACTTGTCATCATGAACTCGGTGCAGCCCCCGGCCCCAGGCCCGCGCAACATGCTGAGCGACGGCATCCTCATCGGCGAGGGTTTCGAAGCAGTGCCAACCGAAGGCATTCAGCCGGGCGAACTCCCCGTCGCACATGTTCGGGATGAAGAATCCGACGTTATATCCATTCAAGTGTTTCTCGACTACTTGTGCCCCATTTGCGGAGTATTCGAGGAGACCAACGGCGAACAAATTGCAACGTGGGTGGAGAGCGGCGCAGCAACAGTCGAAATCTTCCCCTACGCGATCCTCGACCGCGCATCACAAGGCACCAAGTACTCCACTCGCTCAGCCAACGCTGCAGCGTGCGTAGCCAACTATTCGCCCAACCAGTTCTACGACTTCAACACGATCCTCTTCGAGAACCAGCCAGAAGAGAACACTGTCGGGTTGAGCGACGACGAACTCGTGGCACTCACCGTAGAAGCGAACGTTGAGAAGGCGCCGTCGATCGGCCAGTGCATCCGCGACCAGAAGTTCAAGACCTGGGTTGCCGACGCTCGCGAGCGCCACGGCACCGGCCCCGTGCCCAACAGCAACGTGGCTTCAGTGACCGGAACGCCCACGATCATCGTCAACGGTGTGCAGTACACGGGCTCGCTCAACGACGCAGCCGCCTTCTCGGCGTTTGTGTTGCAGGCAGCCAACGCAAGCTTCAACGACAAGGCTTCGTCCACGGCAACGCCGACCCCGACGCCCGCACCGTAGTTTTCACGCAGCGCACAACAACGGGCTCGACCTTTCGGTCGGGCCCGTTGTTGTGTTGGGTGGCTGCGCAGCACGTGTAACTAGGGCGCGCTGCCCTCATTTTGGATCTGCCAGGCGGCATCCACCTCACCGAACTGGCTGACGTAACAGAGCTCGTCGGCTCCCGACGTCACCGCTTCGGCGGGAATGCTGTACTCAAGCACGGCCGCATCGAAGTCCGGTGCTGTAGTGAAGAAACCAGCCCCGGCCAAGCACCCCGCGAACCTGTTAAATGCTCCGACGTACTCGTCGCGAGTGACAGTGCCATCGGCGAGGTCGGACTTTTGTTGTGCACCGAGCGAAGGCACGGGCGGTTCCTGTACCCAAGCGATCCAGGCCTCGTAGGACGATCCACGTTGACTGGTGAAGGTGAGGATGTGTGGGCCTTCGGAGTTCACTGTGAAGGTGCCCCCGCCACTGCCGGGCCCGCTGCTGGCCGCGTCGCAACCGAATGAGCCCACCCACTCGCCATCCAGTTCGATTGTGACGTTGCCCGCCTCAGTGCAACTGTTTCGCACAGCGAGGTTAGTGGCACCTTCAGGCATTTCGCCGAGCTGAACTGTCTCAGTTCCGTCGGATTGAACGTAAACAGCTTGGCCAAGCGCGACGGCGTTGGGGCGCGCCACCGATGCCGCGAGACTCGCGGTGACATTCGCAGGATACGGCTCAGAATTCGAAATGACGGATGCGGATACTGCCCCCGTTGTGGCGCTCGCCACGGCGACAGCGGCGATCAACGAGACCGACCTCCATGAGAAGGGAAGTCTCGATCGGGTGCTGCGTGGGGTGCCGTTTGCTGCTGTGGAACTATTGACAGTGTCGACGAGTGCCTGCCGCAGTGCGGCGTCTCGTGCGTTCGATTCTGGGTTCATCGCCCTATCCCCTCGATGAGTGGTTCGTTCGTGTGTGGTTCGTTCGTAAGTGGTTTCTGAAGCTGGCTGCGGAGGCGTTGTTTGGCCCTGGAGAGACGTGACTTGACCGTGCCTGCTGGTACTCCAAGAGCCTCAGCTGCCTCGCGTTCGGAGAAGCCCTCCAGAACGCAGAGAACTACGACTCGTCGGTCAGCTACTGAGAGCCGAGCTAGAGCGGTGGATGCCTCGGCGCCCTCGATGAGCGCGATCGGATCGGTCACGTGCTCTGGCGGTGGAAGGCGGGCAAGGAGTGCACGGTACCGTCGTGCGCTGCGGTTGGTGTTGTTGGCCACGTTCGTGGCGGTAACGAGTAGCCACGGCAACACTGAGTCATCGACAAGACGCACGCGCGCGCGGTTGCGCCACGCCTCCAAAAACGTGATCGCGACAACGTCGTCGGCGTCTGCGAGCTGTGAAACCAGTCGCGCGCTGTGGCGCCGCACCCGATCCTTGTGCCTGTCGAAAACGCGGCCAAACGCTTCGCCGTTGCCCGCAAGCGCGGCGGCCCAGTGGGCCGAGTCGTTCGAGTCGTTCGGGGTGTGCGAAATCTTAGTCACACTAGGTATTGTCCGCTCGTGCGAGAAAGGTTCCCTTTCGCGAACTCAATGTGTGAGAGTGCTCTTCGCCCTCGAAGCGACGAGGCGGTGGGCCGAACACGGCATCACCGCGGCAGCCGTCATGCCCGGGGGCATCTGGACCAACCTGCAGCGGTACTGGGATCCGGCAGTGCTCGCCGACATGAAGCGTCAATACTCGACATAGACGCCAGCGCAAGGTGCCGCAACCTCTGTCTACGTGGCGACCCGCGCGCAACTGAGCGTGGGAGGTCCGGCGTACCTCGAGGACTGCCACCCCGCCGTCGTCGTCTCGAGAATCACCGACGGTCTTCACGGTGTCGTGCCGCACGCGCTCGACGCCGGGGTTGCGGAGAGGCTGTGGGAGGTGTCGGAGGGGCTCGTCGCTTAGGGTTTCCGCTCCCACGGGCGTGAAGCACAAGAGCTTTCGAACTAGACGATATTGATGCTGCGTGAATTGTGAATCGAAGGTGCGCCCCTCGCACATGCTTAGTCATTGATCGTTCGCGGGTTGTGGCTACAGGCCTACATGGAGTCTTGAATCGTCACAACTGAATTGACGGAGAGGTCCATCGGCTCAGCGTTTGAGTGTCGAGAAAGGGAGGATCTTACGATCCGAGCGCTTTGCTGTCCTCGGGTCGCGCTTCGCCGTGAACCATCGAGAAGCATCGCTAACGTAGGAACCATGGGGAAAAAGAAGAAGTTCGTAATCGATGGAGCGACATACGAGGCCAAGTCAACTCTGGGTGAGGGCGGGGCAGCAGTGGTCTGGAAAGTTCACCGCGAGGCCGACGGTGAGGTATTCGCGGTCAAACGGATCGTGAAGGATCCGAAAAAGGGGTCTGCTCGCAACCGACGCTTTGAGCAGGAGATTAAATACGGTCTGACGACTAGGCACTCGAACCTCGTGAGAGTCTATGCGTGCTCGGAGGATGAAACGTTCTACTACTACGTCATGGACTACTACCCGATGACGCTGCGGACAGTGATCAATGACGAATCCGATCCATACGTGCTCCTCGATTACGCGCGCCAGCTCTGCGATGCACTCGCACATGTGCACAGCGAAGGCATCGTTCATCGAGACGTCAAGCCCGAAAACATTCTCGTAGACCCTGGTAAGCGTCAGCTTGTTCTGGCCGACTTTGGAATTGCGCACTTCAAGGAATCCACGCTCACGAAGCGCGACGATCTCTTGGTGAACCGGAACTATCTCGCCCCGGAGCAGATGCTCAGGGGCAACGCACATGGTGTCGGCATGCCGGCGGACGTCTTCGCTCTGGGGCTAGTCATCACGGAGATGTTCACTATGCAGAACCCCCGGGGAAGGCGGCACGCGCTCGTGCGAGACCGATATCCATTCCTCGCCGACCTTGACCCGATCGTTGAGCAAATGATGCTCCAAGACGAGGGGCAACGGCTCCGCGTCGACAACGTTCGCGGCCTTCTTCGAGTGATGCACCAGCGGCTCGATACGGCGATCCAGGAGATTGTCGAAGAGATGCGGCCGGCTGAAGCGCCACATGGTGTCGCATCTGATGATGTTGAGCGGGCTTTGGGTCGCGCCTCCCAAGACATAGTGGCGGCAAAGCATGTCTTCGAGCGTGTCACTGCTGAAGGACTGCATCGATACAACCCTAACTATCACTGCGAGATCTCATACCGAGCAAGCGTTGAACTGTTCAACGCCTGTGCGCAGGCCGTCGTGTACTCGAAGTGCAGGGCGAAGTTCGAATACGAGGGTGCTGGGGCTTGGGACGAGAGCGACAACGATCTAGTCTCATCAGCAGCCAAGCCGGCACTTTTGATTGAATTGGCTGAGATTTTAGCTGATTTCCCCATGCCGCAGGGATCCCTCTGGGATGGCCTGCCGCGGCAGTCGGCACATCTATTCCGGTTCTGCAAGGACTACCACTGCGAAGAGCTCCTCACAAGCATCCGGGAATCTCTGTATGGCGATGGCCCGGATGCACTGCAGACGAATTTGATCAACGCACCAATCCTTTGGTTAGTCCGCAGCGTGCGCAGTTATCTAAACACTGACTACTTAGAGTTGGACCAAACTGTTCGTGAGGGGTTTGGGCTGGAGCGCCACGTCTCGGTGAATTGGGACGAGACACTCCCGCTGGATCCAAAACGTGAAGCGACGGGTGCGGGGCTGTTTGCCGAGCCGTTCAATGCCGACGGCATCGCCGACGCACTCATCGCCCTTGAGCTGAAGTGGGGGGTCTGCGTCGGGGAGCTCTCAGGCGGGGACTATACCGTCATGTTCCGGTCGGGCGAGAGCTATCGCAGCTTCAGCGACGAGGCGCTAGCCCTCGCCGAACCGGACTCAGTATTCGAAGCTGACGTCCTCAACTTACTCCGTCCGGAGGCCGAGTACGACGATCTAGTCGCGCTTACTTGGGGCCGGGACTTCGATATCGCCGTAACCCTCGGGAAGATCCTCGGTACCCGCGAGCGCTAACTTCTCTTGTCCATTTCTGGAGCGGCCTCGGGGCCTGGATTCGCCGCCTAGATGGGAGCACGATTGACTTTGGCCGCGCCGCTGCCATCGTTGCCCCATCACCGAAGGTGGACGTGAAGACACTATGCGCCATGCCGTGGTCTACCGTCGCGACGACTATCGGTACAGCAGTTATATGCCGGTTAGAAGTTTTGCCGGCCCGCCGCCCTTCAAAGGTACGGAGTCAGCCCGCCGAGCCATCGCGATGAAACATCGTACGTATGCCTTTTGTGCCGTGGCCACGCTGGACGCGTTCAATTCCCCCGAATGAACCGCCTTGTTTCGTGCGTGGTACAGGCGACGGATTGATTCGGCGAGCAGGACGCGGTCTTGTTGTCCGCGCATAAGGCGGAGAGCACGCCCATACAAGAGATCGGCGGTGCCGGGAGCATATCCATCGATAAGCAGCAGCTCGAATGCGGTCGCTAATCCAACGATGGCCTCCCAGGATCCCTCGTCGCGAACTGATCGACGGAAGTACGCTAGAGACTCCAGCCATTTGGCGAATGTTTGAGCGCGTGATCGTCTTCTACCATCCACTCCAAAACCCTCGGCGACGAACTTGTCGAATACCGTGTTAACGGCGGTGAACACCTGTCGCACGAGCTTGGACCTGTCATCATTTTCTTCGACGCCAAATTCAATGTTTAGATCACTCAGCTCCAAGATGTGTTTGCGGCTGTGCACCGGAATTGCTTGGACTTCCATGCTCTTTCCATAGTGTTGTCGCTTGCTGAGCATTAGATAGTGATTGGTGTCGAGTGTTTGAAAGTTGTTAATGTTCCTTGAACTGAATAGGCTCTCTGCACTGTTTTTCGCGAATGGCTCGAACCTGCTGATCATCACAAGCGCGCCCGCCACTACCCTCAACCTGCCAAGTTGCAAGAATTCGTTCTCGAAATAGTACCCAGATGACGAATTGAGGCCGACCATCAGAAGGGGATTTCTCTCGAGCCACCTTGCCCCTCTGGATCGGCGTACATGATCTAGATCCTCGAACGTGGCATTGGCATTGACGCCAAGCCGTCGAGCAGAGTGATTAACAAACTCCAGTGTCCGTTGAAGGTCATTCGTTTGAGGTGCAATCGCATATCCGCGGCGGACGTCAATGGCACTAACTGCGAGTTCCGCGAGCCTAGCGATACCAGCACCACGAATCCCAAAAGATCGAAGTGGGAACACGAGCACAGCACGGTTCACTTGCTCATTGGCCCTGAGTAGCTCAAGGACTTGAAGAACGGGATCCTCTGTGCTGAGGGACGAAAAGAGCATCTCTCCGATCAGCTCATTGCTTATGTAGAACTGTCGGCTCCAAAGCGAAGCGCGTATTGTGTCGGTGACCTGATCAATGTGGTGAAAAAGAGCACGCACCTTATCCACCTCGGCAATAAAGCTAGGCGAGGGTTTCTCGGGGATCTCAGCTAGAAAGTGCTCCCACAGTTCAAAGGTCGAGTCTGCGCTTTGTCCGTTTGGGAGGCGTGGAATTCGTTCTCGCCGTAAATAGGCTTCAGATTCGACGAATTTCTTGCTAGTCATCATTGAGCGCAGAATCTGCGGTTCGGGAAAGTGCTGCAATCTATTAGTCCTTTGTCCTTTGTGCAAGATTGCACGACTGGGCAGGGGCCGAACCTTCAAGAAGTAGAAAACGAGAGTACCTCTCTAGCATGATTCTCGCACCATATAGTGGCGGTCGGCGTCTTGGCCTGCGGTGGGTTTAGCGGCCGTTGAACACCGGCAATCTCGCGCGGGTGTTGCCTCTAATAGCCTTCGTGAAACTGCGCGTGGACAAAAGCGCCCAACGCTCTGACTGAATGACCAAAAAGTCAAGGTATCAGCCAACTGTTAGCCGGCCGCGCGGGTTTCGAGCTGCGAGAGGTTTTTAGCTACGCATATGCGGGCCCCGAAAAAGAGAGCCAAATGATGCGGCTGGGGCCGCGGCTGCCGAGAGACGGGCCCCGAAAAAAAGAGCCAAATCTTTGGCCTTTTGGGCGGCGCGAGTCGCGGGGCTCGAGCTGCGAGAGGATTTGAGCCACGCATATGCGGGCCCCAATAAAAACGCCAAATCTTTGGCGTTTTTAATGGGGCCCCCTGTCGGAGTCGAACCGACGACCCCCGCTTTACAAGAGCGGTGCTCTGGCCACTGAGCTAAGGGGGCGAGTTGTGCGTGTCCATAATACCCGCAGGATCACTTGGCGACGAACGCGAGCCTCACACCGAAAGCAATGAGCGCCGCACCTGTGACGGCGTCGATGGTGCGGTGCACGGCATCCCGCGCCAACCAGTGCCGCACACTCGAGGCTCCGACAATGATTATCGTGAACCACACCGCCGTGAGAGCGCCGTGCACACCCGCGAGCAGCACACCCATCACGAGCTCGTTGGTGCCAGCCGGAATGAAGCCAGGCAGCACGGCAATGTAAAACGCACCCACCTTCGGGTTGAGCAGATTGGTGAGCAAACCCTTCGACCACGCACCCCACCAGCCCTGGGGGAGAGGGGCTACGGGTGTGGCATCCACCGTTCCAAGCTCCGACGGCACGTGACGCTTGAGCACGCGCGTGACGATGAGCTTCCCTCCGAGCCACACCATGTAGGTCGCGCCGATAATGCGCAGCACCAAAAATGCGATCTCGGATGCCGCGAGCAAAGCCGCGAGCCCCACCGAAGCCGCGACACCCCACACAAACGCCCCAGTGATGATGCCAGCCGACGTCGCGATCGCGAGCCTGCGCGTTTGCACGAGCGAAGCCCGCAGCACGAGGGCCGTGTCGAGACCCGGAGTGATTGTCAGCAGGGCGGCCACAACGGAGAAAGAGAGGAGGGCCGAAACGATGGTCATGGGTTGCTGCCCCTAGCCCAGCGCCGTGAGGAACTCGGCGGGGTCGACGTGCGTCGTGCGGGCGGGCGGTTCGGCATCCGGCTTGCCGCCCACGTAGAGCCAACCGAGCAGCTTCTCGTTGGCCGCGAGGCCGTGCATACCGTGCACGCTGCCTTCGCGCGTGAGCGGTCCGGTGCGCCAGATGACACCCCAGCCGGCCTCGTCGAGGAGGAGGCTCAGGGTGTGGGCGACACCCGCTGCTGCGGCATCCTGTTCCCACTCTGCGACTTTGAAGCTCTGTTGGTGCACGGCCACGACGGCAATGAGCAGGGGAGCACGCAAAGGCTTTGCCGCTTGCGCCTCTGCCGCCGAGCCCGTGAGCGAGCGTGCCTCGGCGAGAGCAGTGCCGAGTCTCTCGCGATCGGCGCCACGCAATTCGATGAGTCGCCACGGGTGCAAGCGACCGTGGTCGGCAACGGTTGCTGCGGCTTCGACGAGAGGAAGGAGTTCGGCACGCGTTGGTGCGGAGCTCGTGACCCGGGGAAAGGACTGGCGGTTGAGCACCGCGTCACGAGCCGACAATCAGCTTTCCTTGAAGTCGAGAGAAAGCGAGTTCATGCAGTAGCGGTCGCCCGTTGGCGTTCCGAAACCGTCGGGGAACACGTGGCCGAGGTGCGAGCCACACGAGGCACACCGCACCTCAGTGCGCACGACACCCAGGCTGGTGTCTTCGAGAAGCTCCACGGCGTCGGGGTTGACCGACTCGTAGAAACTCGGCCAGCCGCACCCGGAATCAAACTTGGTACCACTCTTGAACAGCTCGGCGTCGCACGCGGCACACGAGTAAATGCCTGAGCGGTCTTCGTCGAGAAGCTCACCGGTCCACGGGCGCTCGGTGGCGGCCTCACGCAAAATTGCGTACTGCTCCGGCCCCAGCTCGGCGCGCCACTCTTCTTCTGTTTTTTCAACCTTGTAAGCCATGAGATCTCTTTCGTATCTGAGGTGTTGCTACACGAGCGGAAATTGCCGCGTGTGCGGAGTCTGTGTTGTCTAGGGTCTGTGTTGTCTAGGGAGTCTGTGTTGTCTAGGGAGTGCGTGTTGTCTAGGGAGTGCGTGGAGCGATCACAGTCGCTACCCACATTAAACTCGTACTTGTGCCGAAATGTTCCGTGATCGCCAAAACGTGGCCTTCTATTACGACAGACGAGCTCTATTCGCTGCTCAAATTGCGCACCGACGTATTTTTTGTTGAACAAAGAATCGACGAAGAAGAACTCGACAACAGAGACCAAGAACCCACAACCGAACACTTCTGGATCGCCGATCACCGAGGCTGCGCGGCCTATCTGAGAGTGCTTGAGGATGCCGCCCCCGTGCATCTGGGAGCGCGGCACCTCATCGGCCGAGTGGTCACGCGCGAAGACCGCCGTGGCGAAGGACTAGCCCGGATGCTGCTCGCCGAAGCCCTCGAGCGTTACGGGCACCTCGAACTCGCACTTCACGCACAGGAGTATGTGGTTCCTTTATACGAGAAGGCCGGTTTCGAGGTCTACGGGGATGCATTTGTTGAGGCGGGAATTCCGCACCGCATGATGTACCGCGCGGCCGACGCGAGCACCGATGCGAGCACCGATGCGAGCACCGCTTCGGTTGCCGAAGTTAGGTAACCCTAAGCAATAGTTTGACTCTCGCGGGCGCGGCGCATAAGGTCGAAACTAAGCTTAGGCAATCCTAACTAAATCCCCACCCTGGAGCATTACACACCGTGAAGTTACGCATCACTTCTGCCCCCAGAGCGAACGCCGTTATAGCGGCATCCCTCACCGCACTCCTTGTTATCGCGGGGGTGAATACAGCCGCAGCCTCCCCATCTTTTGCCGAAGAGACCAGTGCAGAGACGAGTGCACAGAGCACAGAGCAGCCGGCCACCGACCCGACGGCTGGGCCCACGGCCGAGCCGACATCCGAGCCCACGGCCGAGCCGACGAGCGAGTCCACGCCCGAGTCCACGCCCGAGTCCACGGCCGCGTCGAGCGACGAGCTAGGTGAAAAACCGGCAACCGAGCCGGCCTCGGAGCCGGCCGTTGCGCCAACGACTGAGGTTTTCGCTCGATCGGCCCCAATGTCTTTTGCGGCGCTCGCCGCAACGCCAGAGATCACGGTGTCGAAGACCACAAACCTCGACTCTGACGGCGAGACCGTGACAATCACGGGAACCGGGTTCACGCCCAACCCGCCGTCGACGTCGGGCACACGTCCACCCTTCGCTGGTCAGTTCGGCGGAGCGTACGTGGTGTTTGGCAAGTTTGCTGACACGTGGAAGCCCACCGACGGTGCACCCTCGAGCGCTCGCAAGGTCGCTTCGCAGAAGTGGGTCGTTGGCGCAGACCAGCTGGCGACGATCGGTTCAACTCAAGGTGTTGCTCTCGATGAGAACGGCGCGTTTTCGCTCGAACTCACGGTGAGCCGCGGATTCAGCGGCGAGCCAGAGACCGGCAACTACGGTATCTACACCTACTCCGGCAGCGGTGCGAGCTACGCGCCCTTCGAGACCTACACTCAGGTCTCTTTTGCGCCGACGGTTTCCGTCTCCAAAACGACCGAGATCACTCCAGCGGGCGAAGTTGTCACGGTCACAGGAACCGGTTTCGCCCCGAACGCTCCCTCGACATCGGGCACACGTCCACCCTTCGCTGGTCAGTTCGGCGGAGCGTACGTGGTGTTTGGCAAGTTTGCTGACGAGTGGAAGCCCACCGATAATGCTCCGTCGAGTGCGCGCAAGGTGGCGTCCCAGAAGTGGGTTGTTGGTGCAGACC
>Ga0070753_1001592_pt1 | contig 12615 bp, 11 predicted proteins | sample VirMetDEL_Aug_31_FD_77441 | JGI IMG/M metagenome (GOLD analysis project Ga0070753, IMG submission 77441) | Aqueous microbial communities from the Delaware River and Bay under freshwater to marine salinity gradient to study organic matter... | ecosystem: Environmental > Aquatic > Marine > Coastal... | reverse complement strand
CAGAACGACGAGAAGTGTGAAGAATACGACGACCCCGGCCATGACAAGAAACGCACTGCGCCAACCGAGGGCATGGCCGAGTGCCGTTCCGATTGGTACACCGATGATAAAAGCGAGAGTGCCTCCCGCGGTCGTGATGGAAATCGCTCTAGCGAGAAGGTGCGGCGGCACGAGGTGAGCGGCATAGGGCCCCGTGACGGCCCAAAACAGTCCGTGCGCGAGACCGCCGAGAACTCGAGCCAAGAGGAGAAGTTCGTAAGTCGGCGCGATTCCCGCCAGGACATTGGAGATAGCAAAGCTTGAGAGCAACACAATCATGAGCCATTTGCGTGAGAAACGGCGAGTAACAACGGCGAGAGGCGCCGTGCTCACGACCACAGTTGCCGCGAAAGCCGTAACGAGCAATCCGATTTGGGACTCTGAAACTTTGAGGTCCGCGGCCATATCAGGCAACAGCCCGGTCGGGAGAAACTCGCTAGTGACTGAAACGAAAATCGCGCCGCTCAAAATGAGCAACGGGAGGTAGGGAAGTTTTTGGCGAGCGGGGGCTGGCACAGGAATAGAGGGCGCACTCATGGCTGGATCTTTCGGTACTGCTGGGGTGGCTCGGTCGCCGGCCGCGGACGCGCGGTTGCCGCAACGTGCCTTCAAGACTACATAGTGAGCGTGGGAATGGCTCGTTATGGGCCGAGACCCCAATACTCTTGATTCGTGACCGTCGACTCAACACACTGGATCCTCACTCTCGTCTGCGAAGACCGCCCAGGCATTGTGCACGCTATTAGCGGTGCAATCGTCGATTCCGGCGGCAATATCACCGAATCGCAGCAGTTCGCGAGCGACGACACTGGTTCGTTTTTTATGAGGTTGCAAGTCGAGTCGAACGCGAGCCGCGACGGATTCGAAGCTGCGCTCACGCCAGTAACAAAACAGTATGGGATGACGTGGCAGCTCGACGTCGTTGGTCGCCCGTTGCGCACCCTCGTTCTCGTCTCGAAGGCCGGACATTGCCTCAACGACCTGCTGTATCGGCAGCGCGCTGGACAGCTATCGGTGGAGATCCCCCTCGTCATGAGCAACCACTCTGACCTCGCCGGGCTCGCCGAGTTCTACGACGTGCCGTTTGAGTCGCACGCAGTGACCACAGCCGGACAGAAGTTGTCGTTTGAAGACCGCGTCCTGGAGGTTGTCGAGAAACACGACATCGAGTTGGTTGTACTCGCTCGATACATGCAGATTCTCTCTCCAGAGCTGTGTGCCGCGTTGAGTGGAAAAATCATCAACATTCACCACTCGTTTTTGCCGGGGTTCAAGGGGGCAAACCCCTACAAGCAAGCTCACGCTCGAGGCGTCAAGCTCATCGGTGCGACTGCGCACTTTGTCACGAGCGACCTCGACGAGGGCCCGATCATCGAACAGAATGTCGTGCGCGTAGACCACTCCCGGACTCCCGCAGAGCTTGTTGCCATCGGTCAAGACGAGGAAAGTCGCACCCTCACTCAAGCCGTCAAGTGGTTCGCTGAGGATCGCGTCTTACTCGACGGCGCACGCACGATTATTTTCCGCTAGGAGCGGCCATGACCACTGTTTTCACGCACGCCCGCAAACTCGACGCACTCGGTGAAGTCGACGACTTCTGGATGCTCGTGGACGGTGAAACTATTACCGCAACGGGCTCAGGTGAGGCCCCGGATGCCGGCACGGTAGTCGACCTCGGCGGCAAGTGGTTGACCCCGGGTTTCATCGACCTGCACGGTCACGGCGGTGGCGGATTCTCGTTCGACAACGGCCCAGAGGAGATTGTGTCGGCGCTCGCTGTTCACCGTGCCCACGGTACAACTCGCTCCGTCATTAGCCTTGTCGCGAACCCGTTGGCCGACGTGCGCTCGAGCCTTGAGAGCATTGCAGATCTGGTCGACAGTGATCCCCTCGTGCTCGGATCCCACCTGGAGGGCCCGTATCTTGCTCAAGAACGACGTGGTGCACACAACCCGCAGTTTTTGAAAGAGCCGTCCCCGTTCGAGACCGAGGAGCTCATCGCAGCCGCTCGCGGCACTCTCAGGCAACTGACTCTTGCCCCAGAGTTGCCGAACGCTCTCGAGACGATCGATGTTCTCGTTGAGGCGGGAGTTGTTGTGGCGATTGGCCACACCGCCGCCAATTTCGCGCAAGCTCAGGCCGCTTTCGATCGTGGTGCGCGGCTCGTCACACACGTCTTCAACGCGATGCCGGGCATCCATCATCGTGACCCTGGGCCGATCATTGCGGCTTTCGAGGACGAAAGGGTTGTGCTCGAGTTGGTGCTTGACGGCGATCACGTGCACCCCGATGTTGCAACAATGGCTTTCGCTCAAGCTCCCGGCAGAGTGGCTCTTGTGACCGATTCGATGGCGGCAGCGGGGTTCCGTGATGGTGACTACAGCCTCGGCACGCTCACTGTTTCGGTGCGAGAAGGTCGCGCACTTTTGCGCGGCACCAACACGATAGCGGGCTCGACATTGACCCTCGACCGTGCGCTTCGTGTAGCCATGTCGCGGTCCCGAATCGCACCGCATGTCGCGGTCGAAGCCCTCACGTTGACCCCCGCCCGGGTGCTCGGTCTTGAGCACCGACATGGTTTGCTCGCGGCAGGGTTCGTCGCAGACGCCGTCGCCCTCGACCACGACTGGCAGGTGTCGGGCGTGTGGGCGAACGGCCACTCCCTCAGCTAACGGCGAGCGACGCGCGCCGCCAGCTCCAGCTCCAGCTCCAGCTCCAGCTCCAGCTCCAGCTCCAGCATTAGTCGAGGGGCAGCCCGTGGGCGTGCTCTGCCGCGTAACGGTAGTAGTCGGCGAGGGCGAGCTCTGTCGCGGCATCCTCGTCAATAATCACCGTGACGTGCGGATGCAACTGCACAACTGACCCGGGAGTGCTCGCCGTGACCGGGCCTTCAAGTGCCGCTGCCACGACCGCCGCTTTGTTCGCGCCGAAGGCGAGCAACACGAGGTGTCTGGCGCGCAGGATGGTTCCGAGGCCTTGAGTTATGCAGTGACGGGGCACGTCGTCTGGCGAAGCGAAAAACCGCGCGTTGTCCATTCTGGTTTGCTCGGCGAGAGTTTTGACTCTCGTGAGCGAAGCGAGAGATGAACCGGGTTCGTTGAATCCGATGTGGCCGGTCGTGCCGATGCCCAAGATTTGGAGGTCGATGCCACCCGCCGCAACGATGTCGCGCTCGTACCTGTCGCCTGCTGTTGCGATCGGTCCACCATCGTCGCCGGGGACTCTGACGAGGCTGGGGGTCAGCCCTAAAGGGACGACCACTTCTTTAGTGATCACTTCGCGATAGCTTTCCGGATGTCCCGCGGGTAGCCCCACGTACTCGTCAAGGGCAAACCCTCGAGCCTGCGAGAAATCGAGGTTGAGGTTTGCCAGAGCAGCCCACGTTGAGAGAGGAGTCGACCCCGTGGCAAGGCCCAACACCGCGTCGGGTCTGCGACCCACAAGTGCTTCGATGTGGCTCGCCGCGATGACTCCAGCTTCCACGCGCGAAGGGACGATGAATACTTCAGCCATTAGGCAACTTCCTGTGGGTGTGCGCTCAGCACGTGTGCCCCAAGGCGGGCAGCGCCGAGAGCGGCAACCGGTGTGCCGTGCGGAACAAACTTCACTCGACCAGCCAGCTCAAGAGAACCAATGAACGGCGAAGCCTCACTCCATGAGTCAAACACCGCGGTCACTCCCTCGGTAAGAACAGCTCCGACGGCGGTAATTCCACCACCGATCACGACGAGGTCAACATCAAGAGTGAGAACGAGGATGCGCACTGAAGCGGCAACGCCGTCGAACAGCCTGTCGCGAATTGTTATGGCGGCGGCGTCCCCAGTTGCTGCTGCCTGGAACATGGCCGTAACGCTCGCGTCTCCGTGGTGCGCCCACTGCCGGGCGATCCCTGAGCCAGAAGCCATAACCTCGAGGCCCCCGGGCTGTCCGTCGAGGTCGAGGGGGCCGTGAGGGTCAACGAGGATGTGGCCGATTTCGCCGGCGGCTCCTCGAGAACCACGCCACAGTTCTCCGCGCAAGACGAGGCCAGCGGCGAGTCCTGTTCCGAGGTTTAGATATCCCATCGACGCAGAGGCCGGCAAAGCGAGAGTGTGAAATGCTCCAAGCGCTGCAGCGTTGACGTCATTCTCGACATGCACACGAACTCCGAGCCGTGTCTCGAGCTCGAACCCAAGATCAAGCTGTTCGAGCCCGAGATTGAGCGCGTGCGAGACCCGACCGGTCCCAGGGTCAACAGCGCCCGGAATTCCCACACCAATGGTCGAGAAGTCTCGAACCGCGATGCCGGATGCCTCAGCCACACCGTGAATCGCCGATACAGCCGTGGCAACCACGGCATCCGCACCGAAGCCCGTCGGAACGGTCACTTCGTGGGTGATCTCTCCGGTGGGGGCGAGCACTACAGCGTGGGTTTTGGTCCCGCCGATATCGACGCCGATGCTGAAGACTGCGGGTTGTGGCTTGAGCAATTCTGTTGAGCTCACGAGGTCGCCTCCCGTGTTTCGGCAGCGTGAAGCCAGTGTTCGAGCGCCGCACCCACATGAGTGGATGCTCCGAAGGTTGCGATGTCAGCGTAGTCGCGATCGTCACTCGGCCATCCCATATCGACAACTACTGTCGTTGGGTCGCTTCGGCGAGCTTCGTCGATGAGGTCTCGAACCCACGCGTGCCGATGATTGTTTTTGCCAATGAGCACACGCTGGCCGCTCGAGGGGGGAAGCGCATCGCCTTCCCCCACTCGAGCGTGCACACGAGGCCCCCACGGTGATGGTCCGATTGCGATGTTGGCGGCTGTGTCTATTGCCACGAGAGTGCGATCGGCGGAAATTGGTGAGTGGGCTGAAACGTCGAATGCCGCTGCAGATCGCTCGATATCGAATTGCGGTGTCGGCACACCTCCGGCCGGGAGCGGCTTCTGCAGGGCTTCGGCTGCTAACTCGCGAGCGAGCGCAACGTTGCGACCGACGGCAGAGGCCAAGCGCTGCGCATCCAGTCGCCCCTCGTTGATGGCGGCTGCGAGGGCGGCCTCGATTTCGGCCATTTGTTGGTCGGTGTTTTTGGTGCCGATGCACAACAAATCGCACCCAGCGGCAATGGCGCGAATTGCCGCCTCGGGGATGCCCGTCTCACCGCTCGCGCCTGCCATGTCGAGGGCATCGGAAACGATGACTCCCTCGAAGCCGAGCTCGTCACGAAGGAGCCCTTCGAGAATGGTCTTTGAGAGCGTGGCGGGGTTCTCGGCATCCAGTTGCGGAAGCACAATGTGCGAAGTCATGATTGCGCGCGCACCAGCGTCGATTGACGCGATGAACGGCTGGAACTCTCGCGCCCGAAGTTCGTCGAGCGAGAGGTCAACGACGGGCACGGCGAGGTGCGAGTCGAGCGCCGTGTCTCCGTGTCCGGGGAAGTGTTTCGCTGACACGGCGACACCCGTCGCTTCGTGGGCACGAACCCACGCCGCTGTGTGCCGCGCCACGAGCGATGGCTCAGCGCCAAAGCTCCGCACCCCGATGACGGGGTTGGCCGAGTTCGAGTTGATGTCGGCATCCGGTGCGAAGTTCACATTCACCCCGACTGCGCGCAGCTCCCACCCGACTGACGTTGCAATCTCGGCGGTGTACTCGAGGTCGTCGATTCGACCGAGGAGGGCGTTGCCCGGGTACGGCGATCCCTGGTCGCTGTAGAGCCGTGTAACGTCACCGCCCTCCTCGTCGATCGCGATAAGCGAATCAGGATTCGCCTCACGGATGTCGGCACACAGTTTCGCAAGTTGCTCTCGAGAAACAATGTTGGGCCCAAAAATGCACACGCCAGCAAGACCCGCGCGCAGTCGCGCAGCGAGCCACTCTGGGAGTTCTGTGCCAACGAATCCGGGCAGCAGAACTGCAGCCGGGTTCTGGGTTGTTGAGTGCTTGGAATTCACTAGCCCTTCACCGCCCCGCTCACGAGCCCAGACGTCATGCGGCCTTGGACAATGAGGAAGAAGATGATGACGGGGATGGCCATGAGGGTTGAACCGGCCATAATTCCACCCCAGTTGGTTGTTCCGTTCGCGATCTGGAACGTGCGCAACCACACGGGAAGAGTCATCATTTCTGGCCTTGAGTTGACGACGAGGGCGAGCAGAAATTCGTTCCAGGCCTGAATGAAGGCAAACACACCCGTGGCAACAAGTCCGGGCGCGAGCAACGGGAAGGTGATCTTCCAAAAGGCGCCAGACCGCGACAGCCCGTCAATCATTCCTGCTTCTTCGAGCTCGATCGGCACGCCGTTGACGAACCCGCGCAAAGTCCAAATGGTGAACGGCAGCACTGTCGCGATGTAGACGATCGACAGTCCCATGATCGTGTTGAGCAGCGACCAACTGTCGAGCACGCGATAGGTGGAAACGATCATCGCCTCGCCGGGAATCATTTGCACGATAAGGATCGTGAGGATGAACGCCTTGCGGCTCTTAAACCGGAACCTCGTCACTGCCAAGGAGGCAAGGAACGCAAAGACCAGGGCGACAACGACCGTGATCATCGTCACAAGCAGGGAGTTGCCGAGTGCTGGCAAAAACTCCGAGCGCGTCGTGTCGAACAGCACGGTGTTGTAGTTGCGCAGTGTGAACTCGGCTGGCCAGAAGTTCACTTCCGAACCGATGATCTCGCTCGTCGGCTGGAAGGAAGTCTGCATCATCCAGTACACGGGAAACACCGAGCACGCGAAGACGACGAGAGCAACCACAGACAAAACGATCTGGATAATACGTTTGCGCGAGTTGCCACGGCGACGCCGAGGCACAGCCGCGCCCGATCGCGACGACACCGCGGGTGTGGGCGCATTGAGAGTCACTGTGCTCACAGTTCTTCCTCCTTGAGGGTCTGGCGCACGTAGTAAATCGAGATCGCCATAAGAATCAGCACGGTGATGACGGCAATAGCGCCACCCGTGCCGTACTCGCCACCGGCGAGCGAGGTTTGGTAAATGTAGACGCCGAGAGTCGACGTTTGGTCGCGGATGCCGCCGATCCCCTGCAGCGCGAAGATCTGGGTGAACACCCGCAGATCCCAAATGACTTGCAGGATAAACACCACAAGGAAGATCGAGCGCAAGTACGGAAAGATGATGAGCCGAAACCTATTGGGACCGTTGGCTCCATCGAGTTGGGCTGCTTCGAGAACCTCGTCGGGAACCTGAGTGAGGCCCGCGTAGACGGTGAACGCCACAAAGGGAACGGCACCCCACGTCACAATGATCGTCGCGACAAAAAAGAAGCTGATGGGGTTGATGAGCCACGAGTGGCCTTGGAAGTCGAGCCCAAACCAGGTGGTGAGGGCGTAGTTAACGACTCCATAACCGGTGTCGAACATCCATCCCCAGACGATAGTCGCCGTGAGGGCGGGCATAGCCCACGCGAGGAGCAGGCCAACACTGAGCACCAGACGGAACGGCTTATTGAGAGCGTTCATGAGAATGGCAATGAGGGTGCCGAGCACCATAGTGACGGCGACGTTGACGGCACAAAATGCGAGGCTGCGAAACAACACAGCCCAAAACTTGTCGTCGGTGAGAACGTCGATGTAGTTCGCAAAACCGATGAACGGAGCTGGAGCACCAAACACTTGTTCACGGCCGAACTCCTGGAACGACATGATGACGAGTTGAATGAGCGGCCAGCCGATAATGACGGCAAGAACCACCACAGCGGGAACAAGCAAGCCGTAAGGAGTGAACCGCCCGTGGCGTTTGCGACGAGGCACAGTCGGGTTTTCACCCGCTGGTGGCGTCACGAGGCGCTGTCCGCTGATGCCGCTTGGTGCGGCATCCACAGCGATTGCGCTCTTAGACATGGCTGACTCCAGTTAAGATTTAGAGTGTTGCCCCGGTTCTTTTCCTAGGGCGGTGGGCAGTGATCAGGGTGCTCGGTGCGACCATGCGCGGTTACACCGAGCACCCTGTTTCTTAGGTCAGCGTCGGGTCGCCAACCTGGGACCGGCCATGCGCGACCGGCCCGGCTAGTTAGCCGTTGAGGATGTCGTTGATGTTCGCGTCGAGCGATGCAGCAAGCTCGGCGACGTCACCACCCTGAGCGATCTGCACGAAGAAGTCCGTGAGAACGCCAGAGGCCTCAACATCCGCCCACTTGGGTGAAGCGGGGGTCAGACGTGCGTTGCCTGCGGCCGCTGCGATCGCCTGTGCGACCTCATCGGTTCCGAGAGTGTCAGCGAGCGACAGCTTGGCTGGGACGAGCCCGTTCTGGCCGTAGATCGTCTGGAACTCATCGCTCAGGATGATCGCGAGAGCACTCTTGGCGAGAGTCGGGTGTGCCGACTTAGCCGAGACTGCAATGTTGGATCCACCAGCAAACACTTGAGCTGCTCCACCGTCAGCGCCCGGGAGTGCGTAGACACCCAGATTGGCTTCTTGGTCGGGGCAACCGGGTGCTTCAGCATCCGCTGGAGCGAGGATTGACCACTTTACCCAGCTGGGTGCAGACAACTGCAGGGTCGTTCCCTCACAGAAACCAACCTGTGGGTTGGTCTCGTTCGAGTCCTTCGGAGCGTTCGATGCGTTGTTCATAACCTGCTGAACCTGCTCGAGGCCGGCAATCGACTCGGGGCTGGAGAACTGTGCCTTCCACTCACCGTCAGAGAAGGTTGCGATGTCGCCGCCAGCTTCCCAAATGTACGGCAAAGCGTTGTACCAGTCTTGACCTGGCCACCAGATTCCCGACTTGCCGGGGTTGTCGGTCGCGAGAGTCTCGGCGTTGCTGATGTACTCGTCGAGAGTCGTCGGAATTTCGAGCCCCGATGCCGCGAGCGCGTCCTTCTTGAAAAAGACGAGTCGTGAGCCCGAGTACAACGGTGCAGCGTAGAACTTGCCGTCGTAGCTGCCAGCTTCAACGAAGCCGGGAAGCAGATCGTCTCCACCGAGAGCGTCGTAGTCATCAGTCAAGTCGAGGAACGCACCTGCCGACGTGAACGCTGCTGCTTGAGTGTTTCCCACCTCGACGACGTCGGGGCTGTCGCTACCGGAGAGGTTTGTGGTCAGAAGGTCGACCAATCCACCCCATGCCTGCTCCTCGATCGTGAGCGTCGAACCGGGGTTCTCTGCCTCGAACGTGGTCTTCAGATAGTCGCGAGCTTCCTGCGGAGTGTCCGTACCAACCAACCACACCCGGATGTCGCCGGTCTCGGCCTCGGGGGCCGCTCCTGCCGAACAACCCGCGAGAGTCAGTGCAGCCGCTACACCGAGTGCTGCGATGCTGAGTTTCCTCATCTCTTGCTTTCCTTTCCTAGGGCGATGGTGTCGGCGATTGCCGAACACCCCGTGGTGCAAGGGTCTACGAGACCCCGAGCCTGCCGGAGAGCACCATGACGGCTGCGCCGCGCATGACTATGTCCTCTCCGAGAGTTGTCATCCGCAGGATGAGATCGCCGTGGAACACGGCCATCGTCCTCGCACGGAGTGTCTCGATGGTGGCTTCTGCAAGCACGCCATCAAGTAGGTGGGTCGGTCCACTCAAAACAACCTCTGCGAGGTTGAGTGCTCCAACCACGGGAGCCAAAGCAATGCCGAGCCGCTGCCCTGCTTCCCGAAGAATGTGATCTTTATCTGTGGATGTCGCGGCTTCCGCGAGAGCTGCTTCGAGCCTCGGCACCGCGAGCCACGTCTCCAAACACCCGTGTTTGCCACATACGCACTCTGCTCCACCGTCGGTGCCAACAACGACGTGACCGATTTCACCTGCGGCAAAGCGGCTTCCAAAAAGCGGGGTGCCGTCGAGCAAGAGCCCTGCACCAACACCGAGGCCAACTTTGACAAGCATCATGTCGCTGTCTGCGTCACCGAAGCTGTGTTCGGCGAGCGCGGCGGCATTGGCGTCATTGCTCACCAGCACCGCGTGAGAGAAACGTTCTTCAAGGATGGCCTGAAGTGGCTCGCCGCTCCAGCCGAGGTTGGGGGCGCTCAACACGACACCTGCGAGGTCGACTACACCGGGAGATCCAACGCCGATGCCGAGCACCGGGAGGGTCGCTGCGTTGAGGAGAGACTCGATGAGGTCGGCTACTGCGGCTGTGGCATCCGAACCGGTTCTTCCTTCTACAGTGCGCTCACTGCGAGAAAGAATCTGGCCGTCGAGGTCGAGTACGGCGCCACGGAAGACCCCATAGGCGCTCAAGTCGACACCGATGATTTGAAATGCCTGACGGTTGACGTCGAGGAGTGTTGCGGGTTTGCCTGGCCGGGCGTCTTCGCGCTGGCCTGTTTCGACGATGAGCCCTTCGACGATGAGCTCAGCAACAAGGTCGGAGATGGTTACTCGCGTGAGCCCGGTCTCTCGAGCGATATCGGCACGACTGCGCTGCCCTGTGCGATACAGCGACTGCAGAACGAGCGAGCGGTTGTGGCCACGAGCGTGTTCGGGCAAAACTTTGGCGCTCGGGCGGAGTGCACGTCCAGGGGCGAAGCCTGGCGTGCGCCCGGAAGCGAACGATGTCGCTGGGCGTCGAGCGGGGACAGTTGCGGGTGTCTCGGCGTTCTCCGGTGAACCTGCTGTTGTTGCGCTCTGCATGTCTGATGCAGTCATGGGGATTAGTAAAGCCTACGAACAAACTCTGTGCAAGCCATTTGGTGAAGTTTGTAAGAACTGTTTACATATTCGTTACTGGGCGAAACGGTCACAACAGCGACGGGCGGCACCTTTCGCACCCACAACTATCGGGAATCTCTCAGCCTCGCCTGAGCTGTGGAACACCGTGAACCCGCGAGAATAGGACGAATCGTTGCCACGTCCTCAAGCAGAAAGGCTCCCGATGACAGTCGCTAGCCGCTCCAACGCCCTTGCCCTTTTCGCGGCCATCGCTGTCGTAGCCCCACTCGCAGGTTGTGCAGCCGACGCCACAGCCGCTGGCGGCTCTGCTGGCGGCTCTGCGGGCGGCGCAACGTCGGGAACGTACACCGACGGCACCTACAGCGAAGAGGGCTCCTACCAGTCTCCCAATGGCCTCGAAAGCGTCGAAGTAACCCTCACCCTCGCTGATAACACGGTCACCGACGTTGAGGTTGTTGGAAACGGCACCAACCCCAACACCAAGCAGTTCCAGGGTCTATTTATCAGCGGGATTGCCGGTGAGGTTGTCGGCAAGAACATCGACGAACTCTCTGTCGACAAGGTTGCGGGCTCCTCCCTCACGAGTGGGGGCTTCAATGACGCCGTGAGCAAAATCAAGGCGGATGCCGCCGAGTAATCCCGCGGCGATACAGCCCGCCGTTTGGCGATTCGAGGCTATCGGCGCTCCCTGGCAGATCGACACGGCATCCCCCCTGCCTGCCGAGCTTGCCTCCGCGGTAAGCGCGCGCATCGACGAATTCGACAGAATCTACTCCCGATTCCGCGCCGACTCTCTGGTATCTCGAATCGCGAAAACGCCGGGAACCCACACATTTCCAGCCGACGCCGAAGCGCTATTTGAGTTCTATCGACTGCTCTATGAATCGACCGACGGCGCGATAACTCCGCTCGTCGGTCGAGCCCTCGAGTACCTCGGCTACGACGCTCAGTACTCTCTAGTGGCGCGCGGTGAAGGAATCCCCACTCCGTCCTGGGATGAAGCAATGAGTTGGAAAGACAGCGCACTGACAACATATTCCCCCGTCGTCATCGACGTGGGAGCCGCCGGCAAGGGGTACCTCGCTGACCTCGTCGGTGGAGTGCTTGGCGATGCAGGCATCACGGACTTCACGGTCGATGCGAGCGGAGACATCGTGCACACGGGCCCGAGCGCGCTCCGGATAGGTCTTGAGCATCCGCTCGACCCGAGCAAAGCCATCGGCATCGCCACGGTCACGGCGGGATCGTTATGCGCTTCAGCATCGAACCGTCGAGCCTGGGGGCACGGACTCCATCACATTGTGGATGTCACCACCGGGCTTTCCAACACACCCGTTCTCGCCACGTGGGTAGTCGCACCGACCGGTCTTATCGCAGATGGGCTCGCCACCGCGCTATTCTTTTCGAATCCCGATCGCTTGAGTGACGTCTTCGATTTCAGTTGGGTTCGCATGTTGGCTAACGGTCGCGTAGAGCATTCACCGAACTTTGAAGGAGAGGTGTTTCAGTGAAGAACACCCTTGATCGCTTGACCAGTTCTTTGACGATGTACCGGCTCGTGCTCGGTTGCCTTCTGGCGATAACCGTTGTTGCACTTGTTTTGTCGTTTGTCGGCATTCTCGCCTACAGCCCCGCCCAACTTCTCGCGAGTGGGGCAGTTGCCGTCGCCGTGACTCTGGCAACCGGATGGCTATTCGCGGTGATATTCCGGGCTAAAGCTCACGCGGAGTCTTCCCTGATTACGGGGCTCATCCTTTTCATGCTGTTTTTGCCCTCTGCTGAACTCTCGGCTCTTCTCGCCCTTGCCCTCGCGGCGACAATCGCGAGCGCATCAAAGTTTTTACTCGCCATTCGTGGGCGCCATATCTTCAACCCCGCAGCGATCGGAGCCGTAGTGGTTTCCCTCGCGCAACTCGGTTTTGCAGGATGGTGGATTGCGACGCCTCCCCTGCTGCCGGTCGTCGCGCTCGGCGCCT
>Ga0070753_1001590_pt1 | contig 12617 bp, 23 predicted proteins | sample VirMetDEL_Aug_31_FD_77441 | JGI IMG/M metagenome (GOLD analysis project Ga0070753, IMG submission 77441) | Aqueous microbial communities from the Delaware River and Bay under freshwater to marine salinity gradient to study organic matter... | ecosystem: Environmental > Aquatic > Marine > Coastal... | reverse complement strand
GTCGCAATAAGGTCCACCTCCCAGAGGGCTGGTATTCCGGCCAAATCACACCATGAAGATTATTCCCGTTCGCGATTTCCTCCAAGCCCTGCACGACCTGCACCCGGCACCAGTGTCGCCGGTTGGTGATGACGAGCTGGTCTGCCCGTCGCTGGACTGGGTCAAGACCAAGTTTATCCCGTGGATGCTGCCGCAAATGCCATCCTACCAACTCGCCCGATTCGACTGTGAAAATTATGCCATCCGAGGCCATGACCGATTCAGCGAATGCCTCCGCTCCTCGCTCGACAACGAGTTCATCGGCAAGGGCGAGGCGTTCTGCCGCGTGGCCGTGGAACTGTTTTCGCCGCTTAATAATGTCCCGGCCGCTGGCAATCGTAGACACGCGCTCAACCTGTTCATGGACGACACCGGTGAGCTGTGGTTTTTGGAGCCGCAAAACGGGCAGTTGACCAACGCAAAGCAGGCCGTCAAAGCCGGTGTGTGCAGGCCTTATTATTACGGGATCATCTGATGGATCGGGAACCGGATATGTTGTTTAGGGTGACGCTCGGGATTTCGATCATCGCGCTCGCGCTCGCCGTGGTGCTGCTGGCCACAGGTTGCTTTGTGGTGAGGGCGCTGGAGGGTGACCCGGAAAAACGCATGCCTGATATTAATCTGCCGGAGCTGACATTGTCCACCAACGTGCTGAACACCAACGCGCCGGCCATCCAATGACATGAACGAGGCATCGCAAATGGTCAATGATCACGGGTTTGCCGTGGCGCTCGGAATCGGAACCTCGCTCCTAACCGGCTGGATTATGGTGATGATATTCAAGCGGGTGCTTTTTGATGACAATTCACTGGCCCGCACCTGGCTCAATCATCACGTGCTTTTTATCGAGCGCACCGGTGACGCGATGAATTCCGTCACCGAATCGAGCCGTGAGATTTCACGCACGCTCCAGGATCACACGGCGTTAATGGAGCGGAACAATCATGCTTTGGCCCGCCTGACGGATCTGCATGAGGATCCAGACTCAAAGTTTTCGACCGTGCGCACCAACGAAATCGTGCATCGTGTAGAGGACAAGGTGGATTGGATCAAGGAGAGAATGAGCGCATGACACAACTGCCCATCGACACCCCGCTGCCGGAGAACATCCGCCCCGGTGACCCTGTGCCGTGGGTCAATCCTCAATGGCTGGACCTTCTCCAGCGCAAGGTCAACGCGCTGATGAACATGCGAGGCATTGGCGGAATCCGGGTGCACAAGGCGGATGGCGGTTATGTCATCGAGCAACTCTCGGAATGAACCTGCTGGATCATCGCCAGAGCAACGCGGTATGCCGCCACATTAATGCGATGTGGCGCATGCGCGGTGTCGGCGGTGCCCGCGTCCACCGAGGTGAGCGCGGCTTTGTAATCGAGGGCGGGGCACGCACTACGGACATGACCACGCCGGACAGTTTTGACGGCGACAAGGAGGTCCGGCAATTCCTCCTGACCCGAGTCCAGAAACTGCTTCCCGGCTCGATTGGTGGCGCATACAACGACTGGAGCGACCAGGCCGGCGTGATCGAGGATTTGTCGTTCAGGCTGGTGTTGCGCCTGCCGTTTCACGCCAACATCCGTCGCGCCACGCTCTATTTGCTCAACGACGGCTCAACGTTCCACGGCTCGATCTGGAGCACGGACGACCAGGTTGAGATCCATGCCGGTGTGCCCTACAGCACCACGACTGGCGCTCCTCCTGATGTCAATTACGCAACATGATATCCGGGCGCGCCTGCGTATGATTATACTTGGCAATGGTATGTGGATCCAGTTTCGCGGGTGACGCGCATTGACGCCAATGCCCGTGCCGCTGCCAACTGGGATGGCACCTACTACACATCCGGCCCGTGGCTGGACCCGGACAACTGGCTGGCCTTCCAGCGCACCGCACCGTTGCGGCTGTCGCAGGGTGGGCCGGTGTTCACGGACTCGACCACGATCAACAACGCCTACATAGACGGCGACAACGAGGTGTTGACAAGCAGCCTGATTCCAAATCGGGATCATGTTTTTTATCTGACCGCGAACAGGTCGCCGCAGGATTATGCACTCGCGGACGCTTTTCTTAACGCCCTGCCCGCGATTCAATACCTAAACGAGAGCCATCGCGTGATGGTGGCCGTGGACGCCTACAATTACGCGGCCGGAAGTATTTACACCTACAAGGCAACAATTTCGCTCGATCAATTTCACGAGGACAACGATGGCAAGACGCTCGCCGTGACCCGAGCCGGTTACGTGATCCCTTGACTGATACCCAAATACAATGGCCCGCAAACTCTATTTCCACACCTCCGCAGAGGATCCCCGCCGCGCACTCATCAAGGGCCTCGACCAGACCACGATTGGACCAAAGCCGGTGTTTGTGCGCGGCGACAACAACCCAACCGAAATTTATTTGGTGGCCGAACCGGGCGGGTATCACTCGGACAGCGGCAGCGGCTCGGTGACGCCTAAGCTGGCCATCGTGACGCCCGGTGCGACACCAACCGGCGGCACGTTCAAGGTCGAGCATTCCGCCAACGCATCCACCGCCATTGCCTACAACGAGACGGCGGCTAATCTTGAGGCGATCCTTAATGCCATTGCGTCCGTGTCCGCAGCTGGTGGCGTGACCGTGTCCGGCGAGTCGCCATGCTGGACGATCACCTGGGTTAATACCGGTGCGCAGAGCGATTTCACGGAAAATGACAACAGCCTGACGCCGGACGGATCAATCGGAATCAGCAAGATCACCGACGGCGACGGATCAACGCAGGAGGTGATCGCGTTCGAACTTAAGCGGCAACCGCACACGATCCAAACGACCTGGAGCACTATTACCAACGGATGGTCCGCCGATTTCGCAATGGTGGACCAGAAGTTGTGCGATCTCCTTAATGGTGCCGCGTCGGTTGAGACCACGCTTGAACTTGAGGTCACGGACGCGAGCGGTAAGATCCGCACTTACGCACAGGTGCCGTGCCTGCTGCTGGGTGATGGTATTAATACCGGCGCGATTGCCAACCAGGTTGGCTCGACCTATTACACGGCAGCCGAGGCGGACAACCTGTTTTGCAAGAGGGCGCAGGATCTGGCCGACCTCGCATCCGCCAGCACCGCGCGGGGGAACCTCGGCATTGATGCCACCACAACGCCGTTCACACCAACGGTTGCCGGTGACTGGACCACCGCACCGACCGAGGTGGGCGGCGCGTTGGACGAGCTGGCGGACCGCACCAACGGCATCAGCGCGACCAAGACCGAAGGCACTCACATCAGCATCAGCGCGGCCGGTACGACCGACCTCGACCCGACAGATGACAAAGCCTTAAGCACATTTTTTGTGTCAGCAACAGCCGGGGCCGGCAGCTACACACACGACTTGATTTTGCAGCACCCGGCCGGAGGCGAGACCGGACAGGCGGTATTGATTCGCGTGGACATTGCAGCCAGCGCCAACCCAACACTCCGAATCTACGACGAGGGACCACTGGCCAGCTACACGGATGACGTGTTGGAAATCACGCTGGTGGGCAGCGCAAAGGCGGCAACCAGCCATTTTCTTCTGCTCGTGTGGGATGACACCAACACCGAGTGGGATCTGATCCACGACACGCGCGGCAGTGGTGTCGGCCTTCAAACGATTTGGGTGCCAGCCAAGGCGATGACGCCGCGATCAACCAACGGGGCCGCGTCCGGCAGCAGTGAGACGACGACCAACAAGGTGATGATCGAGTCGCTGGACTTCGACCAATCCACGATTGAGTATGCGCAATTTGATGTTGCCTTCCCGGCTGGTTGGAATGCCGGGACGGTGTGGGCGCAATTCGTGTGGACCTCGACCGTCAACAGCAACGACGTGATTTGGGGCATCCAGGGCGTGAGCGTGGAAAATGACGAGGCGATTGACGTCGCCTTTGGCACCGCGCAGGAGGTCACGGACACGGCGCTGGCTGCGTCGGACATCCACACCAGCAGCGAGACGAGTGCCATTACAATCGCCGGTGCCAGTGCGGCCGGACTTACCTATTTCCAAGTCTATCGCGATGCCGCCGATGCGGGTGATACGTTGGCGGCGGACGCTCAACTCCTCGGCGTAAAGCTGATGTATGTCACCACAACCGCGAGCGATTATTAATGCAGGTTCGCAGGGTATCAATTAAGACGCCGGGTGTCCGGGTGCCTCGCAGGTATCCAATCCTGCCGAGCGCAACGCGCACGGATTATCGACACCCCGATGACATTGCCGCGATCACATGCTTTTTCAACCCGCACGGATACCGGACGCTTCGAGACAATTACGATGTGTTTCACAAGGCATGGACAGACGGCACGGATGTCCCACTGTTCACGGTCGAGGTGTTGTTTGGTGAGTCGCGCCCGACAATAAGCAATGCCAACACGTTTCATGTGCTCGTTCGTGACCGTTTTTTTCACAAGGAGGGCGCTCTTAATTATGCCGCACGAAACCTGCCCGGCGGCTTCTCCAAGGTGATCTGGGTGGACTGTGATCTGGTGTGGTTCCATTACCACTGGCTCGCAACCGCATCTGCGGCACTCGATGAGTTTACATCGCTGCAATGTGGCACACGCATACATATGCGCAATGCGCGTGGACGTATTGAGCGGGTGCGAAACTCATGGCTCGACGATCCGTTGACAGGATTTCCGGGGTTTGCATGGGCCGCACGCCGTGAATTTTTCGACCGCCACGGGCTGCATCAATTTCATATTGTCGGAGGCGGCGACCAGTGCGCCGTGCAGGCGTTCGGCGGACCTTATGCCAGGCACAGGCTTTCCGGTTGGATGCGTGCCACCGGCCCAAAATACGCGGCACATGTCAACGACTGGATCGACCGAGTTGCGCCGGACATGGAAGGCAGGACGGCCGGCATTGATGTGGCCCTGGCACATCTCTGGCACGGGTCGCGGGAAAACAGGCAATACTGGAACCGCAACAAGATCCTGCAAACCATCGACCCGCAACACGATTTGGCGCTGGATCAAAACGGGATGACAGCATGGACGCGGCTGTCTCATCCGGCCATCCCACTTGTGGCCAGATATTTTGCGGGGCGCAAAGAGGACGACGGACGGAAACGCAGGAACATAACAGTGGCAAGCAAATGTTAAGGGCATCCCATCTCAACGGATTTTGGCGCGGCTACCAAGCCGGGGCCGCAATTACTCCCGGAGGCGGTCCCGCTGCCGGGCAATCGCCCGTCGTGCCGACCAACGCATGGACGTTCGACGATCCGTATGCTATCGGCGCTGACAGCATCGGCAACCCGTCGCGTCCGCTGACGCTCAATGGATCATCAGGCGGATGGGCGTGGCCGTCCAAGCGCGGGATTTCATTATCACAAAACGTCAGCACGGCGAACGGGGTGGTTGGTGTCGCCGGTGATCCATGCTCGGTCACGGTATGGGTGCTTCCCTCCGTCAGCGATGATGTTGATTTTATTAAGCTCTATTCCGGTAGCGGCGAATACATAAAGGTCTATAGTTCTCAGGCCACAGCAAGCACGTTTTCAATTTTCGTGGATTACTGGGACGGCTCCTTCACGACGCAATACGAGCTTGCGACCAGTCAGCCGATCAATGCGTGGTATTTCGTCGGCATCGCTTTCACCGGCCTGATCGGTGCCGGCGGTGGGGCGAAGGCAATCAAAATTGCGGTAAACGGCACCGTAACCGACTTCAGCGGCGACATCCCGGACAACGGGCCGGATTACATGTCGTTCAACAGCGAGGCGACCGGCACCGGTAACATCTACCGGGACGAGCTTTATTTTTGGGAGGGAACGGCATTAAGCACGTCCAACCTTAAATGGATCTACAACAACGGGCTGGGGCGATACGTTAGCGGAGACTCGGACAATCCGGCGTGGCTTTGATGATATTGGCCATGCCTCCGGCTGGAGGCATTTCGCAAACCATTATTCGGCGATCTAGGCCGCCGGCATTACTTTTCCCGATCCATTGCCGATGTAATATACCGCCTACAGGCGGGACACTTACTTGGTAGCCTCTTGTTGTTGCAGTAGAGCCTTCCTAGCGTCTCGCTCATTATCCCACCAGTTTTCGTTACCTTTTATTCCATCGGTCCACTCGCCGCCATGAGTCAAAAAATACCGACCGCTGGGATCACACACGTATGCACCACGGCACACCTCGCCGCGTCGGCGGGGGCGATCTGTGGCAACAATCGCCGAGGCTACCAAAGTGCTGATTCCAACCTGAGACCCTGCGGCCTCGGTGTTGTGCGGTTCAGGTTGTTTGTTCGTCGTCTTCATTTCATCGATCCGTTTCCAGTCTCAGGTGGCATAGCGTCGCTGGTAGACCTCTTAGCACAGTAGCCTTTGCGATTCTTCGTAAGCTTCATTTTGAAACTTTTTACACGGTGGCATTTTGGTTGATTCCCTCTCGATTTCCGCAAACCGTTCGTTCAATTCCACGTATCTTTTTTCAAGTGTTTGCTGTTTTGTACTCCCAATTTCATCCCAGACACTCTTGTATCCCAATCTAACCCCTACCCACTCGTTACGCACAGATTTGAGCCTTTCGGCTACGTTATGCAAATCAAACGAGGGAATGACGATATTTGATACCACAGCCGCTACAGCTCCAAACCATGCCGCAGGCACAGCCCACGTTGATTTTAGACCCAAACCAGCTATCGCCAGCACTCCCGCTAGCCCGAGCAATACGCGCACGCCTCCCTGTATTAGCTCAGCAAGATATTCGTAGCGTCCCCAGTATCTGACCTGATAGTCAGATTCGTAATAGGATTTCCACACCTCAGTCTTGAATTGTTCTTCAGTCATATGTCAAAGGATAAAAAATCATCATCAGAAAAGCCACGTCTTACTACAGACCATCAGATTCGCGGAAACACATCAGGGCGAGCCCCGATGCCAAAACCCGCTCCGCCGCCGCCTAAGAAAAAGGACTGACCAGAAAGGTCTACCAAGACAGTGGAGCCAACCGGGACCGCGACGGTTCGCGGATGACCGCTTCATGATTCACCCCCTTGGTTTTCCGCCCGGTGGCTCACTTTGGCGGTAGGCACCTGACGTCCGATCACGTAGGCAATTCCGAAGACGATCGCCTGTAGAATCCAGAATTCTGTCGTATGCCACCTTGGTTTACACAAGTTGCCGTCACTCTCATTGGAGCTTTCGTTGGGTATCTCCTTGGCAGGTATTCCAGCCACCTTTCGAGGCGAGCCGATGATGCCTCCAGACGGGGCGAGAGACTTCTCCTCTTTATTGCTTTTCTTCAGTCTTGGCGCATTGAGGTTTCTCGTCGGCACGTTGTCTTTGGTGGCACTTGCGCCAATATGGAAGCATTCAAGGATGCGCTTCCAGAGTTCAGATCCAACGCCGAGATCATTCGCTACTTGTTGCCCGAGAGCCTGCTCACAGATTTCTATACGATGATGGCCAGAGTCATTGATTGCCCCGGCAGCGATCAGGACCAGGCACTTCAGCGCATAGACGATATGATAGAGTGCGTTGATGGTGCCTACCAAGACAGTGGAGCCAACCGGGATCAGCAGGTTTACGATTGATTTCGTCATGATTCCCCCCCTTGGTTTTCCGCCCGGTGGCTCACTTTGGCGGTAGGTCTACTTTGATAATACACTTCGAGTTTTACGGCACGTAGGTCGCCTGCTTTTCGCTGGTCGGACCAAGGCCGATCCTCCAATGACCATTCCATATAGCTTTCTATCGCTTGCTTTCTCGTCGGTCGAATCAAGAACGGCAACAGCAAACCGTAGTTCTCGATCCCCCAAAACGTCACTTTCTTTCGTGCCCTCTCTATTTTCCGCTCCAGCTTTTCAGCAATGTTTTGGCAACGGGTGGACTCGATCAGTTCTCGCTCAAGGCTTTGGGCGTGCTCAATGATTGCGTATTCCCGCATCGGGCCAACTGTCATGCGGACGACTGCTTCAGTTCTCGGTGTTTTCATAGTCGTAAATCTGCGAACAAGCGGAAGGACTCAACAGCCATACGCGACAGCTACCAAACAGGTGGAGCCAACCGGGACAGCCTCGTCTCGCGTTGGTTTGTTTCGTTCTTGGGTGTCCATTTTTGTCGGTGTAACTCTGGATGGCTATAATTGCGAGCAATCTAGCGATCTTGCGTCAAGCTTATCCTCAATATTAACCCGCAGGTGATTGATTAAGCTGGTCAACTCCGCGCTAATGTCCCGGTAATTGTTGATGGCTTTCACGCCGTGTATGATCGCGCCGTGGTGGCGATCCATAACGCGACCGATCAGGCTGCTTGACCATCCCAACCGTGACGCAATCCAGTAACAGACCTGCCGCGCCTCCGCAACCTCCGGTGTCCGTAGCCGTGACCGGATGGCCTCCGGGCTGACACGGTAAGCCTCCGCGACCAGGTCAATGATCACGGTCATGGTCGAGCGCTGGGCCGACATGACCGCAGGCACGGCGTGCCTCGCTGTGCGCAATGCGGAGTTGCTCACGGGTTGGTTGCCGGCCGCCGCAGAGGATGCCAAGCCGCTCCTGCACCCGGTAGTTGTATTCGGCCCGGCGCTCGTCGTTGTTTCGTGGTAATCCATAATCAATTTCCATGGCGGCGGCGTTGGATGGCGATTGCGCGGCGCTCCATTTTTTTTGCCTGGCTCACAAGCCAGTTTGAGGCGTGATTGATCTCGTCAAGGGTGGCATGGCGTGTTGATTTGTAGCCACGCTGTCCGCTGATGATTGCTCCGTCACTCTCGTTGGCGATGGAGCGCAAGGTCCGGTCGCTGTATCCGGTGAGGCGTCCCAGTGCGGCGGCGGTCAGCCAGTCACGGCCCAGGGCTCGGAGCACGGCGTCCACCTGCTCGCTGCTGTCGGTGGTGAGGGCACGGTGAAATAGTGGCAGGTCGGTTATGGTCATGGTGTTTTTGGTGGTTACTGGAGTCAGGCGGCGCGGCGGCGTAGTGCGTAGTCTTGGCAAGTGTGTTTCACGACCACATTTTCGTCCCTTAGCAATCGGCTGGCGATGCGGTGATCAATCTCCGCCCATTTCTCAACCGTGCGATTGGTGGTGATGAGGGTCCACTTGCCGGCGCGACGATTGAGGATTTCGCCGATGCAATTCGTGATGAATCCGGTGTTGTCGCTGGTGGATCCGAGATCATCCAGGACAACGAGCCACTGCCGGCAAATATCGTCAATCAGGTGGTGCGCACCATCTCGGAGAGACCGGGCAAGCTCATCCTCGCCCCACCACGACCACCGCCGTACAAGCTGCGCCCCGCTCACCGGGCAGTTGTAGAACATCCCTCGCAGCCTCATAAAGCGGCCTAGCAGCCTCGCTAACAGCGTTTTACCGGTGCCCGAGTGTCCGCATAGCGCCACCCACCTTGCGGGGCTGTCTGAGAGGATTTCAGCCATCATGCCAGACACCTTATTTTTGGCGTCGATGAGGCAGGGTTCGTTCATGTCGTCAAATCCGGCCAGCCACTTACAGGCCAGCGTATCGGCCGGGATCATCGGCGTTGGCGGTTCCCGCGTTGCGGTCAACGCGGCCGGGATAATTTTTGCGATGTGCTGCATTGGGCTCTTTCCATGTGTCAGGGTGGTCATTGAATCGGTCTTGGTTGAAGAACGTTGCCGGGTGAGGAATGAATTCGGTGGGCTTATCGCAGAGCGCGGCAAACTCGATGGTTTTTTGGCGGACGTGATCGCGGCCGTGCCGGGATATGGCTCGCTTGATCGCCCGCAGTGCGTCGGGCTTACCGACCTTCCGGGGATAGGCTGCATAGATCGCCTCACACGCTTCACCGATAGGCGGCTCATTTGTTTCCCCCACACCCCCTTCTTGATAGCCCTTTCCCTTTCCCTTTCCCTTTCCCTTTCCTTGTAGGGTATGCATACCCTTTGCATACTCTATCCATAGGGTATGCTTTTTAAGCAGGGCAATGAACGACTGAACCGGTCGGCTGCTCGAATTCTCGTCCAGATCGGGGTGCTGAAAGTGGCAAAAACTACGCAGCCACCACTTGCCGTTGCCCATGATGAAAATGCGTCCGCCGCAAGCTTCGAGGAATCCGTCCCAGTCGATTTGGATCCCGATTTGAAACTCCGCCAGCCGGGTGTTGGCGTCCCATACCCCGACCGAATCGCAACGGTCGCATAGGTGAATCCAGGCCAGTTTGAACAGCGGGTCCAATTCCATGAACCATGAATCCGACCATTTTTCAGTTTCGGTAAAGCGTTTCATTAGTTTGAACCAATTGCGTCACCGGACGCCTGTGGTCCGGTGCTCTATTTGTTAATCGGCTCCCATATGATCACCACGCAGCAGCTTAAAAAACACGCCGGAGGGCATGGTTACGTTCCAGGTGCCGCGATCCTTGCGATGCACAACCACCGGGTATTTCGGTCCGCAATCGGCTTTGGCCTGGGCCATGGCCGAGTCGAGATTGAGACGTTGCACGGCTTTGACCTCAAAATGGAACAATGGCAGGTCGTCGGACACCACATCCGCATCCCCGTTCGCTCCGCAGTATTGTTGCCCGCGTCGGGCCTGGAATCCGGCCTCACGCAATTCATCGCGCCATTGCCGTTCGGCGCGTGCGCCCTTTGCTCGTGAGTTAATACTCATGCCAGCTCCAGTTTGGTTTGGTTGTCGTCAACGTCGGCGGATCCTTCGACCTCATCCGTCCATTTGCGACTGTAGGACAGTCCGCATTTGGCGAATAGCTTGGGGCCGATCAATGTCAGTTTGGCGTTGAGATTAACGGTCAGTTTGCCGTCGTCCGACTCCAGTAACGCGGCCTTAATAGATTCCGCATTTTGGGCGACGAGATCGGTTAGGGACTCGGTCATCAGGTTTTCGATTTGGTCAGTCATGGCAGTGTTTAGTGTGGCAGTGTTTTGTGTGATTGAGGAGAAGCACCGGGTGTTTCATGAAGGCAGAACAATAGGCCCTGTTCGCGGATCTCCCGCGACACCATGCCCGGCGCTTAATTGTCAGAACGGAACGTCGTCGTCCTCGACCGGGCCGGAGGTGGCCGGATCGGCGCTATACTGTCGACTGCTGCTCAGTCTTGGGGCGTTATCTCCGCCGTCGCCGCGCCCGCCGATGAATTGCACGGACTCGGCCACGACACCGAGCCGGCTCCGTTTCTGGCCGGTGTTTTTATCGTCCCATTGGTCCAGCTTGAGACGCCCGATAATGAGCACCTGCCGGCCTTTGCGCAGGTATTGGCCCGCGATCTCGGCGGTGCGGCCGAAGGTGTCCACGTCCACGAACGTGGTGTCCTCGACCATGTTGCCGGACTTGTCCTTGTATTTGCGGTTGATCGCCAGCCCGAGCTTGGCCATGGCCGTGCCGCCGGCACTGTGCCGGACTTCCGGGTCGCGGGTGAGGTTTCCGATTATGTTTACTTGGTTCATCATGATCAATGTTTGGGTTTTTCCTCGCCGTATTTGTCGCGGAGTGATTTAGGGATGGGCGCGTTTGGCCAAACGCGGATGCAGGGCACGTCCAGTTCGCCGAAGCAGTCCAGGTATCGGACGCACAACGTGATGCGCTGACCAATCCACGCTGATTCATCCGCGCCCAGGTTCGCCTTGATGACCCGGTAATTGACCGGCGACACGATCAGTTGCTTTTTCGTGCCCTTGAACGCGATCACCTTGCGGTCGATCACCTTGCCTCTGGCATCGGACAATGTGCCGGTTTCAGCAATGGCAACGATCTCGATGGTCACCGGCTTGCCAATGGCTTGGAGGTCGTCGGCCTTGAGGTAATGGCTGCCCTCATATGGATCACGCTTGACACTCATTCGGCTGCCTCCTGGTATTGGCTTATGTCGATGTGCTTGATCGCTGCAACGTCGTAGCCCATGCGTCCGAGCAACTCGTCCACGGCTTTGTAGATGTCCGCAAGGCAGGGCTTATCGCCATCGGCAAAACTGGAGCCGTAGGTGGTGCGGGTGGTGATGGAGATTTTCATGGCAACACATCCTCCAAATCAACGGTTTCGTCCGGCTGACCCATATCCACGGCGGATCCCTCAAAATCGCGCGGGAAATAATGAGTCAACTCCTCGGCTCGATTATCATTCGGTCCTGGCCATCGACCGCTCTTGACGCACTCGACATAACGGCGCAGGGCGTGATTGACCTGGTCGCGGCCAATGGCGAGAACATCGGCCGGAAGCCAATATGCGCTCACGATGTTGGTGCCTTTCTCGACGACCAGAAAAGTGAACTCATGGTTGGCCAAGCGCGTGCCCGTGACCGCCTCCCATCCACGTAGGTAGTAGGCCACCTGCATCTCGTAACGCCACTTCGCAGCCTCACGGGCAAACTCCTCGCGATTTCGTGCAGTGGTCGTCTTAAGGTCCACAATGCCCATGTCGGGATGCACATGATCGAGTCGGGACTTGAGCGTGAGTTCTACGCCGTCGATGGTCTCGGTCCAAAACAGGGACACCTCACTAAGTCCGGTCCCAGGCTTGGCGATGTATTGACGCCCCAGATCGGATTACCGCACCGATTTCGCCATCAACTTCGCGGCATCATAATCGGCCTGCGTGACGATCTCCTTGCCGGCGTTGTCGG
>Ga0070753_1001586_pt1 | contig 12624 bp, 6 predicted proteins | sample VirMetDEL_Aug_31_FD_77441 | JGI IMG/M metagenome (GOLD analysis project Ga0070753, IMG submission 77441) | Aqueous microbial communities from the Delaware River and Bay under freshwater to marine salinity gradient to study organic matter... | ecosystem: Environmental > Aquatic > Marine > Coastal ... | reverse complement strand
TATATACGCTTGAATATATCAAATTAGTTAGAAATATATTATCACCTCAGATAGCACGGAATTTATTGGATGCGAGCGGCAATATATCTAATTATACAAATGAAAATGAAATAGTTCAGTTTAATATAAATTCATCTACTGATATAAGAGTAACAGTAGAAGATGAAACGTTATCTAGAAAAAAGATAAGTTCACAGTAAGAGGATAAGGATATAATGGCACGTAATCCTATTATACATAATACTAAAGGTATTCATAGATACCTTGATTTTGTTTCTCAAGTACCTGATTTCATTAAGGCCGAGGAAGATGTAGTTACATTTCTTCAAGTATTATCAGATTATTTGAATAACGCATATAGAAATATAACAACAGTTGAAAAATTCTCATTCAAATTTATTGCACTTGATTCAAATTATGGTGCGGTACTTAAGAAAGCTAATCAATTAGTTGACATGTTTAATAAATCTGCTGAGAGAAATGTTAAGGTTTTATATCTATCATATCCACAAGGCAATCCACTTAACCCTGATCGTCCATTATATATTGAATACATAAAATATGCAGGTGACTTAGATAGAATTTCACCTAACATAATAAATGTACCTAAGGTAAATGGCGATAAGGTTTATATTGAATTTACTGATGCGACACAGGCTGATAATAGTGGCGTATATTTTTATGACGGGGTTAATAATCAGTTAGTGCGATCCGTAGCCGGGTCGGTTCAAGATCCGTTTAATAATACTCCTGATAAGCCATTGGTTACTGATGTCACTACATACGCACCTAGAATGCTAGAATTTAATGTATCTGATGTTTCTGGTGTACAGGCCAGACGAGCAAGTTCATTAGATCCTTTAGTTTATTATGAAATTTCGTTCAATGCCAGAATAACAAATATATCAGATGTTAAATCTGTATATACCATATCCCAGGACATTAATGAAGATGGTTCTGATGAAAAAATATTAATTGATTATTATGGTTATGTTAATCCAGTACCATCGACATATGACGAGTCTTATAGTATAAATTTTGTTGAAGGTTGTGAATCTTTTGCTTGGAGTGGACTTGAGCAAGGTAAAGGATTATTTTATTTTAAGGAATTAACTCAAAGTGAATTGAGTTCTAATAGAACGAGTGGGTTGACAAAATACATTGATCCCATGTATGAACCAAATACTAATATTTTTTCAATTTCACAAATAACAAGCACTAGTGATAGCATAACACTAAAATTCTCATCAGATGTTTTTAATTTGGTGGCTGGTGATAGATTAAGTCTATTTAATGCCGGTTCATATGATGGATCTGATTATGTAGTAGAGTCACGTATAAATGCACGACAGATAAAATTAGCCAATCCATTTGGTGTGGCATTAGGAGTGTATAATGGCGGTAAAGCTATTATAAGAAATTTGTATTATTCTAAGGATATAGGCACTAGTGAATATTATAGACTAGTCGAATATGATTCTTTTATAGGTAGCACAGAATTTTCGGTCGGTGATATAATAGCTAGGGTTAATGATGAATACGAGCAATACTCAACTACTATAGATGCTTCAACTGATTTTGATAGCTCGACTGATTATTTATACCCATCTGATATTTCAGATTTTATTATTGGTGATTATGTTGTTCTTAGAGAAGACAGTGGTGCTAATTTACCAACTGGTACATTGGTTGATGGTGAAGTATATAAAATAATCGATTTAGTGAGTGCGTCTGATGTAAATAATACAACTAATAAAAATAAACTTAAATTGGAATCACAAAGTATTACAGGTGCCGGTACAGGAACTATCAATATAGTAAAGTTGGATAGGTATTTTGATGCTACTGCCGTATCAATAACAGATAATGAACTCTATTTAAATGATATAAATGGATTACAAGTAGGTGATTATATACGAGTGGAGGGAGAAACCACAGGACTTACATTACCGGTTGGTTTAAGCGAAGATACTATTTATATAATAGAAGATATTAATCAGGACACTAATGCGGTGAAATTATATGATGTTTTATTGACAGTAGCCGGGATTGGTAATATGAATTTTATAAAAATGATACCTGATGCAAGAAATCGTGGTAAAATTCAGTCAGTGTCTGTTGCGACTCCATTATCAACTGGTAAACTTCAATTAGATTCTTATGTGGGTGACCTGATAAGCCAAGGCAGAATAATCAATATGTCAAAGCGAATGGACGTTCCTCAGGTGGCTAGTATCATTACTACATCTCAGCAATGGGAGCCTGAAGAGGGTAAGGTATACACAAAGGGCGAAAATTATACTTATCGTATATCTGATAAAAATATGGTATTTAATTATCGTGTTATTAAAACCCATACATATACATCCGGTCAAACAAAATCACCTGATTTTAATAACGAATATTATGAAGTTGCAATGGAAGATTTTAGAATAACTAAAACTAAAGTTGATACTAATCCTTATATGTTTGGTATGTATCGAGTGTATTCATTAGACTTTGATCAAGAGATAACTTATGATAATGTCGCTAGTGGTACCGCATCTGATTTATATATACAAAAAGAAGAAGATTTGCGCCTAGTATATGGACATGACCAAAGGGAATTCGTATTTGATCCAAGATTCGCTCCTCAGGATAAATTAACTAGAAATGGATTCATGGAAATAATACAATCAAATGCATCTGATGATGCGGTTGTTGCTGATATAGATCAGTATGTATCAGCCAATACTACAAGTGCTGTTTTATTAAGTGGTTTAGTTGTTGATATTCCATTTAATATTACTAGTTTAAGTGAATCCGATTTGGTAGTTACCGCAGTTACCGTATACCCCCATATATATATTACCGGTATGCATATTACAATTTCAGGTGCTTCCGATAGTGCTTATAATGGAGAATATATAATAACTGTCATTGACTCAAATACATTTACGTATACAGTTGCATCTAGTGCATCAGGACCAATAACAGGTCCGTCTATTGCATTATCAACATATAGGAATACTATAGAAACAAATATCGATAATATTACTAGATCGGGTGACGTAGTCACAGTAATTACAGACGAAGATCATGGATATAAAAATGGTATATCAGTAACAATTGAAGGCGCAGTAGAGCCTGAATTCAATGGTACATTTATTATATATGATGTTACAGCCAATTCTTTTAAGTATACGTCAGCTGGTGCATCTGCAGTTGCTACTACTTTAACCCAATTGCATTCCATATATCAACCCATAGAGGGCGATTATATTAATGTATTGAATCAGCCAAATAGTAGCGATAATGGTATATATATTGTATCTAGTGATAGATGGCAACCTTACGATAATTCAAAAATAAGCAATCAATGTGTTCTATTTACCAGACAAAATTTATTTGATGTATCTGATACAAATCCAGTATTAGCATCAGCATTAGATAGATATGCTGTTAAAAGTTTGCGAATAATATCAGGTAGGACCGTTAGAGTGGATCTTTATGAGCCTCATAGCTATATAGTGGGTTCAACTGTGAATATACTAGGTGCTGACCAAGTTGATTATAATGGAAGGTATGAAGTAAGTACGATAATTTCAGATACTTCATTTACTTATAAAATACCCGGTAACATTTCTGTAAAAAGTCCAGCAACTGGTAATATAACATGTAATGGAAATGGGTGGTATAAGTATACTATTTCGAGTATAGATTGGCAGAAAAAATCAAACTATTCAGCTTTATACTATACTATCAGTATTTCAGATTTAAATGGCGATGGGGCTGTTGTAACAGTTAATACAAATACTAATCATAATTTTTCGGTTGGTGATTATGCCATTATTGAAAATACATCTCTATTTGATGGTACATATAAGGTAATTTCAGTTCCATCTAGTACAGAATTTACTTTTTTTAGTGGTATATCAGGAGAAGAAACTCAAGTTGGTATTGTTACAAATGGTATTGTTATATCATCGAATAACAACAAAGATAACGTTTCTAAATTAAGCGGAGAATATACGTTTACTGCGGATTCAGGTGATTCATATTTGTTTAGAGATGGATTAGTTGTTGAGTTAAATGATCAATTAATAAGTTCTGAGAATGGTAGATATAGAGTACAAAAGAACGCTAAATGGAAACGATTAGATAGACGATTGGTAATGAAGATAGGTGATATTAATGTGGATGCATATGAGAATCCTGAATATCTAGGTGGATTAGCTGAAGATGAGATACCTTATGTATATAGAGTATTTAACGATGCGGAAGTTAATGAATATATTGCCGATAACTTTACAGCTAATTTTAATGTATTTAAAGTAGATGCTCCATATGCAACAAACTATCAGTTTGTATTTGAAAAAGTATCTAATATAGATACAACTAAATCATATCATGAATTATTTGATTCAAGATATGATAAAAATAGTGTAGTTGATACAAGTGATATGAAAGCAACTTTCGATGGAATTCCTGATATGGATTATCCTATATTGGAAAAGGTTGAACGATTAGTATACTTAAAAGACCCAAATGTAATTGATATAGATTTAATTGGTTATCTTGCTCGTTATATGGGATATGATATCACTAGCGTTTTTAATGATATAACATCAAGTCCGTATTATGTATCTAATGAAGAACAAGAGAAGGCATTGAGAAAATATATCGAAAACTTACCTCAATATTATGCTTTAAAATCAACCGAATCGGGCATAGAAATGTTATTATTAGCATTTGGTATAGTAGGTGAATTAGTAACATTATGGACTAAAGACGATAATCCATATGCTCAGTTTGAGCGTGATGTTGATATTCGAAATGTTCAATATGCTGCAATGGAAAGCGGAGAGATGAGTAATTATATACCCACTCCCTATTTTGATTTAAAAGTTGAAGTCGAGGGTAATTTTGATGCTCAGTTACTTTCCAATGACCTTAAAAATGTTGAAAAAGCGGTGCGTACCTTTAAACCAATAAATACAGTATTCCGTGCGATTTATTTATTTTTAGAGACTAAAGCTAATATAAAGATTACTTCTAGTAAGATGAAGGCCAAAGGGAAGTTATCAGCATCTATTGGATATGATAATCTAGTTTTTGACGATGAAATTAATAATGATTGCATTTAATAATATATTTTATCTATAAAATGAATTGAATGACTTTTGTTTAAAATTCAAGTCTTCATGAATTATAAACTAGTATAAAATGAATCAATATATGTTAAAAAGGTATTTTAATGGCTAAGCGTGTTACTATTACGAATCAGGGTGCAGCCCTTCTAGCATCTTCTTCTCAAGCAACTGGACAATATTATTGGCTTGGTTACTATGCGCTTGCATATGTACCGAATTTATGGAAAGAATCCACTGTAACACTACCGACATCTCCAGATGACTGTGATGCAGTTAATGAAGGTACTCCAATTCTATCAACTGATACGGATCAAGTTACTGCTACAATGACCCGACTTACCAAATATGGTGATATGATCTACAATATTTGGCAAGGAGATTTAAACGGAACTGGATTCTATGGATGTCAATCAGATGGTTCTGCTGGGGGTGATTTATTTGGGTTAACTATGTATAATACCAATATCAAGAAACACTATAGATATGTTCTTGATGAAAATGGTAATAATACACTAGTTGCATGGGTGGATGATGGTAATGACTCATTAGAAGGTAAACATGTTTATAAAGGCACCGATGGCTATGTACCTAGTAATCTCCCAATTCCAGCTCCTTTATATTATTTAGGGGACGTAACAGGCAAATCATCAGTTGATAGTTTTTTCGATGAATTTCCTACATTTGAGGAAGAGACCGGACCGACTGGGAACGGGTCTGATATTTATCCATTTTTTGCTGATCAAGCATTAAAGGATACGGTAACTAACATTGATGTGCCTAAAGTATCTGCTGATTATCGTGGATACTTAGATAGTCAGGGTAATGATGCAACTTATTCATATACAGCGGGTGCAACTGATCCTACTGTCGGTACTGCAGGGCAATATTTTGATACAATGGAAATACCCGATGCAATCGATGTCGGTTTTGATGTAACCAGTTGGTATGCAGCTGACTTAACTTATACAGTTGATGATTACAGTGTATCAGGTTATGGATTTTCACCTGCTATAAAAGAATTTTGGAAACTTTTAAGTATATCAAACTATAACCGTTTCCATTCCCCTGTTTCTAGTATAGGGCATGTACTAAGTAGTGATCTTAGTAATAGAAATATGGCAAAAACAACTAAGTTTTTCCCAATATCTAACTATAAAGTAGTGAACACCGATTCTGGATTTACTGCAAATAATGAATCGGTTGAAATCGCAACTTCAATTAAACTTAGTATTGATATAGACCTTGCTCCTAGAGCATTGGCACAGGGATTTGACGAAAATTGTGATTATGATGAAACAAATAATATAGAATTTTTTGATCGTTATGACATAATACAACCTAGTACATTAGGCGATGGATCAGCTACCCCTAATGATAATCTAACGGGTTCTAATATATTTAATACAACTCATGTCTCATTTAAATTTAACCGTATCGGTATTTATGCGGTGCCTTTAAGAAAAGCACCTTATGTACAAGATAATGGCTTTGGTACTGATCCTACTGGCCAAAATGTGGAATTAGAATTCCAAATCAGTCCGGATGAAGAACCAGTTTTATTTGCTGTAATTGATTGGGATAACACTGTATCTATGTCAGATACGGGTGATGGTATTCATGAATTTAAGGCCGAGTTTAATGTAAATCTTGAATCTCCTGATGGAATAGAAGATAGTGCATTATTAAGAGATGCCACCATTTTCTATAATTTATATGAAGATGATGCAATAACTTGGTATCAAAACCAATTAATTGCAAATGCATCAACTCAGAATGCAATTACCGAGTTAGGATTAGAAGTAGCAAATATAAAAAATAGATCTATTGGGGATGATTGTTGTCCTCCCCCTGATTTAAGTGGCTTGTATGCTCCTCTTAATCATAGTCATAGTGGAATAGGGTTACGTAATTTACTAGATGCAAATAATTCAACTAATGGTGGTCTTAAGGGAATTGATACGTCACCTGAGGGATCAACAATAGAAGGTGAGGTGTATGAATTAGGGTTACATTCAATTGCCTTAGGGGAAAGTACATCGACCGCTGGGTACAATTCAAATGTATTGGGTGGTACTCAGAATATTATTAAAAGTACTGTATTTAGGGGTTCTGTTGTTGGTGGTGCTGGTAATAGAATATTTGGATTTGCCAGTGATGTAGTTATTGCTGGTGGTGTAGGTAACTTAATTGACGCAAGTATAGAAAGTGGAGTTGGATCAGGTGCTACAACTACTATCATTGGTGGTGGTGTTGGTAATGAAATATTAGGCGCATATCACAGTGGTATTTTGAGCGGTGCTGACAATACTATAAAATCAGTATTGCCTTCATCTGCACACTCATCATGTATTGGTGCGGGTCTTGATAACTTGATTGATTCTAGTCGGGCCAGTGGTATACTTGCGGGTAATACTAATATTATCTCGGATGCTGAGGGTTCGTCCATCATATCCGGTTATGGTAATAGTATATATAATAATTATGTAATGATTGGTGCGGGTGAGTTAAATGAGAGTAGAGGTGATCGATCAGCTATTGTATCTGGTTATGATAACTATATTGATGTTAATGCTGTCGATTCATTTATAGGTGCGGGTTCTACGAATGAAGTTGAATCTGCATATTCTGCTATAGTAGCGGGTGAATCTAATTACATTATAGATACTGCAACTCATTCATCTATTGTTGGTGGTTATGATAACTTAATTGAATCCGGTGCCATACAATCCTCTATCTTAGGTGGTAATTCTAACTATATTGGTATTAATATAAATCAAGGTGTTATATCAGGTGGTGCTGAGAATACAATCGATGGTGCATCTAATTATGCATCGATTTCAGGTGGTAAGCTAAATTCGATTTTAGTGTCATCTAGTTCAATAATTTCAGGTGGTCATACTAATGATATTTACCGATCCAATTATTCAGGTATACTGGGAGGTTCGCTTAATTATATAAACCAATCACCATATTCTACTATTACTGGTGGATACTCAAATAATATTGGTATAGGATCAGAATATTCAGTTATTTCGGGTGGTCGTTTTAACGCAATAGCAGCTGGTTCCGATTGGTCTGTAATTTCCGGTGGCGCAGGAAATACGATAGAGGCTACAAGTCTATATATATTTGTTGGTTCGGGTAGGGATAATACAATATCCGGTTCGTATTCATCTATCATTGGTGGCATGTATGGTATAATAGATACATCAGATTATTCTAGTATTTTAGGTGGATACGATAATTATATTAGCGATGGTAACTACTCTGTTATTAATGGCGGTCGTAGTAATTACGTAAGTGTTGATTATGCATCTATTGGTGGCGGGCAAACTAACTATATAGAAGATGGCAGTCATGCTTTTATTCCGGGTGGATATGGAGCAGCTGCTTTTCATACAGGTGAATTCGCTCATGGTAATAACATTTTCTCCAATGGTATAGTTGGGGGGTGTCAGAGATCTGTTGTGCTATCATCATGTGAAAATCCATCACCTACATCTTCGGCTGCTGGTTCATATATAGCAGTAAATGGAAATCCACTGGGATCGGCATCACCAACAGGATTAGAATTTATAACAATCGATCCGGGTGAATCTATTGTAGGTACTATTACTATCCAAAGTTCAAGTGCATACAGTACTTCATGCGCTTCAACAGGCGAAGATATTATTGGTGTTTATCCTAGTTATGTTGTATTTACATTTGCGTATTCTGCTCCTCTCGGTGGTACATATGCAACTCTTTATGATAATCGTATTAATATATTAGCAGATGGTGGATTATCTCCATATGCTCGTATAAATGGTGATCTATTAGGATCACTTACTGCAGAGCAATTAATAGCAGCTAATGGTGATGGTAAATATCCTTTATATTTATCGATAGATGCATTAGCTAGTACGAAAACCATTGCTAGTATAGAGTATCTAAAGATAAAACATTAACTATAATTTAACATAAAGGATATTACATGAATACTTCTGAAAAGGTTGTAGATATAATATTATTATCTAATTGTAACTTTTCATGTGATTATTGCATTAGCGGATCTAATAAATGGGATTATCCTATAACATTGGATGATAATGGCGATATAAAATATATAGAAGATTTACGATTAGTAAATGGAATTAAGAATTTACAAGCCGCTCGTGATAATGGATTATCTATGGCAGATAGTATATATCTTGATCAAGTTAAGCATACTGGTAATTTTAAACATCAGTTTTTAGATTTAAGTGCACTGACTAATTATATACGAGATAACTTAGATGGATGGACATTAGCAATTAGTGGTGGTGAGCCGTTATTATACCCCAAGCTTGATATATTCTTAAAGGAAATAACCAATACAAATAGAGTAATTTTATTAACTAATTTGAGTTTGATAAAATCAAACATGTCTATATTAGATATTGCCGATGATCGATTATTTTATAGGATTGGTTACCATCCTGAAAATAGAAGCATCGAGCATTTCCTATCTTGTATTGATATTATTAAACAACACAATAAAAAATATGTAGTTAACTATGTATTACATCCTAGTTATGTTGATAATAATTTATATAAAGCTCATATTGATGTATTAATCGATAATAACATCAATTATGAAATTACTAGATTTGAAGGTATATATAACGATGAGCGATATAATGCAAAAGATCCTATTCGAGACTGGGAACGTTCTATTTTAGACAATGATTATTTTAATTTAAAATATGATATTGAAGGAATTGCGGGTAAAAGTTATTTGGCTATATTAGCGGATGGTGATGTTTGGGAATGTCATAATTACCAGCATCGATTAGGAAATGTATATAAAAACACATTAGATTTATCGCCAGTAGTGTATGAAAACTGTATTTCATGCGAAACTAAATGTCCTTCTATTTTATCTCACGGTAGGATATTCGATCAATTTTAATCATCATCGGTTTTAAGGGCCATCATTAGCTTCATAATGATGTCCTTAACATCGTTGATATCTTCACGGATATTATCTCTTAGTGAGTTAATATCTTGTTTGATTTGTTTATTTTCTTCTTTTCTATCTACATTAGCATCATCAAAGTATTTATTAAGATCATTTACCTTAACTTCGAGTTTGTTAATATTTTCGGATAGGTTGTATACCTTTCTCTTAAGATAATCATTTACGGTTTTATAGAGCGCATCGTGTTCTTCTTTTAGTGTCTCTATTTTTTCTATTAATTCATTGCTATTTACTATTCTATTAACATCAGTTTTAAATGTATCAATATCTTGTTTCATTTCAATGAGTTCTTGTTTACATTTACTTGAATTAATGCCTTTCATTACAACAGTTATAATTGCAAGCATACCGGTAATTACGGTTATAATCACAACAGGGTTATAAGCATCATAATTTGAATTTGATGTTTTATCAGCAGGGAGTGCTAATGTGGGTAACATTAACATAATTAAAAATACTATTGTGAGTGTTTTATTTACCATGAATCTTGTATTAACTTGCATATGGCTATAGTTTATAAAATAAAAGAATATATAAGATAAAAAAAATGCATAATAGAGTCTAAAATAACGTAAATTAACATACAAATAACTTCTTTTTTTATGGAGTATCACAAATGAAATTGAAGAGACGAGAAATAGTAGAACTTAATCACGTTTTAAAGACGACCAACTTTGATTTACCGATCAAGGCAAAATTTAGGTATATGCTAACAAAGAATTTAAAAGCAACTGATTCCGAAATAGAAGAAATTAATGAAGCGTTTCCGATTCCTGATAGTGTGCGTGAGTTTAGAATTAAAGAACTTGAGCTTTTTAAAAAGTATGGTGTGAATGGGCCAGCCGACACAGCGTCATTTGAAGAAGAAAAGAAGCTGGCATTTGATGAGGAGTATGCTACTCTGAACCAAGAAAATGCTGACACCATTGAAGAATTCAAGGCATATGAAAAAGAAAAGTTAGAGTTTCTAGGCGAAGAAATTGAATTTTCTTTACATACTATTAAAGTTGATGATGTGCCTGATATTTCGGCTGAGAATACATATCCACATTGGGAAATATGGAACATTCTTGAGAAGATTGTAGTTGAATAATATGTATGTCAAAGAGCACTCTTTCATGTTGTTTAGTAGTTAAAAATGAACAAGATAACATATCAAAATGTTTATCTTGTATTAATCTATTAGCTGATGAAATAATAATTGTAGATACGGGTTCCACCGATGGGACCCGTATTTCTGTTAATAGATGGATTGATAAATATAAAGCTCATAGTGGTGTTAAATACATTGAAGTTGGTAATAAGTTCCATGATGCTGATGGAGACTTTAATTTTGGTGCAGCTAAGACATTTGCATTTCAAAATGCAACTAAAGATTACGTAATGTGGTTGGATGCCACTGATCGGGTAACTGATCAGCGAAAAGCCAAAATACAGTTTTTAAAAGAAACTAGTAAAAATAAAAATGTGTATTTTACCATGCCGACTGAATTAACTGAAGATTTTGCGTTCATTAGAAGTAGAATCGGTCCACGTGACAAATCTATTATGGATGGTCGTATCCATGAATATATGAAATTTACATCTGGTGAAATGACAAAAATATTCATCCCGGTTCCTATTAAAAATTATAAAAAAGAGCGTGACTTAGGCAGAAATATTCGACAGCTATTAAAAGAATGGGATGAAAATCCATCAGCTAGAATAGCTTTCTACATAGGATTGACATATAGAGAACTAAATAAACTAGAAGAATCAATAACATGGTTTAGAAAGCGTATATATAACTTTGAATTTAAAGATGAATTCAGCGAGGAGTATTTTAAGGCATTAGAATCCATCGCAGAGATGATTATTATAGCTAAAAATGATTCGGATAGTACAATGGATTTATATGATTTAGCTAATGAAATGATACAAAAGGAACCCAATCGATACGAAGGGTATTATTATATGGGTAAATACTTGTATCGCACACAGAAATATAACGAAGCGATTCAACAATTTAGAAAGTATACTAAGTGTAAAAGACCAAGTTCATACAAACTCTGGTTAAATCCAAAATTATATACGGGCAAAGCAATTTTAAATGCTATTGAAGAGTGCAAAACAGCACTTAAATATAGTGAAGTATTACAACCCGATGAAATTTTGGATTATAATCAAAGTAGATCTACTTATAAACGAGGAAATACTCAATATTAGTAAAAAATTAACTTATCTTTTTTATAAACTATATGTAAGCTTTACACATCAGGAATAAATACATGCGTGGCGGTTTAGATAGACTACAAAAAGAAATAGATGCTTTAACTTATAATTCTAGATCTGTATTAAATGCACTTATACGATCAACCGTAGCAAGTGGTTCCGATAATGGATATACAGTAACTAAAGCGGGTCAAACTATTAGTTTGACTCGTGTCGATATTTATCGATTGTATAAGTTTTATCAAGAATGGGAAAATAATGGATTTGCCGCTGAAACAATAG
>Ga0070753_1001580_pt1 | contig 12650 bp, 12 predicted proteins | sample VirMetDEL_Aug_31_FD_77441 | JGI IMG/M metagenome (GOLD analysis project Ga0070753, IMG submission 77441) | Aqueous microbial communities from the Delaware River and Bay under freshwater to marine salinity gradient to study organic matter... | ecosystem: Environmental > Aquatic > Marine > Coastal... | reverse complement strand
TTCGTATTTTACGATATCAATTTCACTTTGTATCTCATATGAATGTGATTGATAATAAAAATTATCCTGTAGGACACTGTTATATCCTAATAGATTTTTTGATCCTGAATAATAAGGAGAATATTCACAAATTAAATCGTATGTTAGGTTTCCGTTAAAAGCCACGCCTTTATCTGTTTCTATATCTATGACATATAGATTATTTAATCTAGATTCGTAATTAAAGCCAAAACTTATGGGGTCTATTTTTAGTATTTCTCCCCTTGGTCCGACTTCAGAAACTCGAGCAAGATATCCTTTTCCTTTAGTTCTAGCCATTCCTGGAATTCGGAAAGTGAAACCGAAATCTCTAGAATCAAAAGTCCAATATTCTTCAGGGAAAGGAGAGAAACTAAATCCATCTAAATCATATATTGTTGTGTCTGTATCTGGTAAATTATTTAAATATTGATTTAAAGTTTGTCCGTCTATATCACCAACATTTAATTCCCCTTGTGTCCATGAACTATAATCTTGACTACCATAAAATACACCATCAACAGAAACATATTGAACTGGTCTCAATCTTATTAAATCATTTACTTTATAATTATAACCACCAAAAACAATTTCTATATTTTTAGGGCAATAGGCAGAATAAAACGCTAATGTTTCATTAGCACCTAATATAACACTATCGCAATATATTTTTCTAAAAATATCAAATGTGCCTGTATAATCTTCTAGAAATAATTCAGCAACTTTATATTGATCGATTCTGTATATCTCAACATCTGATACTCTGGCATTTGCTACTCTATTACTATTTTCGTCTAATTGGTATATAAACCTATTGTTTATTTCTGTTGATAAATTATCATTAAATGAAAATATTTTTATACTTTTTCTTCTTATCCATTTAGAAGAAGAAGTTTTTATTATTTTTTCTCTTGGGTATTTTATATCAATTTCTGTATCATATAACATTCGAAATAAGAATTTAAAAGAATCGAGAGTACCCTTTGCTTCGTAAAATCTTTTAATATTTTTTATAACAACATTTAAATTTAAAGGATTTCCTGTTTGTCTATCTATTCCTAATTTTTGTGGAAATTCTGATAGAAATTGTGATTTAAAATAAGATTTAAAATAATCAGAAGTAGTGTCTATGTCTATGAAGTCAGACTGTGCATAAGGAACTAAATACGGAACATTTGATGTTTCTAAGAATTTATAATATTTTTGTATAAAATTAGTAAAAGATGCATAATCATCTTTTATAAAATCAGGGATTGACATTTTACAAAATAACGACATTGGAGTAGTAGAAACAACCGTTGCTTCTTTTACTTCAAATGTTATTCTGTTTTCTGTATTAATTATTTTTTTATTATTTTTGTTTACTGCATAGTATATGATTTCATTTTTTCCTATAGTCAAATTGTCTACAGAAAAAAATCCATAATAATTACTGTTTTCGTATTTCTGTCCATTTACTAAAAATAAAAATTTATTAAAATTAAGATCAGACCCCGTTGTTTCGTATTTTACAACTAAGGATTTAGTAAAAATTATAGAATCAGAAATAGGATTTTTAATATTAATTTTAATCATATTACTTATTTCTATAAGGTATTAATTCTTCTGTTACTTTAAGGGAATTTGTAGATCTTTTATCAAATTCAAGAACTGTTTTTCTTGAAGCAATAATATCTTTATTTTTTGGAATAATATAAAGACTAATTGGATAATTGTTGATTAAAAATGTAGGATTAAAATTTGTTAATGTTACTTTTCCATTTTCATAATCTATAATACCTGCTTTTTTATTAATATAAACTTTTTTAGTTCCTATTGAATAATAAAGCATTATATTTCCTAAACCATCATCTTCTAATCTACAATCACGATCTACGCCTGTAGAATCAAGGTAGCCAAATAAATTTGATGTTAATATATTTGTATAACCAGAAAACGGCGTATAGAAGGAATTAGAAAACTCAAAAACATAATTCAATGGTGTTCCAAATGTTGGAGTGAATCTTTTTTCTAGTGTTATAGAAATATCATTTGAAATGATTGATTCGTCTATATCCTGTATTTGTTCTATTAATTCTGCTGAATAAAAATCAGCATCAAATGCTCTAACATATTCAGAAAAGAAATTATCAATTGTAGTTCTTATTTCTGTTTTTATATCTGTTATTGATTCTATTTTAATAGGATCTATTTTAACATTTACATTAACATTTAAGTAAATTACATTAGGATCAACAATTTCTACTAATGTACCGACAACATTTCTTCTTGTTGTCAAAGTTGACACAAGATTACTTTTTTCGTTGTTTGATAAAGAAGAACCAGAAATTGGTTTTATTGAGATAAAAACTTTCCCGTAATCAGGAGGATCGTTTTCTTCTCCACCCCATACGATAACATCTTGAATTTGGGGATAATCCTTTAAGATAATATTTTTATAATCGTTTTTGGTTACGGCTCTTTCAGAAGTAGTAAAATTTCTAGTAGCATTTATTTTGATATTATTTTTATCTTCTTTGGGCGATCCTCCATAAGAAGGCTGAACAACTGTAACAGTAGGTGTTAGTGTAATTGTTGGAATAAAATCATTTCCACTAACAGAGAATATTGTTGTAGAATTTATTACTCCTATTCCGTTTGCCTGTTCTCCATCTGTTTGTAATATTTCTATTCTTATGACACTAGAATCGTTTAGTTGTTGTCCTAGTAACCCATCACCAAAAAATATTTCAAGGAGTCCGTCTGAATTTTCTTCTAAAAAGAATATTTTACTATCTTCGGATATTTCTGTTATATTTTTTGCTACGGTGAATAATTCTTGTTCACTTGAGTTTGGATCGGGCTGTACTTTAACCACTAATGTACTAGAATCTACGTTCTCAAAAGGAATAACAAATTTTTGTGTTGGGTTATTAGAATCATATACAAAAGTATATGTTTTTAAACTTCCTTGTTTTAACAACACAACACCAGATGTTTTTTCTATTGTTGTAGAATTATTGTTAGGACTGTTTATTACAGTTGTAAAATAAGTATCTTCCATTAATTTAAATTCAAAATCTTCCCCATTTTTGCTTGCCAAAAATGTAGTATACTTAGGAAGATAAAAAATATTAGGAGTTGATTGTGTTGTTAAGCATCTTATTTGTATGGTACAAGAAGCTGCTGTTATTGTTTTTGGGGTATAACCAAAATGCTTTGCCAAAGATACAATAGAAGATCTTTTAATTGCACTATCCATAAACATTTCATTAATTGTTATATTATTGTAAAAAGCATTATAATAAGTATTATAAGATAATATATCTAATAATACATTAATAGCAGATCCTTCAAAATTATATCCAGTAAATTCATCTTGGGTCTGCAAAAATGATATTAGATTTTGTTTGATTCCTAACAAATCTGTTTCTGATATTTTTAAATTTTTATTTTTCATCTGCTTCTACCAAATATGAAAGTTACGGTGTCTGGCTGTGCGGTTTCCCCGATGATTATATAATCTATTCTTATTTCTATAGAATTATTGTCTTGGTTATACGACACTACTACATCATTTGTGAAAATTCTTGTTTCATAAGTTTCTAATATATTTTTTATATTATCTTGAAGATTTTGTTGATCTACGACAGTCATCAATTCAAACAAAAAATATTTTATTCCAACATTAATACCTGTATTATATGGTTTTTCGTATAAATTTAAAAAAAGTAAAGTTTTAATAGATTGTTTGATCGCATCTTCGTTTTTTGCTAATAAAACATTACCTGTTATAGGGTGAGGTAAAAAACTATAAGATAAGTCTGTTATTTTTAAAACTTTTTTCATTGGTGTTTATTTACTAAATTTTGCAATATTCCCGCGTATTTTTCTTTTATTTCTATAATGCTATTTTTATTTATATTGTTTATTTTACTGGGAGAACACCATTCTATACAAAAAATAGCAATGACGTTTCCGCTATTTTTATGCGATCTTATAGGGAAAGAAAATAATGCTAATGTATTTTTTTCTTGTAAATATCCTTTAAAATTGCATTCTTTCATTTTTGATGTTATGATTATATCTTTATTTGATTTTAATAAATCATTTATTCCACTATAACTTGATAGCAGATAATTTTGAGTGTGGTCTACATAATGTGATATACCCAAAGAACAGGATTCATGTGTCATTGAGAACTTTACGATTGGAGTTCCATTTGAGTAATAATCTCCATTATGGAATTTTAAGATATAACATCTAGCCGCATCGCTTTTTATTCGAATTTCAGATAAAATTTCATTTATAAAAGTATCTTTTTGTGTTATTTTCTCTATATCCAATTCTTTATTTAATTTGATTTTTTTACAAATTTTTATTAAAACATCTTTAAGAAGCGCCAATAAAACTATAAAAAAACTCAATATCACATAATTAATATGTTCTTGTAATTGTGATATTAATGTTTCCAAAATTAATCCTATCTATAATAGTAATATGAAGTTATAGATTATATAGTTATTGATTTAAACCCATTATTCATAATATCATTATAATTTATTTGTGCATATTTTGGAGAAAATATAGAAGCATAATTTGGAACTTGCACACTTTGTGGATTTGGTCCTTCTGTCCAATTTTTCAATAATAAAGAAGTTTTTACACTAAAAATCGAATCAATTTGGAATTTGGTAGTACCTTTAGAATACAATTCGACACTATTATCTGAAAATAATTTTATATTTCCTGATTTGTGTGTGTAAATATTTATATTAGGAGAAAATGCCATAGATTCTGAATTTCTAGAAGAATCCCAACCAGAAGCAATATCAATATTACCAGAAGAATTTAGGACTATGTTTCCTGATCCTCCTGTATCAGAAACAGTTTCTAAAATTACATTTTTTTCTGCTCTTGATACAAAATTATCACTTTTTAGATAAATATCAGACTTCATTCTTCGAGATTCTTTGTTGCCCTCAATCTCAAAATGAGCATTGTCATTGTCCATTTTACAATAATCAAGAACGCCTTCTATAAAAGTAGATCTGCTTCCACTTATTTTTTGTATAAGATTCCCCCCAACAACTACATCCATTTGTCCCTCAACATCAAGGCGATAATTTCCGTTTACTCTATGAATGAAGTCACCGTCTTCTTGGGTGATTTTCATATCGCCCTTTTCCATCTTTAAATTTACATCCCCTTCGTCAATGCATATGTTACAATTTCCTTTTTTAATTGAAATGTTTACATTTGCACCTTCGTCTACTTCAATGTCAAGATCGTAAGATTCTTCTTCTGTTGTTTCGTTTTTGCTTGAATTGACTAATAATTTTAAATTTTTACCAACAGATATAGTAGAAAATCCATAAACAACAACATGGTTTTGTCCGTTTACTGTTTGAAAATTATTATTATTAATAGTTGTAACAAAATCGCCATTGGGGTGAAATTCAAAAAAGCTACCAGATCTATGATTAACAGATACTCTTTCTGTTCCGGCATTATCATCTATTTCTATAAAATGACCACTTTCTGATTGGTATACATGATTGTGGGGATAAATTGTAGATTTTTGAGGTTTCATTCTGATTCTCCACATGGACAATTGGGATCTCTTGGCTCTATGGGAATCCCCAAAATACTACCATATGTAGTAACAGGAGTATTCCATGCTCCAATTTTATCCTTTGTGCTAGGTCTGCACGCTTTTCTTTTTGGCTGCCCTCCCGATGCTTCTCCTCCCGATGAAGGCAACTGTGAACCTGCTCCTGTACTTCTAGATTGTCCCCCTCCAGGAGCAGAAAAAGTTACTTGATCTTGATCTTGTTGTTGGCTTCTTGATCTTGATTGTGGTTGTTGTGCTAATTGTTGTAATTCTTCTTCGCTAAACACATTTAAAACATCTTGTGTTGTTAATGGTCTATTTTGTGCTATTTCTGAAAGCACATTTAACCCTAAAAGTAAAGCTTCAGGGATCTGGATATTTAATTTAGGATCACATTTGTTAGACATTTTAGATATCCCTGTAAGTCCTCAAACCCGGATTCTGTTCCCATAGTTCTTCTTTTGATGTTAGTAAATTATCAAACCAATTATCAAAATTGTTAATTAAACTATTTATAAATTGTTCTTGACCATAGTCTTTAAACTCTGGTGTGTAGATACAATCATTATTAGAATCTTTCTTTTCTTTTAGAGCAGGGGGAAACTTATTAAACGTAGATGTGCTAAGAAATGATTTTAATTTTTCACCATAGTCATGAAATTCGCCTTTAGGAGAATTTGTCTTTCTTTGAGGTGCAACTTCATATGGTTCATAATCAAAAAAAGCCATTCGTACACCTTTTGATAAATTTCCACCATTATCTGGTGTATTTCTTTTTCTATTGATTTTATCGTTTTCAGTATCTGAAGGATTTGTTGCGATAATCGAACAAGAACTTCTATTAATATACTTTTTCCTTGCAAATTTTTCTTTTAGTTTATTTACAACTAAGGCAGATTCCCCTGGAATAACAACTACATTTTCCACTTCTTGTGGTGTAGTTTCTAGTTCTTCTAATTCGGGAGCGAATCCGTTTTGTGTTTCTTCATCCGAAAAGGCATCTTGGGTTTCTTCTGATTGTTCATTGTGTATACTTGGGACCACTCCTATTATTAATGGTATTTGGTCTTCGCCTTCGTCTTCATAATAAACAACTACTCTTGTTCCGGGTGGTAATGATGGAATAGATCCATTCACACCTGAATTTGAATTTGAATTTGTTGAAGTTAAACACATCGCCCAAGGTAAAGTCTCAGTGGGTAATTCTTCTTTATTCGCAGTATGCTTTCCTATTACACGAACCCTATGTCTACCTAACTCATAGGGATCATTTCTATCTTCAATAATACCATACCAAAAATGCATTATTCTTCTCCTAATGAATCTTTAAATCCATTTAAAGTTGTTAGATATTTAAATGTTTTTTTAGTTGGATTGATTATAGTATGCTGAACAGTAGAAGTTAAAAATTTACCACCGAAAAATATATCTTCTTGTTTTTTGTCTGCAGGATCTGTCATTAAAGGTCTTCCCATATAAAATATTTTCCCTGCACCTATTTCATTTGTATTTGAATTTCCTGTTACTGTAATCTTAACTCCAAATTCAAAAAAACTACTTATTTGGCTCAATCTTCTTGGTGCTGTGTATATAGGATTTCTTTGGCCCCCTTCTTTTTCCTGACAACAATAACAATTTGTATTTGTAGAATATCTTCTAGTCAATATTGTCTCATCGACATAATCCCAAAACTCAGAATTACTTTCATTTTTTGGTACTTGGGACAAATGTGTACTTTTATTCCATTTATCTTTAGATTTAAAATGAATATATTTTTGGTTGTTTTCAAAAAAAGGATCAGTAAAAAGCATTGCTGATGAATATGCTCCAGTTAAAGAAGTTTCAAGTGAACTTTTTCCTATAGGTCTATGTCTTAATACTAATCTTCTTGCTTCTTGAAAATTTAAATTATTATTAATTCCGTAAATAAATCCAGAATTTACATCTGTACCAAATCCTGATGTTTGTTCGTATAATTTACCCAAACTAACAAAATTATGTTTATTACTTAAATCTTGCCAAAACAAATAATTAATATCATTAATATTAGATTTTCTAATAGAATATTTTAACAATGTTGCAATATGACTAAAAATATTATTATAACTTAAACCTGTTGTTATAGAATTTTGCGTTTCTTCTATTTCTCCCCATTCAAGATCAAGTTTTGATCCTAAATCTTCAACAATATCTGATACTTTTTTATCAACGTATCCTTTTGAAATAAATTTGCTTTCATTTATAAAAAATAATTTATGAACAAAACTTATTTTTGTATATTTTTCTCTATTTGAAGTTGCATAAGGAACAATTTCATATATTTTATAATTATCGTGTGTTATTGATATTTCTTGTTGTTGTGTTTTATTGTTACCTTCAAGCCCATTAAATGAAAATTCAACAGAACTTTCTGGTCCTCCCTTAGTGTTTATTCTTCTCAAAAAATCAGTCGAAGCAGTATCTCTTATTATGATAGATCCTCTTACATAAGGAACAAATATACTTTCTTTTACTGTTATTTTAGCAACATAATCGCGAACATTTACATCGGAGCCTTCTGCTCTAATGATAACATCTGATAAATTACCTAATAAAAATTGATTTCCTACAGCCATTATTCCACCATAGAACTAGTTGTACTTGAAGGAATATCAAGTATGTTGATATTTTTATTAATACCTTTTACTAATTTATTATATTGTTTTTCTATTAAAGAAATAAACTCAGGTCGGACTAAAAGGGCATTTCTTTTTTCGTCATTTTTTTGTAGTTCATAATTGTAATTTGTAATTACATATTCTTCTAAGTTCCCATTTGCATAACCTTCAATATAGGAATTTTGACTAACAAAAGGAGTAGAGTATGGGTCTTGTATTTCTCCGCTTTTTTCAAAATGATGAAGACCAAAAGAGTCATCATAAGAAGGATTATAGATTGAAGTAGATCCTAATAAAATTTCATTTTCATCGTATAATTGTAAAGTTGAAGGTAATGTTGTAGTTCTTTCTATTGTTAGTTTCCAAAAACTTTTATCATATGATAAAACTTTATATTTTGAAGTAGTATTTCCTACAAATTTAATATTTGATAAATTAATATCAGTTTTTAAAACAATAGAAGTATTTGAATATTTTTCTTCAATATATTCGTTTAAAACAGATTGTTCTATTGGATAATCTTTAAATTTATTTTGATAATTATTTAAAATAAAATTAAAATATGAATATTGAATATTGTTGTATAATGCAATAGATAATGATTCAAGTGTATCATCATCTTTTATAAAATAATTATCTACTAAATTGCTTTTAACAAAATTATCAGAAAAATATATTTTTTTGATAATATCTGTTACTAATTTATCGTTGTATATTGTTAATTTTTGTAACATTATTAACTGTACTCTTGTTCGATACTATCCCTAGTGGAAAGTGCTGTTTCTTGGAATGTAAGATTTAAATTAACAAAACCAGGAGATCCATCGGCATGTCCAGAATATGTGCCTTGATCTCCATAAGAAACTTGTAAATCAGTTAAAGCACATCCTGCTGTATTTTCCGTGTCTCCTCTCGCGGTTTGTGCTGCTGTTTTATTTTTGCCCATAGAAAACAATACTTTATTAGACCACTTTCCTTGAGATCCAATAGGAGATGGAGCAGTGCTAGTCTTTATTGAAATTTGAAATAAAGCAGGATAACCAAGTACAAAAGGTGTGCTTTTGGGATACATTAATTCTCTCATTGTGTCAACAAATTCTTTTATTCCATCTGCTTGTTTTTGATCAAGAGGAACTAATCTATACTGAAATTGTATTTGCCTTAAAGATGGTCCTCTATATGCCAATTCGACATTTGGATTTAGAGATTGTCTATTTGCAATTGATATATAATTAGCAGCATCAGCCAGACCTATGCTTCTTGCAAGAGCTTCTTGGCTTTCCAAAATAACTCCAATAGTCGCTGCGGCTTGATCGCCTAAAGTCGTGAGAAGATTTTTATCTTGATTTATATATGCGGCCTGTCCTGCAAGAGGTACACCTTCCCAATTTGCAGAATGTAAATCGATTATATCCAAAGGAGCAGGTAAAGCATATGTCTGATTACTTGTTGGTAATTGGTTTCCTGATTTCGCATCTGTTCCCTGTGATATTACTTTTATCACACTATAAACTAAGGCATCTTGCCTTGTTTCGCTTTCCTGTATTAGAGAAGGAACATTTACCGATATACTTGTTGTTCCTGTGCTTCTGTTTTTTGCTGCTGCTACTAAAGATTCAAGCGGTGTTGCTGGCAAACGAGATGTTGGAAATTGGGACATTTATTTTCCTTTTTTAACTATATATATGTATGGCATATAAAGGAAAATTTACACCAAAAAATATTCATAAATACCAAGGAGATCATACAAAAATTATATATAGATCTCTTTGGGAAAGAAAATTTATGGTTTTTTGTGACGGAAATAGAAATGTTTTAGAATGGTCTTCGGAAGAAATTGCAATACCCTATATTTCACCAATAGATGGTAAAATACATAGATATTATGTAGATTTTTGGATAAAAATAAAAACAAAAAATAACATAGAAGAATATTTAATAGAAATAAAACCATACAAAGAATGCACCAATCCCAATATAAATAATAAAACAAATTTGTCCAAAAAAGAACTAAAAGAAATAACAAAATGGGAAGTAAACAAGCAAAAATGGAAGTATGCAAACAATTTTGCAAAAGAAAATAATATCAAGTTTAAAATTTTAACCGAACACCATCTGGGTATAAAATAAAAATGTCAAACCCCCCAACAAACTATAATTCAATCTTCCCATCATTTATTGCAAAAAACGGAATAGCAAGAACTAATAGATTTGTTGTCAATGTCGCGCCGCCTGCAAATCTTGGTATTAATGCTTTCAGTTCAATTCCAATTGAGAGTGCTGAATTTCCGGCTCTTGGAATAAGTACAACCGATTTTAAGTATGATCAATCTCCTAGTTTTTCTGTTCCTTCTGAGAGAAATCCATCAGGTCAAGCAGTCATAAATTTCGTACTTGATGAAAAACATTCAGCGAGAGATGCAATTGAATATTGGATGGAAAATATCATCTTTGTTCCTACTAATATGGATCAAATTTTCGGATACTCTAAAAATTATTATAAAGATATAGTTGGTTCTATTCAAATTTTTCAACTAGGATTAAATGGAACAGTCACATACGGTTTGCAATTATTTAATGCTTTTCCTATAGGTATAGATAATATACAGTTAAATTGGGGCGATGAAAATAATTATGCAAGGTTAAGTATCACATTTGCTTACTTTGATTCTTCAAGATTAGTAATATAAAGGATTAATAATGAAACTGCCAAAAATTGAAGTGCCTGTATATAAAACAAAATTAATTTTAAACAATAAAGAAGTCACATATAGACCATTTTTAGTAAAAGAAGAAAAAATTTTACTAACAGCAATACAAACTGATGAATCTGAAAATATAATTGAAAATTTAATTGGTGTTGTTCAAAATTGTATGATAACAGATATAGATGTATCTGAACTTCCTTACTTTGACTTTATAGATCTATTCATAAAAATAAGATCAAAATCTTTAGGAGAAATTGTTCAAATTAAAGTAAAAGATAATGAAGTTAAAAAATCTTTTGATTCTGAAATGAATCTTGATGAAGTAAAAGTAATTAAAAAGAAAAAAATAGAAAATAAAATTCAAATAAACAATGAAATAGGTGTAATCTTAAAATATCCTAATATCAGAACTCATTTAAAGTTTTATTTTCAAACCAAAAAAACAAAACTAACAGGTGATAATTTAATAAACATAATTGTTTCGTCCATAGAACAAATCTTTGATAAAGAAAATGTTTATGAAGCCAAAAATTGCAGCGAACAAGAACTCGTAGATTTTATTGAATCTGTTCCTACTTCTGATATTTCTAAAATTTCTGAATTTTTTGATAATATGCCAAAAGTAATTTATGAAAAAGAACATATGTCACCATACACACAGAAAAATATAAAAGTAGTAGTGGAAAACATTCTTGATTTTTTAATCTAATTATTTCAAGGGAGTCTTTACAGAATTATTATAAAAATAATTTTATATTATTAAAATATTTTAATCATTCTTTGAGTGATCTGGATAATTTAATACCTTGGGAAAGAGGAATTTACTTAAATTTAGTAAACAAATACTATCACGACAAAAGAAAAAAGAGAAAGTAAATGGCATTAGGAAGATTAATATCAGCGGCAGGAAAGGTCTTTAAAAGACGTGCTAGAGCACCAAGAAGTGCTAAAGCAGCAGGAGGTCGTACAGGTGGTTTCTTTAGTGGTTTGGGTAAATATGCTGCCTTTGATTATTTAACTTCTGGCGGAGGTGGAGAGGGAGAGGGAGAAGCATCACCACAAGAAAGATCTGGTGGTTTTGGTAAAATGTTAACAGGATTGGCATCTGCTCCTTTTAGGGGTGGAGGCGGCGGTGCTAATGTTGCTCCTGATTCTTCTGGTGGTGGAGGAGGAAACGAAGCCCTACTAGAAGAAAGTCAAGATGAACAATCTCAACGAGAAGAAAGAAAAATAAGACTATTAGAAGAAATACGCGATGCAATTCTACAAAATAATGAAGGTGTGGGTATGGCAGGTGCTGGCGGTGGTGGTGGTGGATTATGGGCCACTGTTGCTGCGATTGGTGGTGGTTTATTAGATTATGCAATATTCAGTAAATTGACAAAAGAAGGAAATGCAGCAAAAGGGGCAGGGGCTGCAAAAGGAGCAGGGGCTGCAAAAGGAGCAGGGGCTGCAGCAAAAGGAACAGCAGCCGCAGGAAAGGGATTGGCCACTGCAGGAAGATTTATGAGAGCAGCAGGACCAATTGGAGCGGCAATCGGTGTTGGATTGGGAGCATATGAGGGTTATACCGATTGGAATGAAGCGGAAGAACAATTACAAGCAGGTCAAATAACTGAACGAGAAGCAAATGTAGAAAAGTCAGGAGCAGTAGGAAAAGGAGTAGGGTCCGCA
>Ga0070753_1001577_pt1 | contig 12684 bp, 16 predicted proteins | sample VirMetDEL_Aug_31_FD_77441 | JGI IMG/M metagenome (GOLD analysis project Ga0070753, IMG submission 77441) | Aqueous microbial communities from the Delaware River and Bay under freshwater to marine salinity gradient to study organic matter... | ecosystem: Environmental > Aquatic > Marine > Coastal... | reverse complement strand
TTTGGTGCCGTTGGGCGCACATTAGTAAGCAAACCCGCTGTTGTGGGAGATGCGTACAAAATATCGCCCACACTCCACGTCTCTGCCCCGGGGCCCGTGGTGTCCAAGCCGCGGACTTTCCCATACACCGTGATCGGACCAATATCTTGATCCGGCATGTCGTGCGTGGCTACACCCACAAAATACAGTTCGTTCGCCGTGTTGTTGGCAATATAGGGCGCAACCTTAATTTCCCCGTTTACCCCAACAAAACCTACGACTTCGCCATTGTTGATTTGGCTGCCGGTGTCGTTTTTGACCCGCATGTAAGTCTCAAAACCCACCTGCTGGATAACGCCGTCGCCCATTGTAATGTCGACCGTCTCTTCGTTGAGGTTCCAAGCCATCTGGCCGCGGTCCACGTTCCCCGTGGATTGCGTTAACGTCAGCTCGGTAGCGCGAAAAGGTCCGGGGTTCGTGGTCTGTTGTGCAAAAACAGTAAAAGAGCGCACGACTTCGGCGAAATACTGCGGGTCGTACTGTGCAGGCGGGATAGGAAAGTAGGGGACCGGGCTGTTTCGAGAAGCCATTATCGCCTCCCGTCCGGTCTCATGTCATAGCGTAGACTGCCCAAGCGCCACGCGACGCCTGTATCGTCAGACTGGACCTGAATACTAAATTGCCGCCCGCGTAGCCGCAGGTTGATCTGCTCGGTGTCGTCGCCAATTTGGCTGGTGACCGTTCGCAGATAGTTGCCGTTGCTGTAATTGCTGACCCGGGTGGTGATGTCGAGCAAAGGCACGGGTGCGCTTGAGTTTCGGAAGCCCACGTCGGGGATCAACCGGCTCAAGAACGTAAATTGCTGTCCGTCGCCCATGTCCATGGGGCTGGAGCTGACATACGCGGTAATCGCGCCTGCCGGAGACACACTGCCGTCGTCAAACCCAAACTCGTGGTTATAGAGATAGTTGTCGGTGCTGGCCGCAATCGGATACTGCGCGATGCCGCGATCCACCCAGCAAGTGCGAGCCATGTTGCCGTAGTACCAAACCTGCTCTTGGTAGTTGTAGACTACGTAACGGTCGTTCTCGCTGCTGTCCGCAGACGGATAGAACCACCAAATTTCGGTATTTTCGGCATTCAGAGCCGCCGTCACCTTGTCAAACTGCCCGGTGTTTATGTCGTCAAAGACGTAATCACGCACGGCACAAGGAACGCGCTGCACAGCACCGTTGTACATGTAGAACTCAGTGATACCCATCCAGAAAATCTGGTCGCTCACGGGAATTGCCGCCAAGGGGCTGCAAATCGACACGTTTTCAGAGATTAACTGGATACCAAAGGTAAACGGAGGGCCTAAATACTGCATTGCGTACAGCGAAGTGTCCGTAAAGACCACCACCTGCTGGCGCGTTTCCACCGCAGTCACAATCTCGGACCCCGAGCCAAGGCGTAAGTCACCCGCGGTGGTCAAAGCGGTGCTTTCCCACTGGGTCAAACTTTCTTGGTCAGAGAACCGGATCAAAAGCGGGTCTTGTACGCCCGGATCGTCTTGCGGATCGCACCCAAATGCGATGACGTGGCGATCACGGTCGGACACCAAGACCTGCTTGGCTACGGTAGGGGCATAATTTGATCCTGCCAGCGAGTTCAAAGCCACGCCACGAGTGCTAGTGCCGTTGGACTTGTCCCAATAATAGATGCCGCCGTCGCGCACGTTGAAGAGCAAGTCTTCGCCGAAGTTGTCGTGGCTCCAAATGCGAAGCTTAGAACCCTGCGCCAACAAGTTGGCTGCCGAGCCCCACGCGCCGCGGGACCATGTCCCCGCACCCCAGCCTGCACCCACAACCGTGGTGTCCAGACCGGTGTTGATTTGGTATGCGCCGACAACTGCCGCCCCGCCATTGCCGCTATCACTTGTCGTAGCAAAAACAGGCGTGATGTTCAGGCCGCCAGACACCGTAATCGACGGAATGGTCGATACCGTGCGGGCAGTGATGTAATAGGTGTTCACATCCTCGACATGCTCGACCTGATATTCTTGGTTCAAAATGTCGGCAGTGATCTGATCGCCCAGCGTTACAGCGCCCGAAAACGTGACAAAGTCGTTGTCGTTACAGCCGTGGTCGGTGTCGTTAACGATGATTGTCGCGCAAGTGACTGCGTCGCCGCTGGTGTGCGCCGTTGCCGTTGTATCAAACTGCGCTCGAAGGCAGTTCTCCAAATCGTTACCCGAGATGTTCGCGTAAAAAATGATTTCGGAGTTGATCTTGACGTAGCCGGTGCTTGGAAAACCTGTCGTCGAAGACAACGTAATCGTCGTGTCGTTAATCAGCACGTTGCCGTTCAGCGTGTTGGCCGCAGCAGCGAACGTTACCGCCCCTGCTGCGGTTGTTTCACGAATAGGCGTGATGTCAGAGTAGCCGCCACCCTCGTTGATGTAGTATTTCAGGTGCGTTCCCACACCCAGATACTGCTCACCAGCGAGCGCGACCCACGGATGCAATGCCCGGCAAGTGCCAAGAAAGGTGGTGCCAGAATACTTCTGCCATCCACCTATCTTTTCCGGAAAGCCGAAGCGAAACCGGACCTTGTCACAGTCGTACCAACCACCTTCGTTGGTGTACGAGGTTACCTCACGGTTAATCCCGGGTCTGAACTGTAACTTGGTAAGTGGCATATCATCCGTTCACTACTTCGGGCTCTTCTTTCGGCGCTTCAAGCGACGCAGCGAGCATGTTTACGAAAGCTTCGCGTCCGACAGCCAACTGATCCATATTAAAACGAGCATTGTCCATTTTGCGGACAAGGTCGTTAATGTGGTTCAGCATAGTTCGCTGTTCATCAGTCATGTCTTCGACGAAGTATTCTGTGTCGTTGACGGTGATGGAAGTCTTTTCTTTTTTCGCCATCATAAGTCTCCTTTTTAGGTTAAGTTTAATTTACCAAGGTAAGGGTGTGTTCTCGGGGCTAACAGGTGGAGTAATCATGCTGTCGATCTGGCCTTGAACGCAAGATTGTGCGCTACTAATTTCGGACTCAGGAATCCAGCCGATTACTTCGGTTTCAGTTAGCTGGTCAAAAGGCACAAAGTCGCCCGATGCTTCGCTAGAACTAAATTGTGTACTGCCGCCGATAGAGGCAGTGTTTACGCCATCTACACCAGTGACTTCCCACATGGCGGTAACCACATAGTCAGGTTCAGGTTGTTGCAGTGTGTACAGGGCGGTGATTGTAGTGGTGAAAGTTGTCATATTATTTTCCTTCTAAGGTTGTGATGCTTGATAAGCCGCGATAACTTCCGCAGTATGCACGGCTGCACAGATAGCCTGAACCTTTGCCGACTCACTTGAGTAGTCATCGCCGGGGGCTATAACGTGGCGATGGTATCCTGATGATAACTCTACGCCGTCCTCAACTATTGCGGTCTTTGTCCTGACCTGAATGTGTCCCGACCCAAGTACCTCGATCTTGTCTTCTGTTACTACTTTTTCTAAAGCCATTGTGTTTCTCCTGTCTGTGCCTACCGTCCGATAGGCGTATGGTTGTTATGTTGTTATGTTGTTATGTATGTAATGGTTACATAAAGTTCAGTACTAGAAGCTATATTACTGCCATCAAACGCTGCAAGGTCTGCGTTGTTTACTATCTGTAAATACATAGTTTGAGTATTTGGGTTAACCCACATTCCTATGTTTCCCGTTACGCCAGTTGTATTATTAGCCATTATCATAGTTGCGGGCCGTGTAAGTGTGCTTGATGCCGTGAAAGGCGCAGTAATATATACATCCCCTGACGGAGAAGATATACCATCAATGTAAATCCACCCAGTTAATGTAACTTGGTTTCCTATTTTAGTGTACTGACCTAATTGGCTAATATAAGATACTGACCCTGATGACATATTTAGAGTAGGCGTCCAAGTCCCCTCCTCATAGTCATCCAGCAGATTAGCAGCGCCCCCACCAGCAGGGTCAAAATCAATACCCTTACCGGCGGTTCCAATAATGAGATTTCCTGTAGTTACCTCTACATGCCCCGTGTTTTGTTGAATAGTACAGGCTTCTCCAACATTAGTAACCCAAAAAGCAATGTTACCAACTGATTGATTATATAGACTGCTGTTATATATGCCGCCCACCGTGGCGGTTCCTGATGCTTTAATATTACCAACCACGTCTAACTTTTCGGCAGGCGTACCACCAATACCCACATTGCCGCTGGCGTTGACAATAACCCTCGGATTCCCATCCCCGTCCGACAGCACGATGTGGTTATTGGCAGTGCGGATGTCGAGGCCACCTTGGTTGCCGTTGTAGCCGCCAAGGATGGTGTTCTTGGAGCCTGTGGTAACAATTTCTCCAGCACCCGCCCCAGCAGCAGATGTACCAATAAAAGTATTCCCAGACCCTGTGCTGTTATATCCAGCGGCGTAGCCAACAAAAGTTGAGTACCCGCCTGCTGTTGACAAATACCCCGAATAAGCCCCTAATGTAGTTTTTCCTGTGGCAGTCGTATTGCTATACCCAGCCTGATAACCCACAGCAGTGTTGTTATTGGCGGTGGTGTTGAGGCGGAGTGCTTGTGTGCCGATGGCGGTGTTAGACGCACCGGTCGTATTCGCATAGGCCGAATGGTATCCGACAAAGGTGTTATCTGATGCGGTTGTCGTTCCTTGGCCTGCTGCGGTTCCAAGACCAGTGTTTCTTACCCCCGTGGTTACTGAAGTAAGGCTGTAAGCACCCAGCGCAACTTCGCCTCCTGTTGTTGCCGACAACAGAGCCTGAAAGCCAACAGCAGTTTGGTTGTTTTGGGTTGAATTATACGCTGCTTGATACCCAACAGCCGTGTTATTGGAGGCGGTGGTGTTACTGATAAGCGCCCGGTCTCCGACAGCCACGTTAAAGCTACCTACGCTATTTGTTTCTAACGCCTGCCAGCCGACTCCTACGTTATAAGAACCTGTCGTGTTGCTGGTCAAAGCGCCTGCACCAACGGCTGTAACAGGGCTGCCCGTGGTGTTTGCCAATAAAGACTGGAAACCTATTGCGGTGTTGTTGGAGGCGGTGGTGTTAGCGTTTAAAGCCTGTTGCCCCACTGCTACGTTTTGACTGCCTGTGGTGTTTGAGTATAAGGAGTTTAAACCTAACGCTGTGTTAGAATTACCAGTGGTGTTAGCGTTTAAAGAGGCTGATCCAAAACCTGAATTGTTTACGCCTGTGGTGTTTGCGGTTAAAGCGGTATAACCAACGGCTGTGTTGTTAGAGGCGGTGGTGTTTGAATAAAGCGCAGCATAGCCACTGGCTGAATTGGATGAACCTGTGGTGTTTGAATAAAGCGCACCAACACCGCTGGCGGTATTGTCTGAACCCGTGCTGTTTGAATAAAGTGCATTAACACCACTGGCTGAGTTTGCTGAACCTATGGTGTTTGAACGAAGTGCCTCAACACCGAAGGCGGAATTGGATGAACCCGTGGTGTTTGAATAAAGCGAACTAACACCGCTGGCGGTATTGGATGAACCTGTGGTGTTTGCCACTAAAGAAGCGTAACCGATCGCTGTATTATTATTTGCTGTGGTATTAGCGTTTAGGGCTAAAGCACCAACTGCTACGTTCTGAGTGCCAGAGGTATTACTATACCCAGCCTGATACCCCACAGCCACGTTGTTAGAGGCGGTGGTGTTGGAGTAGAGGGACTGAAACCCAAGAGCAGTATTATTTGCTCCGCTGGTGTTAAAAAGACCAGCAGCATAGCCAAGGGCCGTGTTGTTACTAGCTGTGGTTGCTTGCAAAGCAGAGTCGCCAACAGCCGTGTTGTAGTTGCCGGTGCTGTTAGAGCCAAGCGTTCCAGAAAGCCCTGAGATAGCTGCACCAACAGCGACATTGTTTATCCCGGTGGTGTTGCCGTATGCCGCTTGATAGCCAACAGCCGTAATTCTGGACCCTGTTGTATTGCTATAGCCAGACTGATAGCCAACAGCAGTGTTGGTGCCGACTGTTGTGGTGCTATAGAGCGACTGATACCCCACAGCAGTGTTGCCGCTGGCGGTGGTGTTGGCGTTAAGAGTGTATGTACCGACTGCTACGTTATTGCTACCAGTTGTGTTGCTTGCTAAAGTTCCATAGCCAAAACCAGAGTTATTTACACCTGTTGTATTTCCGTTCAAAGAAACATATCCAACCGCAGTGTTTAATCCGCCACTCAATGACCCACTCGCCAACGCACTCGCACCCACCGCAGTGTTGGTAGACACAGCACCTGCGCCACGGCCTACGGTGAGGCCATTGATACTGGCGTCCTCACTAAAGGTAGCCGTTCCTGTAACAGTAAGCCCACCTGTACCGCTAAGGGTTAAATTTTCAGCAGCACTAGACCACACGAATTTTGGCGTAGTGCCCGTGTCCTCGTAGAAGCTGACATTTTGATTCTGATGGAACGTAGCTATTTTGTTAGCAGAAGTATCTGATACGTTTATATCGCCATTTGTTTCTGTTCCTATATATCCATAAGCAGCCTGACCAGCAGTTTGAGCTAATCCCAAAGCGTAGCCATCTCCACTAAAGATGTAACCTCTGCCGCCATCAACAGTCAACCCATCCATCGTGGCTGTACCAGTAACGTCTATGCCTGTGGAGGCGGTGGCGAGTTTGGCGGCGTTGTCGTAAAACAGAGTAACACCGCCGTTAGGGACGGCATTTATCATACTTTCTGCCGCACCGTTTGCAGTTAACTGAATTGCCGCACCATTTGAGTCAATATAAAGATTTCCAGAGCCTGCGTCCTTAATCCAACTTTCTGTTCCAGTATGATAAATCTGTAAGTCATCACTAGCGCCAAAAGTAGCCTTGTCATTGTCGCCCAGTGCTATGCCGCCGTTGGCTGTGATTTCTCCAGAGGCTGTTACAGTAGTAAAAGACCCAGCCGCAGTCGTTGTTGCACCGATATTGGTGCCGTCAATCGCGCCGCCGCCAATATCAACTGAGTTCGAAATGAACGACGTGATCGTCACGGCACCCGTGCTGTTCGCAATCGAACCCGCCGCAGTGCCGTCGTTGGCCTTGATGTTAGTAACTTCCAGCGTCGTTGCATTGACGCTGTCGTCCTTGAGCAAAACGCTGTCAATTGTCACACCGCTGCCCGCGGTGGTTTCGTTGACCGTATTGGTCGTAATCGCCTGACCGTTGTCGATAATCAGGTTATTTGCGCCGGACGTGTTGCCGTTGGCCAAAATCTCGGCCAGCGTATCCACCGTACCGACTTGGCTGTCCACATACGCCTTGATCGACTGCTGTGTCGCAAGCTTCGTGGCGCTGTTAGACGCCATGTTGTCTTCGTCAAGAACGCCATCAACCGTCGTAGACGACGCGATGTTCAAGCTGGTGCTTGCCGTCAGCGTCGTGAATGCGCCAGTCGAGGCGCTAGAAGCACCCACCGTCGCACCATCAATCGTACCGCCGTTGATGTCGGCAGTCGTCGCAGTCAGCGAAGGGGTTTCAATAGCAGTCGCACGAAGACGCGTGAAAACGTCGGTAACAGTAGCAGTCGCGCCGCCACCGCTGAATTTGACAACCATGTCCACGCCCGCTGGAACTTCCAGATCGCGAGCTGCGTCATAGGTGCCTTGGAATAGGATTACCGAACGGCTGCCAGACAGGCTATTGCGGATGAAAACAATCTTTTCCGCATCGTTCGGGGTAAGCTGGACATAAGCCGTTGCGCCGAGGTCGCCCCCGTCAACAAACTCAATCCACTTGTTGCGGCCATCCGAAGTGGCCCCGTCGCTGATCGCCAGCGTATTCGGAGAACCAGACGTTCCAGCCGAGGCCAGCGTGATGCTGATCGCGCCGTTAATAGCTTGGTCGAGAATATCGAAGTTTACGTTTGTGGTATCGCCCCAAGTACCCGACTGTTCACCGGTCGCCGGTTTCTCGATACCGAGGTTAACTGTATAAGTGCTTGGCATCTCTTTATCCTCTACGCCGCTATTCGAGTCCAGTTAGCATTCTGTGCTGGCGACTCCTCTGACCACGTTGGGCTTTGACTTGGTGTCGTACTAGACCACGTTGGGCTTTGACTTGGTGTCGTACTAGACCACGTTGGGCTTTGACTTGGTGTCGTACTACTATAACCCGGATTTTGATTTGGAACAATCCGGCCATATACAAGTACATCACCTACAAAGGTTGTCGCACTTACGCCTGTTACATTCACGATAGCGTCTGCATTTATGCTGACACTACCAACTCGTCCGTTTGCCTGTACCCCGCCGACGTTGACGTTCTGGTTTGTCGTAACGGCTACAGAACCTACCGCGCCAGTACCAGCAATTCCAGTAACCGGCACATTGGCTTCACCATCAACATCAGCCTGACCTACTTGGCCAGTCGCTGCAATGCCGATTGGGTATACGTTAGCTGCCGCAATGATTGAAACAGAGCCAACCGAACCCGTCGCCGCAATGCCTGTGACCGGAACATTCGCCTCGGCATCCACCGTAACGGTGCCAACAGCGCCAGTCCCAACAACTCCCGTAACGTTAACGTTTGCATCTGCGGTGACCGTAACGGAGCCAATTGCTCCCGTCCCGGCCAGTCCGGTGGGGTAGACGTTTGCGTCAGCAGTAACGCTGACGGTTCCGACTTGGCCTGTCCCGGCAACCCCGGTGACGTCTACATTGGCCTCGCCGATGACGCTGACAGAGCCAATCTGACCCGTGCCAGCAACTCCCGTGACCGATACGTTGATCTCTGCAACTACCGTTACCGAGCCAACACTACCCGTCGCTGCTATCCCCGTAACCGGTGCGTTTGCTTCCGCAACAACAGTTACCGAGCCAACAGAGCCCGTGAGTAGCGGGAAACCGCTCTGGGACCACGGGCCTTCGCCCCAACCAGAGCGGCCCCAGCCGCCGATTGGAACGATGACATCAGCCATTACGCTATCCGAATAATTGCATTACTTGCGTCTGCGGTCGGAAACACAATGGTGAAGTCACCAGCAGTGGAGGTTTTGTCTCCACCGAAATCCAATACCACAACAGCCGGATTGGATACCGAAATCGAAGTGGTGTTAGGAGTGGTGTTGTAAATCAACGCGCCGCGAGCAGTAATTGTTGCAGTAGTGAAGGTCTCGTCTGCAAAATCGGTGAAAGCAGTGGTGCCAGAAGTCGTCGGGTTTACGTTGGTCAGAGCCTGACCGCCCGCCGAATAGCCGGTTCCGCTGGTTTCGTTCGTCGCAGAATACGCAGTCGTCGACGCGTCTAGCGTCGCAGAGCTGGTATAAAGCGCAATGTTGAATGTGTCACCCGTCGAAGCGTCAAAATCGTGTACACCATAAAGAAGCTCGTTCTTGAAGGATGTACACATGTAGTTTCCTGAGAAAGCCATGTCACAGTCTCCTTATAAGTTCAGCAAGCTCCTTGTGGCCTGCGTCGGTTAGCGCGTTGTACACAGTTGTTCTATCACTTTTTATCGCTTCGCGCATATAAAATTCCAAGACTTTTAAAAGCTGCTTGCGAAAGGCATGTGCCTGTGCCCGAATAGCAGGGTTCGCGTCGTCGCTAATGGATATGATTTTATCCGCAGCGCGGTGCGCGATTTCCTCTGGGGTAAACCCGCGGCCACTGGTGGTGTGTACTTCCACCTGAAACCCCGGATTAACATTCATCTCTAGTGCCGGAAAACTCATTGTTTAGGCCTCACTACCATCCCGGTACGATACTCGTCCGTGACTTCTTTAGATTCGCCAAACATCTTCAGACCGGCAATTGCTTCAGCAAAACGTTTTTCATACTGCTGCATTATATCGGGTTCGCCCTTCATGTAGATATAGGCTTCAATCAAGCTGCCGTACAGAAGCGCAATTTGCGCGTTTTCACTCAACCAAGTAGTGCCACTGCCGCCAGATTGGGTCAAACTCAACGGACGATAGAAGTAATGCAGCTCAACCGCATACGCACTGTCCGGCGTGGGGCCCAAAATGAAGTTATCAATGTCAAATACCGCGTAATACCGCGGATTTCCAGTCGTAGCACCGTTGGGATTAAACGATTGCACGAAATCGGGGTCTTTAAAGTCCAAAAACACCTGATTTGAGCTGCCGTCCGTGAAAGACAGCGAAAACGGAGCCAAAAAGTCGCTCGGACACGCCAAATACTTGTTCGACGCCGACATATTCCCGCTTACGTTCTTGCGGAACAGGCTCAACTGCACATTTTTAAGGATGCGCTCCTCGGCCTGCACGATAAACACAGGAATATTGTTCACAAACGACGTTTCGTCGTACTGCGTATAGTCCTGAATGGCCTGTGTTAGCTGATCGTATGTAAAGCTCATGTCACCACCGTCACTTGGCCAACCTGACCGAAGCCTTGAGCCGGTCTCAGGTTAGGATTTTCAACGAGAGGCACCCCAACAAAGACGTCTAGGGGCTCAACACGGTCAGGACGCGCATTTTGCAGAGCTTCCGGGTCTACGACTTTGCGAAAAGGCCCTAATTGCGGATGCTTTGGCTCAAATTCATCTGGACCCACAAGCATTCCAGTCCATTCGCGCTTCATTAGCCTGTAAGGATAACGTTGGCCCGAACGGTCCGAGATTGCCCATGAATTTTTGCCAGATGCAAATTTCGCCATCGTCAAACCCTGTAATATTCGTACTTCGGAGCAACGTTGAACGACGACCGATCACGATCTTCCGTCGCGGCACGTTCAAACTCTTCTTCGTACACAGCTTTCAGTAGCTGCACACGGTTCGGAGCCCGCTTCAAAGCGAGGTAATAGGCTAGACCCGCCGCCAGACACGGATAAAACCGGAAAGGCAGGTCCATGGTGTTGGTGTAGATGTCCGCATCATCCATTCTGGTCAATGCGTCGTATATGATTACGTCAGTCGAGTTGTCTGGAACCGGCCAAACCTTCAAATTTGGCGTGATTTGACGGTCCAAGAAGAACTGATTGGCGCGACTTTGCTGCGTTTTGTTCGGGATCGTCAGGTAACCATCTCTGCTCAAGCGTTCCATCGAATAATCTGTGCCATTTCGGCGGCAAACTACCGACAAAACGTCGATTACATCGTTTCCGAGGTCGTATTGGCCGTCACCCTGCGTAACTGTGATTGTCCGCTGCTTGATCGTCCACTGATTTAGACCGCGGTTAGCCCAATCTGCCAGCAACAAGTTGAGCGAACGCTTTGCCGTCTTGAGGTCGTAGCCCGTGCGGACTTCCAGCCCACAACGTTCAAACGCCTCCTCAACATATTCGGCGACGTCTAGCTCAAAATCCTTGCTGCCAGATGTTGTCATGACCGTTTCCTACTCTTTTTGGCAGTCTTTGCTGACTGCTTAAACGCTTTGTCCGTAGGAGCGCCTTTTGACCCGGCTTTACGCATCTTTTCGCCAGAGCCTTCAGCAATACGCTTACGCTTGGCATGAATGTTTGCGTACAAACCTTGCTTGGCCATTATGCGTTCCTCACTCTACAGCCACCGGCTTTACCGCCGTAGCGCATTTTGCGGACGGGGCCACCGGAACTCATGTGCTTAACCGCGCCTCCGCAATTCATTTTTCGAACGGTTTTTTTTGCAGGTTTGTTAGATTTTTTCATGGCTTACCCCAAAAACTTATGAATGATCGGCGTCACGATAATCAAAATACCCAGACCCCAAATCTTCAGATCAAGGCCGTCCAAAGTTTTCTTCGTTTCAGACAGCTTTTCTTCGATGCGCTGATAGCGCAAATTGCACTCCGCCTCGTGCTTCTCTAATTTAGCTAAAACTTCTTCCACGCGCATCTCGTCCTCACCACGCTTTACAGGACCAGTAACGGGCACTGAACTTGTCTTTTGCAGTGTCGCACGAGTGACGCGCTCTAAAGTTCTTTCGACGTCCCGGTTGATCCTTTTTAATTGCCATGTTCGGATCGCCGAAACGAACCAGCTTAACGTCAGACCCCTTCTTAGCGAGGACCGCACTTTTTTTGGCTTTACCGGGGGTACGTTTAGGTTTGTTAAATCCTGCAAATGTCTCTCCCCGATAACTCAATCTACCTGACGGCAACCTTTTTACGTCTTTTGTCGTCGCCATAAGATTGTCCCCTAGCTGTAAAAGATTGTTAGCGCCGTGATGTTGGTGAAGACGCTTACATACAAATCGTTGGTAAACAGACAGCCATCATCAGGGATGTTTACAGAGTGGGAATCAGATGCCAAAAAATCGATGTCGAGAACAGTTGCGCCACCGTTACCGTCTGTAAGCGTCAAACGACCAGCGCCTGCCCCAGTCAACACCTGCACCTGACGAAGACGGTTGCGACCAATACTGGCCGCTCCTGTCCCAGTCAGACGTTTTGTTTTTACGTCTGAATTAGCCATTAGCTTTTCTCCTTGGTCGCTTTTTTAGGAGCAGCTTTTTCCACCTCTTTTTTCAGAGGCTTGCCATCCTTGTCGAGACCGCGGGCTGCCAATTCTTCTTCAGAAGGTGCCTTAAAACGATTACTCATAGCTCACCTCCTTACGATGATGCGATAGTGCCGCCAGTGTCAGAACGCTTCCAGTTGGTGCCGTCAGAGAACGCCAGAATGGCAGAACCTGCTGCGCCGTCAGAAACATACACAAGCGTACCCGCGCCAGCAGAAGAAGCAGACGGAGCAGTAGCAACAGTGTAGGTGGGAACTTTGATGTCGCCGATGAAACCGTTATCGGAAGTC
>Ga0070753_1001576_pt1 | contig 12687 bp, 10 predicted proteins | sample VirMetDEL_Aug_31_FD_77441 | JGI IMG/M metagenome (GOLD analysis project Ga0070753, IMG submission 77441) | Aqueous microbial communities from the Delaware River and Bay under freshwater to marine salinity gradient to study organic matter... | ecosystem: Environmental > Aquatic > Marine > Coastal... | reverse complement strand
GTCACCACCTGTGCTTCCTGAGTCACCACCTGTGCTTCCTGAGTCACCACCTGTGCTTCCTGAGTCACCACCTGTGCTTCCTGAGTCACCACCTGTGCTTGCTATTCACTTATAGTATTGAAAGTAAATATTTTCTCCAGCTTCCATTTTTTCGCCTTCTACACCTCCAACGGGAGCAAGATCACCAAACATAGTAACTATTTTTCCAACTACATCGTAGTCTACACCTTCTATAAGAGCAAGTCTACCTACAAAAACAGACAAAGAGTTAGCCTTTGGCTCATTTAAAAGTTCAAAATCATTACTAGCAGCAACTACAGCACTTTCTTTGTGAAAAGCAAGACCTTCAATTGCTGTTAGTCTACCTTCAGCAGCATCCATTTCAGTTTTAAGAGTAGCAATTTTAGCTGTTTCTAGCGCAAATTCAGCTTCAGTAACAAATCCAGTATCTAGAGCATCAATTCTATCTCTTTCAACAGCGATAGCATTTTCAAGTGCGCTAAATTCAGTATGCAAATCACCTCGACCACTACTATCATATAGTCCACTATTGTCATCTTTTAAACTACCAAAAGCTTCGGTTACAGCAGCAGTAATAGCTGCATCGCCAGCTTCTCTATCAGAAATTTCTTGAGCTAATGCAGCGTCATTGCTAAGAACATAAGCAGAAAAAACATTGTCGCTTTCAGTATCTACTGAATTGATTAGTGATACAATTTCAGCAAATGAATCTTTATCAGCTTCAGAAGCATCCAAAATTGCATCAATTCTAGCTTTTTCAGCATCAATTTTAACTTGCAGTTCAGTATCAGCATCAGCAAATTCACTTCTGATAGCAGCTTCTTGACCTTCAGCTCTCAGTTTTTCTACCAATACATCAGCATCAATTTTAGCTTGTAAACTTGAAACAGCATCTTCTAACTCTTGATCTGTTGCAAAATTTCCATCCAAAGCCGCTATAGCAGCAGTATTTTGCTCAATTTGAAATTGATTTGATAGAACAGAATCTTTAATTCCACTCAAAGAAAAATTATCTCTAATTTGCAAAGAGTACTCTTTGTTGTAAACACTTGAATTAAATCCAAGAGCGTTTACTAGTAACTCAATACTACCAGCCTGAGAAACACTATTGGTGCTGAAAGCAACATACAACATAGATTCAGAATTAGCAAAATCCCCAGCTTGTTGACCAGCAACAACTGATTCTACCATTTCCATTCTAGGCAATTCTGGATGAACAGAAGCGTCTGGCTCTTGTCCAACGTAAAAAAGCATCTTAACTTCTCTATCAAAAGGCTCAGAAGGAACGTACACTCTTCTCGATCTGTACCAATTAGCATCGTTACCATCTCCTTCAGGAGTTGTGTAAAGAGCCATGTGAAAAGTATCGCCTTCAGGTCCAGCTTTAACACTGTTTACTGAGTAAACTCCTTGGAATTCTTCTACAGTTACAGGGTTTACTACATTTCCCTCTCCATCTACTGAACTAAAAAAATACCAAAAAGCTTTTTCTCCACTTCCTGCATTTTTGTAGTACCAGCCATCTCTTCCTTCAGGGTCTACAGTAGCATTTCCTGAAGAGTTTACACCAGAGTCTTCAAAAAGGATGTCATCAAGACCTTGAATTGCATCAATGGTTGTTTGTAGTGCATCATCAGCAGCTTCTCTATTAGAAACTTCATTACTGATAGAAGTAGCGTTTTCTTGAATTTTGTCTTCAAGTTTACCTAGAGTATCATAATCCGCACTAGCATCGCCTTTTAAGGCAGTATCAGCAGCAGCAAATTCACTTCTGATCAATGCTCTGTCAGCAGCAGCAGCAGTACTTAAGTTAGTAATACTAGTTTCTAAATTACTATCAGCATCTACAAAAGCAGTAACAACTTCTGTAAAAGAATCTATAGCAGCAGAGTCTAAATTTTCAAGAACATTGTCAATTCTAACGCCAAGAGCAGCTTCAGCAGCTTCAGCTCTCAGTTTTTCTACTTCAACATCACCATCAATTTCAGCAGAAATAGTAGTGTGTAAAGCAGTATCAGCAGCAGCAATTTCAGCAGAAATAGTAGTGTGTAAAGCAGTATCAGCAGCAGCAAATTCACTTCTGATAGCAGCTTCTTGACCTTCAGCTCTAGTTTCTTCAGCAGCGACAGCATTAGCAATGTCAGTATCAATTTCTGTGAAAATTTCAGGTACTAAGTATTTCTTTTTAATTTGGTTAGCCATTAGTTTCCCCCTTTTGGCTTGAAATATAGCGTTGTGCTATATTTTTTTACAATATTTTTTTGTATAAAAAAAGTTCGCAGAATTACGAACCATATTTATAAAGATTAATACAATGAAAAAATAATTAATTTTTTCAAAAATATAAGTATTTGTTTATTCATTTTTTAATTTTTTTTTTTTTAATTTAACTTTTTGTTTTTATTTTATTTTTTAATTTTTTTAATTTAAATTTATCTGCCCGATAAATTCCAAACAATAGATTGACAAATTACGTTATCGCTTGACCCTTTGTTTTCTATATAAAGCTCTATAATATCACCTGATGATATGTTTTGTATATCTTGAACAGTAACTTGCAAAGGTATGCCAATGTCAAGTTCAATAAAAGCTGCTGTTTCAAGATCGGGCACACCATTTAAATAAGGAATTATAGAAAAAAGATCAGCACCATTTTGCTGTTTTTGTAAAGACATGGTAGCAACAAATCTTATGGATATATCTTTGTTTCCATAATATTTAAAACTTCCATCAACACCATTATATGTCGCACTTGCGGTTGTGCTAGATAAAGATTCTCCAACAGTAAAATACTGATTATTACCTATTGCGTCAACAACATATTCAACATACAAATAATTATTTGCCAAATCAATCGACTGTATTCTGGCAGTATAACCAGACGTTCCTCCCGTTATAATTTGATTTTCTTCAAAACCAGTAGTTGAATTTACCAAAATCCTAGAAGAAAACAATAAATTTTGAGAAGTTTTTATTGTATTATTAAAATTTAATTTTACCGGAGTGTTAACTGCATTTATAACAGTTGTTACACTTGTGAAGTTATCAATAGTAGCCTGAATTGTTGGAACATTGTCTTGAATACCTTGGTTTCCTTGAATATTATATTCAGGCAAATCATTATACTTTAAACTATTAGGATTAAAAACTCCACCAGTAGTTGTTTCCGTGGTAATAAAAATGTTACCAGATACGTTACCTTCTCTAGTAGAATGACCTTTTTCTATAAAAACAGCATAATCGGCAGTTCTAGGGTGCAATACGTTACCATTAAAATTTAAAGCATTAAATCCAGTAGGTATATAACTTCCAGCTCCACCTGTTTGATTAGACCAATTATTGTCTCTTAAGATAATCATTGAGTTACCTTGACCATTCCATAAAACTGACTTGTTATTTAACGATTGAAATGACAATCCGTTTGAAACTTGAAAACCATCGTCCCAACTAGTAATTAAATTACCATTAAAATTTATTGTAGCAAAACCTTCGCACTCACCTAGAGTGCTTCCATTGCCAGCAGAACCACCTATTAAATTGCAAAAAGTTATAGTAAATCTTTTATTTCTTCCTTGAAAAGAATCTACCGCAGGATTAATTGAGTAATTTATGTTTGTTGCATTTACAAAAGTTCCTTGATTACATTCTATTCCAATTCTATTTAAAACAAAATCATTATTTAAAACAGTAAACATTGTATCTGTTCCTGTATAAATTAATTTGTCAAATTCAGGATTTTTACCGTTTATTGAATTTTTTTCGTTAAAAACTATTCTATTGTTCCCAATATTAATGTTCCCACCAATAACATAATTTTTGTTAGGTTCTAAAGTTATAACGCCAGCAACAGGTGTTGGAAAATCGTCAACACTATTTATTACAACATCGCTATTTAATCCGTTACTAGAAAATAAAGATAAAATATCAATACCGTTTATTAAGTTAACATCAACAATATTGTTACTGCCCATATTAAGGTCAGCATTCATACTATTATTTCCGTCAATAGACAGTTTTTTATCATCCAAATCATCAATTGCAGTGTCAACACTATCGCTTATAATTTGAACGTCTGTTTTTTCCAAATCATTTCTTTCGTAATCAACCTCTGATGCATCGTGTTTGCTAGGTGCTCCATCTAAATGTTCATTTAAGTCTTGTTTAACATAATTCTTTAATGTAGATAGTTTTATTTTTTTGCCACCATTAACACCTTCAGAATCGTCTACTGTATAAAGTAAATCAGTATCTTCTGGCGTGGTTTGTTCAGGTAAATCTCTAACTTTACTCATAGTTACTCCAAAATTAGTGGGCTTTCGTCATCGTCCAATAATATATCACCGTTTGTATCATTTATAAAAGACTCTAGGTTCATATCCCAATCTAGTTCATGCACATATCTTACAGTTATCCTAGCTATATTAGCTCCACTTTCAAAATAATTAATAGTAGCAATATTTCCTGAAAAACTAGGCACTACCGCATCAAAATTTCCTAGTTTTAAAAAATTAGCATTGTTTAATATAGGAAGAATTTTTTCCCATTTTCTATCAAAAAAATCAATTGGTGTTGCAGGAGAAAATAATGTAGCCCTATCGTTCCATACTTGGTCGTAACTAGTATCGCCAACAATTGAAGTTATTAAATCGCCATTAGGTTGCTTTATTGTTCTTGTAATTCGCCATTTTGCTTCGCTAGGTAAAGAACCTTGGTCAGCCAAACCTTCGTATGTAATGTTATTTATTTTTTCAAATCTTTTAATTAAAAAATTATCAACAACATTAACAGCATCTCTAACATCTCCAGCATCGGGAAAATTATCTTTATGAGATAGCCGAACTTCTAATTCAGCATTAACTGTTCCAATATTAATTTCACCATCTGTTAATTGTGCATACAAAGGATTGTCAGGTGAATTTAATTCTCCATACCTGTTTACTGGTATGACTCTTTTTGCGACAACTGGTTCTTCTTCGTATGTAGCCCGTTCATAATCGGCTGGAGGTATTTTTGGTCTTTCTTGTTCAGGTGCTTCAATTGTAGAATTTAATGCTACGGTGTAAATAGAAATATTAGACCTTTTTTGAATAGGTTCTTTTTCGGGACCTAAAATTAATTGAGAATTACTCAAAACTCTTTTAATTTCGTATCTTTTAGGTTCGATTCCATCAGCTTTTAAAACAACTGCCATTTTTACTTTAAAATGCTTTGTGTCCTCAACGGTTACAATACCGCCTTCTGTTCCGTCAGCCACAAAAGGAATCGCCTTGATTTGTTTCCAAACCCTTTCGATTGCCATACCTTAACCTCTTAAAATTACCCGTGTAATTTCGCTTACTATAAAGATTACTACAGATAAATTGCCCATCTTTTCTTTCCGCAATCCCATATTCTACATAAATTAAGAGATTTAGCTAATTCTTTCTCTGTATTTTTCAATGTGCCTTTACAACTTCTTTTATTTTGTTTAAATTTGCTTCAGTAATATTGGAAATATCATTGTTTGTAAAATTTCTTTTTTTATAATATTTTATGCTTTCAATATTTTTTTGTGTATTTTATTTTTGATTTTGATATTTCTTGTCACTCTATCAGACTTGGTTTCAATCGGACAATTCTCTTCAAAGATATATTAATGTTTATAATTATATACAAAATGTACGATATTGTCTATAATTATAAACATTATGAAAACTAAAAAGAACCCTAAAATAATTTTTTAACAAAAAAAAGACCCCTAAAAAGGGGTCTTTTTAATAATCTCAATAAGTTATGTCTTATTAAAGTTGTCCTGTAATATTATCGACGAGAACATTTTTTCTTGGCTGATAACCAGCTAGACATAGGAACCTAAAATGAGCTTCAGGTAAACTTAGGTCATTGATAGCCATTTTCAATCTTGAGTAAGGAGAAAGTTGATGCATTCCCCAAGTGTTTGATTGAATTAGGAATCCTGTTACAGAACCCGGACTTTTGAAACCAAGATCAGTAAAAACTGTAGGGGCACCACCAGAATTTTTTACTTTACCAATAAATTTTGCAGAGGCAGATGAACCACCAGCTTCACTTCTGTAAACATTGTAATATTTAGCAGTATCGTTAGCAATAGTAAGAGTTACTGAGTCACCAGCAGCAACATTAGTTACCGGTTCATCATCAGACTTGATAGACTCACCTCTTTCGTTTACCGCAGTAACGTAGTAAACATAATCACCAGCTTTCAATACTGAATCAGCATTAACTGGAGAAGCAGAACTAGAAATTGATGGAGCAGCTAGAGAACCAGCTCTTGCTCTTGCAGGCTTAGTTTTACCAGAAAGAAATCTTGAAGGCTCCATAGTAACAAGAGCAGAAGATGTCCACTGTTGTCTTAATTCAGCACCAGTTTTTGAAGTAGCTGAACCAGCTAGAACAATTCTTTCTTTTGCATGAGCAATTTTGTTGTATGCTGAAAGAGAAATTGGGTCAAGACAAAGCTTGTCAGCAGAACCGTGATTCATTGCTGATCTAACAGCAGCATCTTCAATGATAGACTGAGTAAGAGTACCATCAGCAGAAAGAACTACAGTTTGATCAGAGCCATATTCAGCAAACATCAAGTCTTGAGTATTTGACATAGTGTCTGACATTCTAATTTGAGCATCAATACCTACCATATTAGGTACTTCAGCAATTGACGATGGGTTTCCAGAGAAAAAACCAGCTTCAGAAAAGTCAGCTTGACCTCTAAAACAGTCAAATTCAACGTCACCAGCAAGTTTCATGGCAGCATCAGAAGCAGCTCTATCTTCGGCTTTTACACCATCAAAAGCTCCAATCATATTAGCAGCTACAGAAACTCTTCTTGTTGTTGAGTAATATGCCATTGGCACAACTGCACGTACATAGTTAGAAGTATCTTCTTCACCGATACCACCTTCATACTGTGCAGAGCCACCAAAGATACCGTAATCAAGTTGTCTGTTGAACTGAATCAATTGAGACTTAGCATCTTTAATGTCAAGCATTTTTTGAAGTTTGATGTGTGAATCATCAAAAGTTACGTTTTGCATTACAGGTGAAAGGTCTTCAACCTGAAGTGCGGCACCTTGAGTTAAGCTGTCAGGAGTTGCATTATAACTGCCAACCTCTAACGCTTTAACGAGTTGTTCCAATTGTTCTACTGTGCTAGACATTTAGTCCTCCTATTCCTTAATTAAGTGTTTAATTTTATTTACACTTGCATTATTTAAACAATATTCGTTAATTGCTTCTCTATCTGATTTTTCAAGACTAGAATAGTCAAGGTTTTTCAGTTTAGAAGTAATTTCACTTTTGGTCATTTTAGAAAAATCAACTTGATTATCTTCTTCTTCAGATTTAGCTATATAGTTTGTAGCAGTAATAGCTTTCTGAGAAGGAGCTTTTTTAGTATTAAACATTTTGTTAATTAAACCTTCGATATTTTCTAAGCTTTTCTTTAGTTCCTCATTTTCTTCTTTGAGGTTTTCATTTTCAGATTTAACCATTTGAATTTCTTCAACTTCTTCAGTTTCAGCTTTCTCTATAGAATCTTCTTCGATTTCTTCATAATCTCCAAACATGACTTTTTTCAAGGACTCATAGTGAGCTTCAATTTCATTTTTTTCCATTGAAGCATATAGTTCATCAATAGTTTGGTAATCTTCAGTTTCTTCAATTTCTACTTCAGCTTTTTCAAACTCTTCAGTTTCCATTTCAGATTCTACTTCTGTTTCTTCGTTTTTTGCAATGCTTCCCAAGGCGTTATTGAATTCTTGTTCAACTTGGGAGAGCATTTCATCAACTTGTTTTTTTGTGTACATGATGTGTCTCCTTATACATTAAAGTTAAACTAGAATTAAGCCCCTTTAGTTGGCCAGTGTACATTGTGAGCCAATTCTTCAGCAGCATCGGCAGCAGCTTCAGCAGCAACTTTTCCTGTACCTTCACCAATTTTAAGAGCAAACCCTTGTTTTCCAAGGTCCATCATAACTTTAGCCACTTCACTAAGGCTTGCTTGTGCATCGTCAATGGCAAGTTTTACTTCGTGCGGTGTAAATGCGTCATTATCATTTCCAAAAATATCTTTAGAAACTGCATCTTTAGCATCCATTCTAATTGTCATCTTATCAGAATCAATAGATAATGCTCTTCCTTTTGCTGTCTTAGATTCAACAACTGAAAACCCTCTTTTTTCGAGAGCTTCTTTTAGATTTCTGGCTACTGCTTCGGCTTTTGCTGTACTTAACATAAATTTCCTCCTATTAATAGAAAGTTATAAAAAACACTTTTATAGTGATTTCAAAGCTTTATTTTAATGTTTACATCTTATAATAAAAAAATTAATAAAAAAATTTGTAATATATTGTTTTTGTTAATTTTTTATGATATTATATAATAAAAAACAACTTTTAAATTAAGGAAATTACAATGCCAAAAGAATATGATTACAGTCAAAAATATGTAGAAAAAGACCCTAATGTAAAATTTAGGAAATGCAAAGGTTGCGACCAAATAAAAAATGTTGAGGAATTTGAAGTAAAATATATGTGCTCACCTTGTTATACACATTTAAAAGGTAAAAAAAGATGTAATAGATGTTACTTAAGAAGACCTGTAGAATATTTTGTAAAAGGAATAAAAAAAATAGCTACCAAAGATGGTTATATTAATCAGTGTAAATTTTGTATTTCAAATTATAAAAAAGAAAATAAACAAAAAATAAAAAAACAACAAAAAGAATATGTAAAAAAAAATTCTCACAAATTTAGACAGTATGCAAATAAAAAAAGAGCTTTAAAAAAACAAGCCACTATATTTCAAGAACTTAAAGGTGAAATAGAAGAATTTTACAAAAATTGTCCTAAAGGATATGAAGTAAACCATATTTTTCCTTTAAAACATGAAAAACTATGTGGTCTTCATGTTCCTTGGAATCTTCAATACTTAACAAAATCTGAAAATAGAAAAAAAAAGAATAAGTTACCTGAAATTGAATCTTTATAGTATGGCTAAGAATACAATCATTGATGGCATAGCTGCCAGTGAACATTTAGACTCTTCTGGTGAATCTCTGAGTATTGAAGGGATGGATATTTCTAGTCTTGGTGGGCCTGATTCAATTCTTAATTGGGAGCATGGATCAAAAGACAGACCTTCGCAAGTAGTTGGAAAAGTTACGTTTGCACGTAAAATTATGAAAAAAGATGACGCTAAAAATAAGCGTGAAGCATACTTCTGGAGTAAAATTAAAAAACCTTTTGTTTATATTAAAGCAGAATTGTTTGACGGTTTAGGTCATTCTGGTGCGCAAGATGTGGCGGCTATGTTAAAATACAAAAATAAAGATAAGGGTAAAAACAGCCGTCTTGTCGTAGGTTTTTCTATCGAGGGTGGAAAAATCGAAAAAAAAGGTATGCAAGTCACAAAATCTATTGCCCGTGACGTTGCAATTACCGTAAAGCCTTGTAACAAAGTGTGTGATGCTGAACTTATTGAAGGTGATTTTGACGATGATTTTTTATACAAAAATCAAAATTGGGATTGTGAAATATTATCTAAAGGCGAGATTTTAACAAAATCAATAAGTTATAGAAATTTAATTGTTAAAGATATTAAAAAAAATGGTGATGCAGTTGAGGCGTATCAAAAAAAATACAATCAAATTCGCAGAGAAGGCGGCTTAAAAGAAAACAAAAAAAGAAATAGTAAGAAAAAAGAAATTGAAAAATTAGCAAATAAAAAAATCAACATATCTACCACAGAAAACACTTGGAATTCTAGTGAAAAAAATAACATGAGAAAAGCTTTGATTGCTGGTGTAATGAGTGGTACTCCAGACTCTTTAACTGGTGGAGCAGCTCTTGCTGCGGAATGCTTAGAGGGCAAAATTCAAAACACATCAAAACCAAAAAAAAATAAAAAAAAAATTGATAAAAATTTAATTAATTATACCCATAAAAGAATGTTTAAATCTGAATTAGGTTTATCTACACCAAAAGTTAAGTTAAATTCTGAGCATGGGTCAGCTATAGCACAGGCCTATGATCAAATGGTTCATGACCCAAACCATCCTGAAGTTCAGGAGTCTTATAGCGCATTAATAAACGAAACATTGCAACAATATAACGACATAATGAATAGTGGGCTAAAGATATCAAGAATTGAGCCGGGAATGCAAAACCCTTATAAAAATTCAAAAGAGTTACACAATGATATTATAAACAACAATCATTTGTGGTATTTTCCAACCGAACAAGGTTTTGGTACAGAAAATGAATCCGGCCTAGACCATCCAATGTTAAAGCCTACCGGCATCATGCATGGCAAAAACGAACTTTTAGCTAATGATATATTCAGAATAGTGCATGATATAAATGGCCATCATAAAGGAGGGCTTTCAGGTTTTGGTCCTGTTGGGGAGCACAAAGCATATCTTACACATAAAAAAATGTATTCTCCTTTAGCATCAAAAGCTTTAGCAACAGAAACCATGGGGCAAAATAATTGGGTAAATTTTGGTCCTTATGGAGAGCAAAACAGAAAAAATCCTGCAAATACAGTTTATGCAGATCAAAAAGCTGGTTTATTGCCTGATGAAATAATCAATGGAGATTGGCATTTAGAAAATGAGATTGATAACTCAATAAAAAAAGGCCAAGCCCCTATACAATTTACACAACTAGCAGGAAAAAGTAAACCACAATCAGAAGTCCCTATTTTAAGCAACCCCATGCAAGCTGCAAGGTTTCAAAAAGAATTAGGTGATGATGTACCGTCTAGTTCAGAAGGTATGGCTATGGTTACAGGGCAAGGTAAAAGAAGAGCTATAAGCATGGAGCCTAGTCAAACCAAAAAAGAAATGGCACAAACTAAAGGAAGAGGTAATTTTCCAACAACTCAATATCACGAAGGTTTTCACGATCATATAAATAAAATTGATCAAAAATATCCAAAATTAAAAAATCACACACAAAGTTTAATGAGATATGCGCTAGATAATTTTTTTCACCCTCAAGACAGGGGAAGCATGTTAAAATATTTAAAAGACACTCAGGGTTACAAGGAAAATGTTAACGAAGAAGCCTTGGCACATTTTTCTGATTTCAGAACCAGCCCTTCTTTAAGAAATAATTTTAATACTTTTCATGATTTAGGTAAAAAAGGAAATTTTGAAAGACAAACCAGAATAAAAAATTCTATGAAAAAATTAAACAATTGGGCAAATACTGTTAGTTTAGACGATATGAAAAAAATACATGCAAATTATCAAAAAAAAGATGCAATTACTAAATTGCCTATAGAAAAACAAAAAGAAATGGTAAAACCAGAAAGATTTAAACCCGGAGAATCAGGTCTAAATCCTAAAAAAATTGCCGCTTCAGAAAAGTAAAAAATAATCTTATAATTATGGTTGGTGAAAAAACAAAAAGAGTTGCCGTTGGCCTATTGGTTGATGATAATGACAGAGTTTTAATGGGGAAGAGAAACGACACCGACAAATGGACGGTTCCGGCTGGTCATATAGAAAAGGGCGAATGTCCGTTTCTTGGTATGGTCAGAGAGCTTAAAGAAGAGACCGGTCTTGATGCTAAAAAGATAAAACTAGTTCAAGTTGGTATGCAGAATAGTATCTTGATATATCTATTTAAAGTTGAAGTTGACTGTGATCAAAAAGTTGATGCTAGTAATGACCCAGATAATGAATGTGATGATTGGACATACGAAGACCCTTTTGATCACATTGAAGAACTTCACGTTCCAGCATCAAAAAATTGGGCCTTAAAATTTTGGGCAAATAATTAGGATAGAATTATGAATTATGAAATTTTAGGTATGGTATCAGGTGCTTTATTTTTAATTGCTGGTGGTATTGCTACGTTATATAAAATGTTAAGTAGTATTCGCAAAGAACGTGAACAAGAAAATGAAAAAGTTTTAAAACTATCACATGAATACACAGATCAAAAATGTAAAGTTCTTGAGCAAGAACTTGCTCACCAAAAAGATATATACGAAGGAAAAATTACAGAATTATCTGAAAAAATTGAGCAGCTTAGAGAAGAAATGAGAAGGCATCACGGTCAATTGGTAGACCTTCTTAGTAAAGTCTGGGTTGAAAAAAAATAATTCATATATTTTATTCTCCACACAAAATTTATCAAATACATAAATTAGCAGTATCGTAATTGATACTGCTAATAGTCTAATCAATATTTCAGATTTCGTATCCAAGCTCTTTTGCCTTTTTCATACTTAGGGTTCCGGCTTTTTCACCTTCACGTTTAGTACGGTTGTAACCGATAATATCAAATGAAATAAAAGTTCCAGTTGGAACAATTACCTCAAATACAGTACCATCAGATGGGTCTTGGAAATGGGTTCCAACACCAGTTTCAGCTAGAAGAGTATTTAGCTCTTCTTTACTTTCTTTAAGACGCTCTTTAAGAGCTTCACGTTCTTTGGTTAGTTCTACAATTCGTTGCTGTTGGTCAGTTAGCATCATTACCTCCTATGCTAGATGTCGGGGTAAAAAAATTTAACCCTCCAATACTTCCAATACTTTATTAATTTGCCACTCTAGCTCTGCTGACCCTGCTGCTAACCCTGCTGCTGACCCTGCTGCTGAATCTGCTACTGCCCATGCTGCTAACCTTGCTGCTTTTG
>Ga0070753_1001571_pt1 | contig 12696 bp, 20 predicted proteins | sample VirMetDEL_Aug_31_FD_77441 | JGI IMG/M metagenome (GOLD analysis project Ga0070753, IMG submission 77441) | Aqueous microbial communities from the Delaware River and Bay under freshwater to marine salinity gradient to study organic matter... | ecosystem: Environmental > Aquatic > Marine > Coastal... | reverse complement strand
CGGCACCACTTTGGCGATCCTTGAGCGCTCCATGAAGGTGATGAGCGCGGTTCAGGCCCGGCTTCACGCCTCAATGCGGGTGGAATTGCGCATTTTGAGCCGTTTGGTGCGCGATTTCGGCCCCGAACAGTACCCTTATGTGCTTGAAGGCGAGCCGATTGTCTCTGAGGACTTCGATGACCGGGTAGATATCATCCCGGTGAGCGATCCGAACTCTGGAACCATGGCCCAGCGCATCATGCAGTACCAAGCTGCGCTGCAACTGGCCGCCCAGGCCCCGGAAATGTACGACATGCCCCTGCTTCACCGGCAGATGCTGGATATTTTGGGCATTCGGGACGCAGACAAGATCGTTCCCACCAAGCGGGACATGAAACCGACCGATCCGGTCAGCGAAAACATGGACATCATCAACGGAAAGCCGGTCAAAGCGTTCCTGTATCAGGATCACGAGGCCCACATCCAAGTTCACATGTCCATGCTGCAGAATCCGAAGATCATGGAGGTTATGGGCAAGAGTCCGAACGCCCAGAAGGCCATGGCAGAGCTGGCAGCCCATGTTCAGGAACACGTTGCCTTCCAGTTCCGCGATCAAGTGGAGCGCGAGCTGGGTGTGGAGCTGCCTCCGCCCAACGAGCCGCTGCCTGAAGACATCGAACTGCGGATCTCGCGCCTTGCTGGCCCGGCAGCAGCCCAGGTTACCGGCAAAGCGCAGCAGCAGCAGCAGATGGAGCAGAATCAGAAGCAGATGCAAGACCCGATCCTGCAGATGCAGATGCAAGAGCTTCAGCTCAAGCAGCAGGACATCCAGCGCAAGGCTGAAGCCGACATGGCGCGCATCCAGCTCGACATGCAGAAGGCCATGGCAAAGGCTCAGCTCGATCAGCAGCGCCTGGATCAGCAGGAACGGCTTGAGACCGCCAAGCTCGGCGCCAAGATTGCAGAAAATAACACGCAAGAAGAACTTGAAAGAGCAAGAATTGCTTCACAAGATCAAGTGTCAGGTGCAAAATTAGGCGTGCAAATTGCTAAAGAGGTCATGGGTCGTTGACCACAGAACTAGACATACTTGATTATTTGCGGTCAAATATCAGGACGCAAATGAATGAAATCGCTGATCATTTGAGCGGCGGTGCTTGCAAGGACTTCGGGGATTACCAGAAGTGCTGCGGGATCATTCAAGGATTAGCTTGGGCCGAGCGAGATCTTCTGGATCTTCGGGCCAAGTACGAGGAGGCATAGCGACACCGAGCGCTATTACTCGGTGCGGCGACTCTAGGCGCCTTTCCTAGTGCAAGCGACTTCAGGCGTTATCCTGATGCGAGGAGACTATGAGCGAAGCAGAGCAGCTCATTGCAGATACGGTCGATGATGACCGAAAGAAGGCCCGACAATTACCCTCACCCCGGGGGTATAAGGTGCTTATTGCACTGCCCGATCCCGAGAAGGCGTACGAAGGCGGCATCATCAAGTCGTCCAAGGCCCTTCACGAAGAGGAGATCGGGTCTATCGTAGGGATGGTCCTTGAACTAGGGCCAGACTGCTATAAAGACCCTAGCAGATTCCCCTCTGGTCCCCTGTGCAAGCAGGGCGACTGGATTCTCATGCGGAGCTACTCAGGCACCCGGTTCAAGGTGCATGGCAAGGAGTTCCGCTTAATCAACGACGACAGCGTTGAGGCTGTGGTCGAAGATCCACGGGGGATTGTTAAGGCATGATGGAAGCTAAAGAGCAGTACCTAGACGACGGCGCCTCGGCAGAGGACAAGTTCTTCGGCGTTAAGGCTACCTTTGAAAAGAAGAAGCCCAAGATCGAAGACGAGGACTCTGATGTCGAGATCATTGACGACCGCCCCCCTGAGGACCAGCGTTCTCCCAAGGCCAAGTCCAATGACGACGACCTCGATGACGATGAGCTAGGCCAGTATTCTGAGAAGGTTCAGAAGCGGCTAAACAAGCTCAAGTACGAGTTTCATGAGGAGCGCCGTCAGCGTGAAGCTGCAGAGCGGATGCGCGAGGAAGCGGTTCGTGCAGCCCAGCAGCTCGCCAACAAAAACAAGGAGTACGAATCTCTCGTATCCCGGGGCGAGCAAGCCCTGATCGAGCAGGTTCGGGAGCGAGCGCAGCTCTCCCTGAATCAAGCCAAGGAAGCCTACCGGAAAGCCTACGAAGAGGGCGACACGGACAGCATTCTTGAGTCCCAGGACAAGCTGTATCGCGCTCAGGCAGAGCTTGCCGAGGCCGAGAAGTATCGGTCCTCTTACTCCCAAAACGCCCAGCAGTACAAGGCGCAACAGGATGAGCTACGTCGCCAAGAGATCGCCCGTCAGGCGGCTCTCAGTGTGGCACAGCAGCAGCAAGCTCAACCCCAGGTCAGCCCCGAGGCACAGGCCTGGGCAGAGAAGAACCAGTGGTTCATGCGGCAAGGTTATGAAGAGATGACCGCCCTGGCCTACGGTTCGCATGAGGCTGCGATCCGCAAAGGGATTCAGCCCAACTCGCCTGATTACTTTGACTACATCGATAACCGCATGCGTGCGGCTTTCCCGGAACACGACTGGTCGGATGAGCGGACTAATGGACGTACCGCGACTGCGACGACCGGATCGAGACCCTCGTCGGTGGTGGCACCCTCCGGTAGGAGCAACGGTGCCAAACCGCGCAAAGTGCAGCTAACGTCCACTCAGGTCGCTCTCGCCAAGCGTCTTGGGTTAACCAATAAGCAGTATGCCGATCAGCTCTTGAAGGAGAAAGGATGATGGCAGTCGAGCGCACCCCCCGAGAAAGTGAAACGCGAGAGGATGAAGCGCGGCCATCCGATAGCTGGGTACCGGCATCTATTTTGCCCAACCCGACTCCCAGGGATGGCTGGGTTCACCGTTGGATTCGGACCTCCATTGTAGGTCAGTCGGACAACACCAACGTATCCCGCATGTTCCGAGAAGGATGGGAACCCTGTAAAGCAGAGGACTATCCTGAGCTTAAGCTTCGCTCCGACATTGGGTCGAAGTTTGATGGGAACATCGAGGTTGGCGGGTTGCTGCTGTGCAAGGCTCCCAAAGAGAAAATGGAAGCTCGGAATCGGCACTACCTTCAAGTTGCGGCTAACCAAATGCAGTCCGTTGACAACGGCTTCTTGCGGGAGAATGATCCGCGTATGCCTCTGCTCAGGCCCGAGCGAAGCACGCGGACAACCTTTGGGAAGAAGTGATTCCCAAATCCCATAAATAAGGAGCATATCAATGGCTACTTCAGCAACCCCTAGCGGGGCGGAACCCACTGATACCCTAAGCGCCAGCGGCTCGTTCACGGGCAAGGTGCGCCATATCAAGATTGCCAGTGCGTATGGCACGGCTATCTTCTACGGCGACTTCGTTAAGCTGGTCAGCACGGGTACGCTTGAGAAGGCTGCAGTCACCACCGCCGTTGTGGCAGGTACTGTCGGCATTTTCGTTGGCTGTGCGTTCACCGACCCGACCACCAACCAGAAGACGTTCTCCCAGTACTTCCCGGCGTCCACCGCTGCGGATGATATTGTGGCTTACGTCGTTGATGATCCTCGTCTGCTGTTCCGCATGCAGGGCGACGGTTCCATTGCCCAGACGGGCCTTGGTAACAACGTCCAAGCGATCAGCACCGCTGGATCGACGAGCATTGGTCGGAGCCGCAATGCGCTTGATGCAAGCTCTATTGCGACCACCAATACCTTCCCGCTCCGAATCGTAGACTTCGTAGACGGCCCTAGCAGTGCTGTTGGTGATGCTTACACCGACTGTATTGTGACTTGGCTGCCTGGAAGCCATGCCTACGATACGGCCCTTGGCGTTTAATTAGGAGGCCTAAGCAATGGCTATTTCACGCGCACAAATGCTGAAGGAACTCCTGCCGGGGCTTAACGCGCTTTTCGGTTTGGAGTACGACAAGTACGAAGATGAGCATGAGCTTATCTACGAAACTGAGTCGTCCGAGCGGTCCTTTGAGGAAGAAGTGAAGCTGTCTGGCTTTGGTGCTGCCCCCGTGAAAGCGGAAGGCGCTGCCATCAGCTACGACGCGGCACAGGAGTCCTTCACGGCTCGCTACAACCATGAAACGATTGCAATGGGTTTCTCGATCACCGAGGAAGCGATGGAGGACAATCTTTACGATTCTCTTTCCGCTCGCTACACCAAGGCCCTTGCTCGCGCCATGGCGTACACCAAGCAGGTCAAGGCTGCTTTCCCGCTCAACAACGGCTTCTCCAACTCTTTCCAGTCTGGGGATGGCGTTAACCTCTTCACCGCTTCTGGTGATGGGGTTACGGGCGGTGACGGTCACCCGCTGGTGAACGGTGGCAAGAACAACAACCGCCCGGTTGTTGGTGCAGACCTCAACGAAACGTCCCTGGAGAACGCGATCATCGATATCGCTGCCTTCACCGACGAGCGTGGTCTGCTGATTGCTGCCCGGCCTCGTCGCCTCATCGTGCCCCCGGCTCTGATGTTTACGGCAGATCGTCTGCTGGAAACCACTCAGCGCGTCGGCACGGCGGATAACGATATCAACGCGATCCGCAACATGGGTGCGATCCCTGAGGGTTACGCAGTCAACCACTATCTCACGGACAACAATGCCTTCTTCCTCATCACTGATGTTCCGAATGGCATGAAGCACTTCCAGCGTACTCCGCTGGAAACGTCCATGGATGGTGACTTCGACACCGGCAACGTCCGGTACAAGAGCCGCGAGCGCTATTCTTTCGGCGTCAGCGATCCTCTTGGGATTTATGGCTCGCCTGGATCGAGCTGATAGTGCAGTATAGAGGGGGGCTTCGGCCCCCCTTTTTCTTCTGACAGCATTTTGCTGACACTAGCCAAGACAGGAGAAACTCATGGCTAATACGACTTTTAATGGGCCGGTTCGGTCTGAAAACGGCTTTGAAGTCATCACCAAGGATGCCACCAGTGGCACCGTGACGACCTCTCTCGATATCGGCTCTGATGGCGCTATCGACCTGACCTACTCCAGCGCTTCGACTGGCGGGTCTAACGTCGAACCCATCGTGATGGAAAACACCATGACGGGTGCTGGCGGTCTGGCTGGCCGTGCGCGCTTCCAGCTCAACGCTGACGCCGCCCTCGGCAGCTACTCCAACGCCCTCAAGGCCATCGCCGTTTACGGCGCCTCCGGCAAAACCACCGGCCTGGGTTCTGCCTTTGTGGCAGAAATGACCCTGTCCGCTGGCACCGACGGCGGCACCTACGCTCCGCTTGAGATTGAGCTGAACGCTCCGACCGGCGCCGACACGGGCACCCTGACCTCGTTCATCCATATCTCTACCCAAGGCGCAGATGTTGCGACGATTGACGACAACGTCCGCCTGTTCAACCTTGCTGGCGTGACTGCCGGGACGGGTCATGTGTTCCAAACCGGAAGCACGGCACCTGCGACGGTGGGCGGCTCCCTTAAAGTTCGGGTAGCGGGAACTGATTACTACATGATCCTTTATACGAGCGAAGTCACTGCCTAATGTTGGACAAAGAAGGATTGGAGCGCCTGAAGTCTCAGGCGGTGGAGCAGAGGGACAAATACGTTCAGATGCTCCATGAGGCCAACGGGGCCATTGGGATGCTGGATTTCCTTTTGGCCCAGTTGGATCAAGCCCCATCAGAAGAGGAACAGGTTGATGGATAGTTTGTCTCAAATCAGGCAGGTCAGCCGCCGGGAGTCGGGCTTTGTACTGCTTGGTCCCAACAGACTAAAGCTGGTGTCGTTAACTGGCACGGCCAACGAAGGCAAGCTGACGATTTACGACACCGACACGGCCCCCGTGGCCGGGACGTATGCGCAGTCTGGAACGACGGTGACCGTTACCAAAACGGACCACGGGCTGTCCACCGGGGATGTGGTTGGGATTTGCTTCGCAACGGGGACCGGGGGTACGGCAACGTCCGGCAACTACCCCATTACCGTGACTGCGACCAACACGTTCACGATCACCATGCTGAACGAAGATACGATCACAAACACTCCTGCGTGCAACTACGTCGCAAACAGCGGAGCCACGCAGCCAAAGCCAAAGCGCTGGCTGATGTGTAAAACCATTTCGGCAAACGATGTTTTTGCCAACGTCTTTGAGCTGCCCAACAGCGGCTTTCAGACAAAGCTCGGGACGTATTTTCTCATGAGCAACTTGTCTGAAGCTGATGTGTTTTACGAGTAAGTGGTTGTGACCGCAAAGAAAAAAGCCCCCGCCAAGAAGACCAAGTCTCGTGTCAACGAGGCGGGGAACTATACGAAACCCGCGCTTCGCAAACGGATCTTTGAGAAGATCAAAGCCGGGAGCAAGGGCGGTAAGCCAGGGCAGTGGAGCGCGAGGAAGGCCCAGATGCTCGCCAAGGAATACAAAGACCAGGGCGGAGGCTACCGGGACTGATGGCGCTCAAAAAGCCGCAGAAGAGCCTCAAGAAGTGGACCAAGGAGGAGTGGGGCACCAAGTCTGGCAAACCCTCCACCCAGGGCAAGAAGGCCACCGGAGAGCGCTACCTGCCCAAGAAGGCCCGGGAAGCCCTGTCCGATAAGGAGTATGCGGCCACCTCCGCCAAGAAGCGCGAGGACACGAAGAGGGGCAAGCAGCACAGCAAGCAGCCCGAGAAGATTGCCAAGAAGACGGCGAGGCATAGACGATGAGCCTGACCGACGCAGAGAAGAATCGATTAAAGAAGGCTGGCCTGACCGGCCTGAATAAGCCCAAGCGGACCCCGAACCACCCGAGCAAGAAGGGGGTGGTTGCGGTGCGGGACGATGGCAAGATGAAGATCATCCGCTTCGGTGACCAGAGCATGGGGCACAATTACTCCGAGGAAGCACGGAAGAACTTCAAGGCGCGCCATGGCAAAAACATCAAGAAGGGCAAGACCTCTGCCGCCTATTGGGCAGATAAGGTTTTTTGGGCAGGTAAGGGAGGCTCTAAGAAGTCTCCTCCGAAATCTCAAAAGCAGAAGTTTGGGAAGAGCTGATGGCTATCTCACGAGCGCAAGCAGGCAAGCAGACCAAGAACGCCCCGGCCTCCAAAGGCAAGAAGCAGGCCAAGGTGAAGAAGGTCATGAAAGAGTTCAAAGAAGGCACCCTCAAATCTGGTGGCTCAGGCCGAAAGGTTAAGAGCCGGGATCAAGCGATTGCCATTGCCATGTCCGAGGCAGGCATGAAGAAGAAGAGGAAGAAAAATGGCTAAATACAAAGACGACTTTAAAAGCACCCTTAAGATGTTTAGCCCGGCCTATGCGATGGCTACGGACGGGGTAAAGGGGCTTGGCGATACACTTCTAGGCAAGGCATTGCTTCTTAATCCGACTACTCGGGGCATGGTGAAAGATAAAATTCCGGGGGCAGGAGATCGAGAAAAAGAAGAGGCAGCAAGGATGGCAGAGCTTGATGCTGCAAAGAAAAACCTTCTTGCTGGTCGAGCTGCCCAAAAGCCCATGATGATGGCTGGCGGCGGTATGACTTCCCGCAAGCGCCCCATTGATGGCAAGGCAACCCGTGGCAAGACCAAAGGACGGGTTTGCTAATGACCACCAGCGGCACCTATACGTTCAACCTTGATCTTGGCGAAGCCATCGAGGAAGCGTTTGAGCGTGCCGGTCTGGAGGCTCGGAGCGGCTACGACTACCGCACGGCCCGGCGAAGCATCGATCTCCTCATGCTTGAGTGGCAGAACCTTGGCCTCAACTTGTGGACAGTAAAGGAAGGATCTCAGGTACTTACGCCGGGCACGAACAGCTACACCCTAGATCCCAAGGTACAAGATATTATTGAGGCGTACCTGCGTACAGATTCTGGCAATGTTTCCAGTCAGTTTGACCAGAGTATGTCGAGGATCTCAGTCAGCCAATATGCACATTTGTCGAACAAGCTGACCCAGTCAAAGCCCTTGGAGTATTACGTTGAGCGCAGCCCGTCAGGAATCACGATCAAGCTCTGGCCCGTCCCCGATAGCCAAGAGACCTATACTTTCGGCTATTACTACATGGAGCGAGTCGAAGATACGGGCAAGCCTGCATCCAATAACATGGACATCCCGGCGCGGTTCCTTCCGTGTCTTGTGGCCGGTCTGGCATACAAACTGAGCATGAAGTACGCCTCCGCTACGGATCGGGCGGCCATGCTCAAGGCCGACTACGATGAGCAGTGGATGATGGCCTCGGATGCAGCCCGGGAGAAAGCGTCCCTATTTGTTGCGCCTGGGGGGTACACATTTTGAGTTACGCCGCTGGCAAGTATGCGTTTGGTTATTGCGACCTAACGGGCTTCCGCTACCCGAAAAAGGATCTCGTGCCCCTGGTGGTGAATCAGCGCCGCACGGGTTTACTTGTGGGGCGGGATGTCCTCGACCCTGATCAGCCGCAGCTTCAGCTCGGGAAGGTCCGCACCAACGATCCTCAGGCGCTGCGCAACCCGCGCCCTGATCAGTCGCAGGAGGAGAGTCGCAGGCTCTTTGCCTGGAACCCGGTTGGCGGCGGGATTACGGCGCTCGGCAGCAGGACGGTCGGGCTGGACATTGAGGCCCAGGTGGGCCGCGTGACGGTGGTGACCTCCTGATGGCCTGGACATTCACAACGCTCAAGACGGCAATCCAAGATTACTTGGAGACCACCGAAAGCACCTTCGTTGCCACCCTGCCGACGATCATCCAGCAGGCAGAGGATCGCATCCTCAAGAGCGTTCAACTGCCCGACTTCCGCGTCAACAAGACCGGCAGCATGACCACCGGCAACGCATACCTGCAGGTGCCTTCTGATTTCCTGGCACCCTACTCCCTGGCAGTGGACAACAGCGGCTATGAGTTCTTGTTGTTCAAGGATGTGAACTTCATCCGCGAGCTGTACCCAGATGCAACGGCCACCGGGGTGCCCAAGTATTACGCGATTTTCGATGACAACTCGTTCATCGTCGGCCCGACTCCGAATGCAGACTTCAGCGTAGAGCTGCATTACTTCTACAAGCCCGAGTCGATCACCGTATCGGTCAGCGGCACGAGCTGGCTTGGAGATCATGCGGAAAGCACCCTGCTTTACGGCTGCCTTGTGGAGGCCTACACCTTTCTGAAGGGTGACGCGGATCTGCTTCAGCTTTACATGGCCCGGTATGAGGACGCCCTTGCCAAGCTCAAGTCGCTAGGTGAGGGGTATAATACGACCGACAGTTATCGATCAGGCGCCGTAAGGCAGCAGAGGGCCTAAATGTTTGATGTATCTGTAACACATAGCGGGACGGTTAACGTCGTCACCACGAGCAATCACGGTCTCCCGGTAGAGCATTGGGCAGACCGGGCTTCTGACACCATCATCTCGGTGGGGCAGCAGAGCCACCCGGTTATCGCTGAGCAGGCAAATGCCTTCAAGGACACGATCCGCCATGTGGTCCTGCACTACATGAAAGAGGCCGTGAAGAGCGATAGAACAACCCTGATTGCGTCCCTGGAGAAGGCGGGGCAGCAGGACATGGCAAACCTACTGAGGGCAAAGTAATGGCTATCACTCAGGCTGTATGCACCTCGTTTAAGCAAGAGCTTTTACAGGGCATCCACAATTTCACGAACGGTTCTGGCGGCGGGACGACCACCACCACCGGCACCGGCAATGCGTTCAAGCTCGCGCTGTACACCAGCTCGGCTACCCTGGATGCCACCACTACGGCCTACACGGTGACCAACGAGGTGTCCGGTACGGGCTACAGCGCAGGCGGTGGCGCCCTCACGAACGTCACTCCGACGACCTCTGGCACCACGGCGCTGACGGACTTTGCGGATCTCACGTTCTCGTCGGCCACGATCACGGCCCGGGGCGCGCTGATCTACAACTCGTCCACCACGGCAGGCACGGCTGATCGGGCAGTGCTGGTGCTTGATTTCGGCGGGGACAAGACCTCGACCGCTGGCGACTTCACCATCCAGTTCCCCACGGCGGACGCTTCCAACGCAATCATTCGGATTGCATAAGGAACCGTAATGGCTAACGCCACGGTTGCCTTTGAGGGTTGGGATAGCTCAACCCATGGTTGGGGGCAGGGCGGCTGGGGCGAAGGTATTGCCGTACCCGGCATTACCGCAAATGAAGGCACGGTCACTGTCGATGCCCAGGCCGTTGTATCGGTCACCGGGCAGGCTGTCACCAGTGTTGTCGGCACCGTCACCGTTGTTGCAGAGGCTGTGGTCTCCCCCACGGGAGAGGAGATCACCTCGGCCAGCGGCACGGTCTCTATCGTTGCAGAAGCAAACGTCCCGCTCACCGGCAATGAGGCGACCGCCAGCGAAGGCACCGTAACGGTCGATGCTGCGGCCAATGTGCCGGTCACAGGCGAGGCTCTGGCGCTCCAGCAAGGCTCTGTGACGGTAACGGCAGGGGCAACCGCAGCGGTCACTGGAGAGGCCATCACGGCGTCTGCAGGCACGGTTACGGTTACAGGGATTGCAAACGTATTCCCCACCGGCCAAGTGGTCACTCTATCCGAAGGCACGGTCACTGTTGCTGCAAACGCAGATGTCCCTGTCATCGGGCAGCAGCTCAGCATTCAGGTAGGGAAGGTTCAGGTCTGGGGGCTGGTTGATGATGCTCAGACCGCAAACTGGGTGGATACTGGCGGTGGTCAAACGGCGGCGTGGTCAGAGGTAAACACGGCTCAAAACCCTAACTGGCAGGAAGTCGCCTGATTAAATGTACAATGGCCCTGGGCCAAATGACGAGGTAAGAACATGGCAACCTATGTAAACGATCTTCGCCTGAAAGAGATCGCTACTGGTGACGAGGCAGGCACCTGGGGAACCTCGACCAACACCAACCTCCAGTTGATCGGCGAGGCCCTGGGCTACGGCACGCAGGACTGCTTCGCCTCGGACGCGGACGCCACGACCACGGTCGCTGACGGCGCCACGGACCCGGCTCGCGCCATGTACTTCAAGGTGACCTCCTCGGCCACCCTGACCGCGACCCGCACCCTGACCATCGCCCCGAACACGGTCAGCCGGGTGATGCTCATTGAGAACGCCACCACCGGCTCCCAGTCCATCGCCATCTCCCAGGGCAGCGGCGGCAACGTCACCATCGCCAGCGGCCAGACCAAGATGGTCTACCTCGACGGGGCGGGTTCTGGCGCGGCTGTGGTTGATGCCCTGGCGGATCTTGAGCTGGGCACCATCACCGTCGCCAACCTCACCGCCACCACGGCGGACATCAACGGCGGCACCATCGACGGCGTGACCATTGGCGGGTCGAGTGCTGGGGCGGGGACGTTTAGTGGTCTGACGGTTGCAGCATCAGTACCAACCATTAATTTTGAAGATACTGATGGAAATACGACACACACGATAGCTGGTGGTGGCAACGGAGATTTAAATATATCGGTTGACCCAACAGATACAGGCACTAACTCTAGTAATTTTAGAGTCAGTGTTGATGGTAAAACATTTCAACAAATTGATGCTACAGGCGACATCTCCTTCTACGAGGACACCGGCACCACGCCTAAGTTCTTCTGGGATGCGAGTGAAGAAAGCTTAAACATTGGCACTACCTCTGGGACAGCCGACAGGCGGCTACATATTACGGGCGCAGGCCCCAGCACTGCTGCGAGCCAATTTGGCATTGTCGCAAACCCATCGTATCCAACATCAGTGACGACTAATGTTTTTAACCTTTACACGGGGCCAAACTTAACATCAGGCACAACCCTTACCAACCTCTATAATTTGTATTTAGAGGCAAACAACATTACCGGCTCAACGGTAACTAACTCTTTTGGCTTGTATCAAGCAGGGAGTGGGGATAAGAATTACTTTGCAGGCAACGTCGGGATTGGGACGAGTTCGCCTGCAAGACCATTAGAGGTTTTAGGGAGTGGTGACACTTTAGTTAGAATCACTGGTGGTTCTGGAAATGCTAAAGGAATTGAATTTTATAAGGGCAGTGGAACTGCAACACAACTTTACAATGTTTCTGATGATTTAAGAATATTTACAAACGCAGCAGAAAGAATGCGTATTGATGACAGCGGCAACCTCGGCTTGGGCGTGACGCCGAGTGCGTGGAGTTGGCGAGCTTTGCAAGTTGGTTCGTTTGGTGGATTTTTTGCAACCAATAGTGCAGCTTATGCTTCATACCTTGGAAATAACGCCTATTACAACGGGACAAACTGGGTATATCTCGCCAGCTCAGGCGCAGTGCATTACGAACTTGCAGGAGGCGACGGGGCGCATAAGTGGTACACCGCCCCCTCCGGCACAGCAGGCAACACGATTTCGTTCACGCAGGCGATGACGCTGGATGCGAGTGGGCGGCTTCAAATCGCAACAACCAACTCATCCGCCACAAACACAAAATTAGTAGCTGGTGCTGGGCTTGCAACCACCGATGGCGTGATTGTTGCCAATACAGCAAATGGAAATTACGCAGCTTTAACGCTTTCAAACTGGGATGGAACTGCAACCACTCAAGGCCCTCGTCTTGTATTTGATAACAGTGGCCGCGGCTTTTTCGTTATTGGTGGCTCTGATGGCGCAAATAATTTTGATATTTGTCGCACTTGGGGAACCCCAGATGTCCGCATCGACTCCAGCGGGAACGTCGGCTTGGGGTTAGTGCCAAATACTTGGAGCGTAGGCAAGGCGCTTGAACTTGGGTTTGAAGGCAATGCTCTTTGGGGTAACGCTGCCGACGAAGTAATT
>Ga0070753_1001570_pt1 | contig 12704 bp, 8 predicted proteins | sample VirMetDEL_Aug_31_FD_77441 | JGI IMG/M metagenome (GOLD analysis project Ga0070753, IMG submission 77441) | Aqueous microbial communities from the Delaware River and Bay under freshwater to marine salinity gradient to study organic matter... | ecosystem: Environmental > Aquatic > Marine > Coastal ... | reverse complement strand
TTACCAAAGTTATTATTCTTAATAAAGAATGTTGATATACCTTGGAAAGATCCAATGGAACTAAAAATTGTGCCAGTAGGCACTGATAAAACTTCAGTTATGTTTGAAGCTAACTTAATGTGAGTATTGATAATAGAGTCTAGAACATCAAAGCCTTCTCCAAATTCATTCCTATCTTCGATAAGATAGTAATTTGGAATTAAGTTCTCTATAGCATCAGAAAAATTTCTTTTGCTATAGAGTTTTTTATTTGGAGAAAAGTTTTTACTATTCATTATACTCTCTCAATATTAATAGTGTAGTTGTTTAATTGAATAAACTCATTAAAATCAATAAAGACTCTCTGAGGATAGTTATCTATAGTTGCGAAAACTACTTCAGGCAACGCAAAGATTTCTCTAGCTAATTCTTGTGGGATAAAACTTTCTCCGAAATCTCTATTACCTACAGAAAAATATTTTGTAATTACATTAGCTACTTTAGTTTTAATAGCCTCCTCATCTTCTAGTAGTTCTCTAGAAACTCTAATTGTAGTGATTAAATCTAGAGTTCTAACTAAGCCATCCACAATAACAACATCATCGGTTATCATCTTTTTAGGTTCTATTGCTTCTAGTAAGTCTCTCTTAAATACAGGACTAGCTTTCTTAAGCTGTAGATCATTAGCTTTCTCTAAAACATAAATATCTATTATATTTGCTGATGAAAAAGCTCTTCTAACCGCCGTAACTGACTTACCGACTAAACCGTAATTAGTTCTAAATGAGTTACAGAAACTGTTGTAATCACTCAAGGTAACTAATCTATCCTGTCTTCGGAAAGACAGCGGAGCATATTTCTTAGCTTGATCAATTGTCTCTGCGTTAGCTCCTCCTGTAGCGACTGACGTGTTCTCTAGTGTGGCTTGAAGCGAAGCCCCTCCTGGGATGGTCAGAGGTAGTGGAGCGTTTATAAAACTCTCTCCTATGTTGCCTCTCTGCCCTCCACCAACACGATAAGTCACTGTAAAAGTGTCCCCAGGTGCCGGTGACTTTGCTACAGCGTTGTCTCCGAATACAACCGTGGCTCTAAAATCGTCATCTGCTACCAACTGAAAAACTTTTGAATCAGTTCCGCTTACAAAGAATAAGTTTTCTGTTTCAGTATATCTACCTCTAGTCTCAGAAACTCCTTCTATAAAAACTTCAACCGATCCTTCTACTATCGGAGCTAATTCTAGGTTAATAGACTTAATTCCAAAATCAGCATTAAATTTTCCAGTTTTCTTTACTAAAGCTCCTTCAAGTAACACTAAATTAGTGAATATAATACCTTCTTGGTTGACACTTTCACTTTTAAGTAATTCTATAGAAGAGTCTGCATTTGAATTTTCTAAAAGACCATTAGTAACTTTGTATAGGGTAAAACTTAAAGATTCTCCGTCTTCTGGGGAACTGACGGTGATGACTCTAGAAGTTGCAGGAATCGTTAAAGTAGCTCCAGGGTCTGAAACAAAGGCATCAGATGGAAATGTTAGTTTTGCATTTGCGATAGCTGCTGTAGGCCCTTTCATACGAACGCCTATTAATTCTAGTAACTTCTTTATGCTGTTTCTATTTTTAGCTGTTCTTAGATAGTTTTCATTAGCTAAAAAGTCTGCTTTCATTGATGTCACTGCTCCGACATAAGAAACTAAATCAATCAACATGACTCCTAAATCAGAACTTACAAAGTTATTGTAATCAAGTGGATAAACAGACTTAACGTAATTAACTAAGTTAGTTCTAATTGAATTAAAATCAGAGCCAGCATAGTTAATCAATGATGCTTTCTTAGCAGAATCAAATTCTCTTGCTAGCTTCATGAAGTCTGAGCTAACGGTTCCATTAAAGTTCATATTGATACATCCACTTCAAATTGAGTATTCTCATCTTCTCTAATTTGACAAGACAATTTAATTATTAAGGTGGGCAGACCATATTTAGTAGATTCTTCTTGTCTATAAATTTTTAGTCTGTTTACTTTTACATAAGGTATATAATTACTTATAGAAGTTAATATTCTTGCTCTAGCTTCGACTACTAAGTTTTCATCAAAAGGCTCAAATAATAAAGACTCTAAGTCGCAACCAAAAGCAGGTAACATAACTCTCTCTCCGGGAGCTGTAGAGAGAAGCTGCTTTAGATTACTTCTTGCTAAAGATATCTCTACGTTAGGTTGAACATAACTTTTCCCAGGATTCTTTTTGAAGGGAAATCCTATACCAGTTCTAGGTATATACTGATTTTCTTTTGTAGTTGATGCTATTTTTGGTTGTAGAAGAGTTCCTACAACAGTCGTATTAGTATCTAAATTAGCCATAATAATATATACTATCCTATGATCTCTTTGTATTTATTAAATAGCTTCTTACCTATGGTAATTAACGACGGAGCATCAAAGTGAATACCAGTGAGATAATAAGTCCTATCAAAACCTGCATAGGGTTCTGTTATAAACGAAAGATTATCTACGTCAATAAGTGATACATTTAAAGATTCACTATTAGCCGCTTCGTTTTGTTGTGCTCTTACTTCGTCAGTAAAGATGAACGATACTGGTTCTGGTCCATCTGGACTCAGAATGTATTGACCATATGCAGGTAATTCTTTTTGAGCTTGTGTTATAATCCAAGGAGTATCTTGTGTAATTCCTTGTATACCTTTTAGTTGATCTTGCACTCTCTCATACAACACCTCAAAATCTGTTAGCCATCCATCAGCAACCACACTTGAGAATGCAGGGAATCTCATGGTTCCTGGATACACTGATGCTTCATTTTCTCCTTGCATCATTATTACAGCTTTAACTTCATAGGGTTCTGGGACTGCGGCCAATGCGTTAGTAACGTCCCTATTCAGTTCATAATATTTGTGATAATGAGGCACTGTGTCATCAACGGTTGTAATGGGATTAGCTCCTGCGCTAAATGTCCAAGAGAGACCACTTGGGAGTCCCGGTAACAGGAGTCTAGAGAAATCATACATCCAAGTTCCGCCATAAGCATTCTTAACAACATAAGCATCTGTCTTAATAGATGAAGATATTCTTATATCATCAGCTACGTGCTTCATGAAAGACACGACAGGACATATTTTTGGATTACCTGTTGTTCGTCCTGGGATTGGCGGAGTGTCGTTTTCCGTGGCTACGTATCTAGTTCTGTTATTCTTTTGGTTAGCGTCCAGAGTAACCCAGCTACCCTCATACTCATTTCCACCAAGATCCGTTGTAAATGGATCCCAAATCTTGGCCCCATCAATTGGCTGAGTATACTCTAGCTGACCCACTGAAGATAGATCAATTAAGTCACCTGCAATGTTACTCTGTCCAATTGCAATGATAACTGGTCTTCTCCATTTAAGCTGTTTAAATAATCTTTCTTGATGCTTATAGGTTTGATTAATTCCTACAGTGTTTAATGTTTTGCTATAAAACTTTACACTTCCTAAGAAACCACGAAGACCACTAATGAGACCTCCATACTCTCCACCCATGAATCCTCCATTCTTGTAGCCGTCTGTATAGCCACCACCTAAAATCCATGGAGTAAAGAAGTTACCTAACTTCGGGCCTGACTGAAGAGATCTTGGAGCTAAAGGACCTACTGACGTGGTATTATAGTTGAAGCTATTATTTTGCTTAAAGCTAGGAATATTTAAAGATCTGTATCTATCGACGCCAAATACATCAGTAAGGGACGAGGTTTCTAAAACCTCACCGTCTAAGTAAATTGATACACTATTTGCCCGGTAATCAACAGATAAAGAAAGAAGCATATACTCATGAACTAGATCTGCTAAACTCTTGCCACTTGCTGTAGTTTTTGTGCTGGAGACAAACATCCCCAAATATCCATTAGTAGTATCACATTCTGGATTAGAGAAGAATGTTGCTGATGAAGCATCATAAGATACAGTTGGGGCTAAAACTAGGCCGTAACCAACAGAAGGGTTTTGTAGACTGAAGTCGTTAGATGGTAAAGACTTCTCTGTCCATCTAACGTCTGTTGTGAAACCAAAAATTAAGCCTCTAGTGTAGTCACTATTCTGTGTAAATGGAACTAAGTTGTAATCTTCATCTCTTACAGCACCAGTTCTAATTCCAACATTCTCATTAGCTAAGATTAACCGATATAGAGAAGACACACCGTTGTCCTTCCAACCAATATCAGAATCCTCTAAAGTTGGCATGTGAATCCAAGTCTCAAAGCCGAAACCATACTTACCATAGGTCCAGTCTTGGAATTCTTTTGAGTCGGGTAGTTTTACGAATGAACCTAATGCAGAAGCACCAATTAGAGGGGCTGGTCCAGAAGCGTTTTCGCAGATACCCTTAAAATAAGGTGCTGCTAAACCAAGATCTGTAAAGAAGTCTTTAGAGCTTTTAGATATTAAGAAAGCATTACCTTCTTCAGTTGAAGTTATACAGTTATTTAAGTTTGCTACTGTTGCAGAAGGCATAACACAGTCTGAATTCAAAAAGTTATAGAGAGCAAACAGCCCATCTGTGTTTACAACTTCACTCATGTTTACTTGGTTAGCACTAGCATCAGAAGCCTTGAGACCGTCTGTCATTATTGCATCGAATCCCAGATCTGGGAAGATTAGGTGGTTCAGCATGGTTTGCTCGCGGCCTCTAACCTTGCTCTGAACAAACTTACCAGACAGAGGTAATACTATTCCTGAAACACTATCAGCCTCAAGGACCAAAGCTTGTTGATCAACCAAAGCTAAAGACAGATTATATTTACTTAAATAACCAAAATCATTAATTGGAACCTGTCCTCGTGGGAATGCAGTTTCTCCTCCAAAAATATTTGGAGCTTTGACAGCAATCTCAATTTGCTTCTTTCTTCTGTCTACTTTAGTATTCAGTTGAGTAACTTCACTTAACAAAGCTTCTTTGAAGTTATCAATAATTGATTGAGAAGTCCCTGAAGCAGTTAGGTCTTCTATTTGAGTTTTTATATCTTGCATTCTCTTATCACGTTGACCCATAAGGGTTTTTAGTAAGGAGTCTGCATTATATTCCTCTCTCATTGCGGCACTGTCATCAATCACAGAGGGATCAAAAATAGAGTTTACCCATTTATCATATGTTTTTCTATTTATTTCTTCGCCTCGACCACCAATATTAGGATCAAAATTGAACTTCCAACGTTCAGCTAAGTCGATAGAATTTTTTCTATCTCTTAGTTGAATCAAGATAGGAGTGATACCTTCATCAGATCGAGAATCATAATAAAGACCGTCGTTAGACAATATGAATTGACCATCCTTACTTAAAGGAGGTCCATACACAAGGCGGATAAGCTCTTCGTCTTCTGCTGGCTTTGCTATCTTGAAGCCTGGGAATCTATCTGCTAAAGCTGGGTTAATTCCTGGCTCTCTGTCTGGGTCTTGTGCGCGGAGATCAAGTTCAGCTTCAATTGCGGTCTGTATTGAAATAACTTTATCGTTTAGAGCATCTAGCTGCTCTAGCCTAGCATTAGCTAGAGCAACACTCCCTGCAATTCTTTCTCCTGTGTAGGATTCAATTGACGTATTGCTTGGAGAGGAAAGAGCATTCTTAACTGCTTCTAAGCATTCTTTAACTTCTTCTATAAACTCTTTTGCGGTCTCAATAAAGCTATAAATTTGCCCAGCAAACTGAATTAGTGCTGCGATTTTTATCGGTAGTTGTGGGTCCCAGTCAGTTAAAGCCCATTTAGCTCGTAATTTCTTTAAGCCTTCTTCTGTAAAATATTCTTCTATACCAAAAAAATCAACAATCTCTTTCCATATTTTTTTAATTTCTTTATCTATTTCTGCTTGTATACTAGCGGTTACATCATGAATTACTGTAAGAATAGGAGTTGGTAATAAGAATAAAACTGCCTCACTGATATCTAAGACACATGTGGGTAGACCGAAAGCTCCTACAGCAGCCGTAAGTAAACCACCCCCACCTGCTATATTACTACCAAAAGAAGTTAAATCAAAATCCGCCATAATTCTCTCTTATATAGCTTAGTTTTCTGCTTGGTTAATAAGATCTAACTCATAATCACTAAACTCAAAAGTAGGATGAATTGCCTTCCTAGCATTTAAGGTCGGGGCTAGGGGTGCTAAATTAACGAAAGCACCATCTAAAGTTGCTCCTAGCGGACTTAATTCTAGAACTCCAACTGAGTTTTGGGTGGCTTGTCCTAGACCATATTGCACAATCGAGAGTGCGTTAATTCCTGAATCGAAAGCTCTTTCATCTACATCTCCTCCTACTATTGTCTCTCTTGCAGCGATATCATCCCCCTCAAGAGGTATCACTCCCCCTGTAGCTCTACAGACACTTCCAGCAGCTAGGTTTATGTCGTTCTTAGCATGTAAATTTATGTCTGTTTCAGACTTAATATTTACTCTATAACCGTGGATAAAGATATCATCATTTGGTGCTCTGATGATTATAGATCCATCTGAATTAAGTTGAATTTTTGCCTGCTCTCCAAAAGCCCGCAACATAATTCGGCTTCTGTGAATCTCCCCAGACCAAGCTACAGAGCCAAACGTTTGATATTTTTTATGAATAGATCCTGCAAATAAGCATACGTCTCTGGCTTCACTATCTAATTTAATATTTCCATACGGCTTGAAGAACAAGCCATCTGGTGGTGTTAACATCGGTCCCGCTATGGGCAAGGCAGGTATAAGTGAGTTTAGACCAATGCCTTGAGATGTTATGTCCACTCCATTGCCATAATATGATTGAATAGTTACCTTACCTGCTTCGGAATGGACTGTTATATCATTTTGTGTTTTTAATAGAATCTCTCTAGCACTGATGGTGTCTCCTGTTGAGTATCCTAGCTTATAGTCTCCGCCAATGATAAGGCCGTCACCTAACTCATTGTTTAGTAACACCACATTTCCGTTTTGGCAATCATTCAAGATGAGCCTCTTACCAAAACCTGATCTTATATTTACTCCTGAATATAACCCTTTTCTATCAGCTCTATGGTTTAATGATATACTGTTTCCTCTTGAGTCACTGATATTAATCATTTCAGGCTCGCCACTGGCATTGAATAACCCAGGAGGAAATAGCCCTTTTTTCTTATAGTCTTTTGGGATTCCCTCCTCCTCATAAGGTTGTTGTTTTATGAAGGCTGATAATCCATCTCTCTTCTTAGGAGGCTCAAAGATTTTAGAATAGTCTTTATGGATTGTCGAAATATAAATGTATTCTTTTGCTATAGAATCAGTTTCTGCATACATAATAAACTGATTTCTTGTAGGAATTGCGAGAATCCTGTATTTCCTGCTCCTGGGATATTCTTTCCTCCGAAGGGTGAGGCATAGGTGACCTTATCTTGGGTTGCGTAATTAGGATCTAATCTTTGGACTGTTAGAGATCCTGCTACTGTAGACATGACTTGTCCTATGTATAGTTTCATTTTTTACGCCTCTTTTGGAATATCATTAGGAAGCCTCAATCTCTGTAATGTAAAGTTACTATCACAAGACGTAGGTGTTATCTTATGTTTAATTCCTATTATAGTATATCCTGCCGATAAGTAACTATCAAATACTTGTGATGTGTTATCTCCAATGAGTTTAGGTCTATTTGCGTATAACAAACAAGGATAGTTTAACCAGTAATTACTAGAGATATTGAAAAATGGAAGTGTATCTATCTCTACATTAAATCTTAATTTGCTAGTAAAATCAAAGATCCTATTATAAAGGACTGCTGCGTCAGCATAATCGCTTACAGATCCAATCACTATCTTACTAGTAAAGTAGTCTTCTGTTGAGAATATATTTTCATCCTCAAAAAGACCATCATCTCTAATTAAATCACCTACTATTTGACTGAGTAGTCGTTGAGTTAATTCTTCATCTGTATTAGTAATTGAATCAAAAGTAACTTGATCTAAATCAACATTAGTGAAATCTAGTTCTTTAGTGTCTTCTAAAAACACATCATTTGTTATAATATAGTTACCTAATTTTGTTAGTTTAGCTGAAGCATATTCTCTATTTTTTCTAATCTCTTCTTGAACTAAGCCAGCGACTTTAACTCTTAAATTTGTATAAGCAGTTTGATTATTACTAGCTCCTGCTCTTGGTTGATTACCAACTCCACTGTCTGGGAAGATTTGTCTTGAAGGTTTTGTGTAACCAAAGGACAAGGCATCTACTATACCTGATCTTATCTTCTTAAATGAAGCTAATTTTTTAGCTCGAAGTTCATTTTGAACTAATGCTGCTTGAGAGTAAAACTTTGGTGCTTCGGTGAATACACCATAAAGAAAAGCCGTATAAAGATTATTCTCTTCTGTCTTTATAGATAAAACATTAGGATTAGCTACATTATATCTAAACACTGGGAAGTTTTCTATATTACTCGTTAAGGATTCGCTCTCTAGTAACGACTCCATCGTATATTTTTCGGTGTCCTTAATTTTAGACTCGTATAAGTTGAGACTTCTCCAGCTAGTGTTTAGATACTCAAATGCTCGATTATTCTCAGGTAGTTGGCTAAAGGTTGAGGTAGCATGATTTTCTAACCTCTCTCCATAAAGTAATGCTCTAACTACAGACTCAGTTCCTATCAAGATAACTGGGGCTGATCTGTCGAAGTAATCATCTAGAGGTTTTGGGAGATCCGTTAGATCACTATCTGTGTTAGCTCCTAGAATATTTCTTATAAAGTAATCAATATATCTAACATCACCTTCACGAACTAAAACGGTCTCTTCCCCAACAAGCTTACCTAAACCACTCATCAAGTCTTCTACTTTACTTTTAATTGCTTGTCGTTTAGCTTCTGCTGTTTTATTATCGGCATTTTCATCTGAGCGGACTTCCATGACTAGAGAGTCTGTCTTTTGAAAATCAGACCTAGTAAATTCTGTTCCTAGCTTATCATCTAAAGGTTTTGTAAGTAACTCTAAAGCCTCAGTGTAGGCTTGTGTCGCAAAAACATCATCAAATTGTAAGTCAGGTCTATCCCTAAGTAAGCTTATACTAGCTCGTAATTTATCCTTGTCATTAGTTATCTTACTGCCTGCTATTTTAGCTAAGTCATCACATACAAAAAACAAATTTTTTGTCTGCGTAAAAGTTGATCTAAGAAAATCATTAATTACAGTTTTATATTCGTAATCAAACTTACTAAAACCAAAAAGATAACTTAAGCATAAACTTGCATTAGCGTCTCCTGGTGAGAACTTAATCTCATTCGCGAGGGTCCAAGAGGCTTCTGTTAATGCTGTATTTCTCTCAGAGATAATATTAATATTATTAATAGTCTCAGTTTCTGTGGTTAAAAACTTGTCTCTTAATAAATCTAGTGTCTCGTGTATTCCAAGATTAATAGCTAAGTTAAGTTGAATGGTTCTAGGTTGATCAAAATCTTGAAGAGTCGCAGCAGACATTAGAGTCATAGCTATAAAGCCTGACCAGTAATCTAAGTTATCTCCTACACCAAATAAAACATAAAATACGTTTCTAGGAAAATCCTTGTAGTATGATTTTGTTTTAAATCTATTTAAAAATGAATTAATTAGTTTGTATTCAAAATCATAGTTTGTAACTAAAAACTCTACACTTAAGTTACCTTCACTATTAGAAACCTTAGTTCCTTGTAAAGTGTATTCAAAGTTTAAAATTGTTGAATTATCTGAGTCGATAACCAAAAAGGTAGAGCTATCTGGATCATTTGCCTCATCCAGAATATCAGAAGCTTCATTTAGAAATTCGCCAAAAGTTTTGAAAGTTCTCCCAGGACTTGTATACAATATTGGTATATCTGGGTTATTGGTGATTAATATTGTAGGTTTTATAACTTCATCAATCATTTTGGCACTCTTATTCTTGATCCAGTTAAATAGTCTTCAAATACGTCATACTTATTCGATATTAAGCAGATATACCATAAAGCGTCAGGATCTTCTAGGAAGACATCAGCTATTAGATCAGGTCTAGATGAAAACTCATTAGGGACTATTCCTGGTTTAGTAGTTTGATCAGGTTTGAGTTTTTCAACATACCGATCCGCTTGAGTATTACCTACAATACTAGTAATATCTCGTCCTCTATGATTATAGACTGATGATCCAATAGAATAATGACTCATTTTTTATCTCCTAATACCTAACTACGCAAAGTTATTGAATCCTGCATTATCATCTATTTGAGGCTGAAAAGACTCAGAGAAATCTGTGTCAGCAAATAGTGGCTGAATACTTCCCGTATCTAGAACATGCTCCCACCCTGCTATATTCTCGGATTGTTTAATGTTCCCAGCTTCTGTAGGTGAATTGTATGGTTTATATTCTCCGAAGTCACCAACTCTGAGTTCTTCCATTTGTAAGCTAATCTTTATTCTATTTGGAAGTAAAGTAGCTCTGTCATAGCCAGACTTTTCGTCAATATTAATTTGATAACGCTCAACAATAAACGGGGCTTTCTTGTATAGAGGTCCAAAGTTAAGTCTAACAATAGGTAAACTTCCATCTCCTTTGGTTGTCCCAATAACAGAAGATCTGATTATGTTAGTCCAAAAATAATATAAGGCTTTTATTTTTGTTGCTTGTGGATCTGCTTGGCTTATTGCCCCTAAGAAATTTTGATCACTAGCATTATCTGATTGACTCCCTTCATAAGACTGTATTACGGCTAATATGTTAGTAAACATATCATCGTTTTTGGACGTTACTTTTCTAGGGTCAAATAGTTCCTTCTTACGTGCGTTCGAAGTAGATCCTTTAGTGACATACTGTGATAAAGAACTTCCTCTACAAACATTCTTAATATGAAGTAAATTCATATTAAAAGTTAAGTTCAATACTGTAGATTCTGCTCCAAGAAAGGAATATAAATTACTATTTCTTCCTATCGGCTTATATTTTCCTAGCCTAGCTTGCTTAGACTCATTTATAATAGGGTTCTCAAAAAAAGGAATCTTAACCTTAAAGTTAGCAGCGGCTCCTTCCTTAATAAAGAAGTTAAAGTCTAAGTAACCTCTCTCACTAAACGATCTCTCGTAACCACCAAATTTAATCATCTCGGACCTATCCCTCTACGCATGAGTGGTGAAGCTGGTTCTCTTCGTTCTTGGATACTCTTGAAGCTTCTTACTAAGGTATCTAAATATCCGTTCTGTTGGACCATTAACTGATCTTCTCCTTCGTTTGTAGTGGCTTTAGCCGCTATCAGACTTAGCTCTGGGACCCTGTTCAGGGCTCCGATTAAAGCGGCTTCTTGATTTAAAAGCTGTCTAGAGGTAACTGCTTCTAGCTTAGGTTTAAGATCACCTGCCATTTGTCCAGTAGAATCTGCTGTCTCTTCACTAGATCCACCTATCCAATTTAAAATATCAGGCAGGAAAGATAATACCGTTAAGATTGCTCCAAAAGGTAAAGCGGCGAAAAGACCTCTAAGACCAACAAGTAAACCTCTAAAAATTCCTCCAAATATACCACTAAGACCTTTACTTAGTAGGTTTTTAATACCAGAAAATCCTCCAGTAAAAATACTCTTAATACCTGTTAACCAATTTTTAGGATTTATTAAATTTTTAAGGCCAGTAAAGGAGCTTAATAAACCTTTAGCTAATTCATCTTTGTTACCTGTTCTTAAGTAAGCAATAATTTGAGACATTTTCATGTTTATTGCCCCTAAAGATAGCAAGGATTTTGTTATTAAACCAACTGTTGCTGTTATAACACTAATACTGACTAGAGTAGCTGCTGTTTTACCTAAGCTGTCAATAACTTCAAGAACATACTTACCTATGTTTACTATTGGTTCTAATAGTCTAACTGAAAGAGTATTAATAGATTTAATAGTTCTATTGAAATTAGCTTCAGTTACTGCTTGGGGGTCTGGGCCTTGTTCTATGGCTGTTTGGACTGCAATTGCACCTCGAACTGGTTGAATAGCATTTCCAAAATTGCTAAGAATTGCTCTTGTATCACCTATTGAATCAATAAATCCTTTACCTTCAGTGGCAGCAGTTTTAAAGAATGCTTCTAGAGTAGCTAATTGTTGGGCCACTGTTCTTGAAGAATCATTCAGCTCATCTGCGAAACCAGTGAGACCTAACTGTGCTTCAAGCCCCGCTACATCAAAAGTTCCTGCTGCAAATTGAGCAATAATCTTTCTTGTAGTTCCTTCCTCTATCCCTGGTCCAATTCTAGCTTCGAATTGTCCTATAGCTTCTATTAAATTTCTGTTTCCTTGTATCGCTTGCAGAGGAAGTTCCTTAGCAATATTTGATACACGACTTACTAAGTCTTGTAATGAAACTTCAAAGGTATCGGCTGTGTTAGTTAAAGCTTGAATCAACTCAGATTGTTGAGTCCTAGTTAATAAGAAGCTATTCGTCAAAGATCTGATGTCATTAGCTACAGCTTGAACATTTTCTCCTAATAACTCAGTTCTTGCTAAGAATTTACCTACTCCTGTAATATTTTTGTCTAAGCCGGTTTTTAATGCAGTAATACCGACTGACAATTGAGTAACGCCAGGAATATCTGGCATAGCTGTCTCTAGCTGAGTCACAAACTGACTAGGAACTCTATTAAAAGCTAATGCGGTTTCTTGGAATTGAGCCACCGCTCCAACTGATTGCTGGAACACTGAGCGTAAGTCGTTAATAGCCTCAAATAAGCCCTTCTGGGTTGATAGCAAACTCAGCTC